>ERZ1026892.445-NODE-445-length-19440-cov-11.403817_pt1 | contig 19440 bp, 16 predicted proteins | sample MGYA00380176_ERZ1026892 | MGnify/ENA primary metagenome ERZ1026892 (study PRJEB33269, sample SAMEA4719812) | human gut metagenome | biome: human-associated habitat; feature: organic feature; material: feces | place: Cameroon | collected 2013-10 ... | reverse complement strand
CTCTAGGGCATTATTAAAGCACACAGATTATAGCCTAACAACTACATCAGATATGATAGTTTATGAAATTTTACACTCAATAAATGAATTTATAAAAAACAACTATATAAAGATAGACAGAATGTACTATTAATACATAGTCTTGTGCGATTTTAAGTGCCAATATTATTAACACAGAGACAGAAAATACCATCTAAAATGATAGGTTTGCCATCAAAATCCTCTCTATCCATATAGAAACCAATAAAACATCACAAACGATGAACAAGAACAACTACACACCACATCCTATCGATACGAAGGACGTGGCTCTGCCACAAGAACTGAAAGCTTTGGCAGAGGATATAGCCAAGAACGTGCATGAAGTATGGTCGGCAGGACGTATGAAAGATGGTTGGACGTATGGAGAGGAACGCAACGATGCAGAGAGGAAACACCCTTGCCTTGTGCCTTATGAAGAGCTATCAGAGGAAGAGAAGGAATACGACCGGAACACGTCTGTTGAAACAATTAAACTCATTTTGAAATTGGGTTTCAAGATAACAAGGGACTGACGTTGATGAGGCTATTACGACAAAAGCGAGATTTGGAAATAACGAAAACTAAGTCTCGTTTTTTTATTTTTATTTGATAGATTTTGATGGCTTGCAACATCACTATTATAAAACAAATAGAAGTAACCATTCATGTAAAATATAACAAAGTCAACTGATATGAAGACAATTAAGAATACAAATTCGTTTTATGTTCTTGGAGTAAAATTTGAGAATATACAAGAGGCTATTGAATATGCCATTAATGAAAGGGACAAAAATGGTGTCTATGTAGGAGAAGATGCTAAACTATATCCTTGTTTTGACTCAGAAGACTATGCGTCAGAAGATCGGTTCTTTTGGAATATAGTGTTTGCAAGATCTGAAGAGGAATTGAATAGAAAACTTGTAGAGCTGAAGAATGTCTCGCCTAAAATCAACTACAACAAGTTTTCGGAGGCATTGGCTCCAATGGTCTATTGGGAGGGTGACAGCATTTTTGATGTGATTGCTACTGAAGACATAGAGTAATACCATGGTAGCATACGTCATACTTAACATGCTTGGGACAAACCATTCAACAAGTCTATTGTATCTTGTTGTCGTAATCATAGCCCTGTCGGCTTGCCACAACAAAACAGACAGAGCTATTGACAGTCGTGACTCTATAAGGACCATGACTGTCAACGATACGGTTGTAACATATGAAGGCGATACGGTGGTGCATGCTCCAATCGCTTATTACAATTTCGACAAAATAAAGAATTTGGAGACATTCTTTGATTCTATATCATCCAAGCATCCATTGCGTTTCTGGTCGCCGGAAGAGACCACATTAAACGAGGATATGAAAGAATGTATTGCTGGTATAGAGGCTTACCGTAAGGGTAAAAGACGTTTCTTTCCAGACAATGAAGTGAAAAGCTGTATGGAATCAATAGGGTTTCATACGGCTATTCTCAATAATCACGGTATTGGAATAACGGATATTGTGTATTGTGAATGGTTTATGATGTGTGCGGCATTCTATTCTCCAGACATCACTTGTCTTGTAGAGACACAGACTCCTGACCATCAGGCGGGAATATTCAACCTTGGCAAAGCCTACAACGATGCACCCTGGTGGGCTTATTTGTTTCTGAAACGTGAGAGAGGTTATGAAATGATAGGGTTGGGGGATATTGTGGCGGCACGCAGTATATTCCAGCTTGAGGACAAGCAGCACCGTAAGTATTATCTGTGCTCGGACAATCTCGGAGTCTGTGAGTTTAACCAATGGCTGTATTGGGCTAAAAACGATACTGAAATAGTAAAGGTTGCAGAATGTCATAAATTACCAAATACAGACGACCAGTTTGACATACAATTATATTTCGACCGCAACAGACTTATATGGAAGTATGCGAAGAAGGATCAAAAGACCGGCAAATTGATAGCAATAAGCGAAGAGCCTGCGTTGACCCTTTTGCTGGATGGTGAGAATTCAAGATTCTCCTCTATATAGTCATAAACAATAAAAATATTATAGACAATATAAACAGGAATTATGAGCAATATAAATAAGGTAATCAAGGAGGATATTGAGGTCTACAATCTGCAACGCTTCTTGGATGCACAGTCGCACTACTACGAGCAAGCCTTACGAGAAGTGCAAGACGGATTGAAGCGTTCTCACTGGATATGGTTTATTTTCCCGCAGCTTGCTATACTTGGACATAGCTATAATGCTAGATATTATGGTATCAGTGGATATGATGAGGCTGAAGCATATCTGAAACATCCAGTATTGGGCGAACGTTTGAGAACCATTACCAAAACTCTGTTAGTACATACAGATATGGATGTGGTTGACATATTTGGAGGACTTGATGCAATGAAGGTATGTTCTTGCATGACCCTATTTGACGCTGTGTCACCGAATGATGTATTTCAGAAAGTCCTTGATGGTTTCTATAAAGGACAATATGATTTGAAGACGTTGAACTATATGTAGAAGACTTCATATGCAGCATTGGAGTTAGTTTGCTGTTCAAAATTTAGCCACGTTTCCAGATAGAAAATGGTTACTCTTTTCCTCAATATAGCATAAACTTATAAAAAACTTAGAAGTTGTGCCCGACACGGATTAGGGTATTGAGATATGAATAATAAGTTCGGGGGATTCTGGGGAATGGCAGTAATGGGAATCGTATTGTTCTTTGCAAGTTGTTCGGAACAACATGTAATGGAAGATGCATTTACTTCACAGAAGTTGACAGAGCAGAAGATTATGACTGTTACTCCACAGGATTCTGTCGTGTCATTGTTCAACCATGCTCGTTGGGGTGATGGATCGGCATATTTGAAATTAGCAGACTGTTATCGTGATGGATTCGGAGTAAAGAAGGACTTCTTTGGTATGTTTATGATGGCAGAAATAGCAAAGAATCGCGGAAGTATTCAAAAAGTGGAGGAATATATCTGCAATTTGCCAGATGGTTGTGAGTTCAAATCTTTAGTTCAGCTGATGGATAATTACAAGTTTAACGACGAAGAAAGCACCGATAGCGTGATGCAAGCTCTTCGTGAGAACGATAGCCCAGAAGCTCAAACTCTCCTTGGTTTTGTTATGATGGACCAAGGTGATACTCTTACCGCAAAGAATCTCATCAATGAGGCTGCAAATCAAGATTGTTCTTTGGCAAAGCTTTTTTTAACGGTTCCTGATTGGAATGGTGTAGTGAGGCCAGATGCAGCAAAACTCGCCGTTATTGCAGAACAAATACCACTCGCTTACTATCTTCTTGGCAACTTCTATTATGAGCCCGACGAAAATGGCAATACAGACAAACAACTGGCAGTAGAATACTACATGAAAGCAGAAGAACATGCAGTGTTGGGACGACATGGCGCAGAAAGGGTGCTCGATTATTACAGTAAAGGAGGGAATATTCAACTGACAGAAGACGATGTAAAGCGATTTGAACTGATTGTACAATCTAAAGGTGTAGAGACGGAATGAAAAAAAAGCACAAGCATTTGTTTCTATATTATCATAAACACAAAAGAATCGTAATATGGAGATAAGATATACAACAATAAGCAAGACTGGCAGAAGGCATAACAATGAGGATGCCTTCAATGTTTTTGATATACCTGAAAGCAATCGGTTTATGGGTATCGTCTGTGACGGCATGGGTGGTCATTCTTTTGGGGAGACTGCCAGTGAAACGATTTCCTTTGTGAGAAACAAGGAGACGACAATTATACAGCAATATTGATGGAATGTGTTTAAATTTATGGAAAAGGATTTTTCTCTTCTATATAGTCATAACCCACTTTTGCGTTTTTTTTCTTCTCAGAAAAGTTTGTGTTATCAATGAATTTTCGTATCTTTGCAGCACGAGAACCCGCCAAGCCTCTCAACGATGCTCAAATGTGCGGGTCGTTTTTGTTTTTATAGGTATATGGCAACAAAAATTCCGTTTATAAAAACATATTCCACGCCCCAAGAGTTAGTACAACTACTCAAAAAAAGGGGTATGGAGATAACCGATGAGGAAAAGGCTCAACATTATCTTTCCCACATTGGTTACTATCGTTTGTCTGCCTATATGTACCCATTACTTTCTATTCCCAAGGAGCAACATTTATTCAAGCCAGGTGTAACTTTCAGCAAGGTTATGATGCTGTATCGCTTTGATAAGAAATTGCGCCTACTCCTATTCAATGAAATAGAGAAGATTGAGGTTGCAGTACGTTGTGCTATCGTAAACTTTGGAACAGAAATGACAAGTAATCCGTTTTGGATGACTGATGCTAATAATTTCTCAAATCCGTCCAAGTTCAATCGCTCTATACGTCTTATTGAAGAAGAACTGAACCATACCAAAGAGGATTTCATCAACCATTTCAAAGAGACATATACCAATCAGTATCCTCCTTCATGGATACTGACAGAGATATTGCCTTTTGGAGTAATCACCAATATTTATTCCAACATCAAGAACAAGAAAATAAAGAAACGTATCGCCCAGTCGTTTGGTCTGCAAGTTGCACCTTTTGAGTCTTGGCTTACCGTTATTACTGTGACACGAAACTCTTGCTGTCACCATGCTCGCATATGGAATAGGGTGTTTTCGATTCGTGCTACCATGCCAATCAGAATGTCACGTCCTTGGATTACTTTGCCAACAGACCCACTGAAAGTGTATTTTGATATGTGCATAATCAAGTACTTTCTTAATGTAATATCACCAAATAATGATATGTATTCAAAGTTAACATGGTTGTTCATTCTGTTTCCTGAGATAGATTTAAAAGCTCTCGGTTTTCCACAAGGATGGGAAATGGAACCATTATGGCAATAATTTTATTCATGAAAGAGCTGACAGCTATCATTGCAGCAGCTGAATGCTTATCGTGATACTTGGTGTGAAGGATGTTGGTTTGCTGTTCAAAATTTAGCCACGTTTCCAGATAGAAAATGGTTACTCTTTTCCTCAATATAGCATAAACTTATAAAAAACTTAGAAGTTGTGCCCGACACGGATTAGGGTATTGAGATATGAATAATAAGTTCGGGGGATTCTGGGGAATGGCAGTAATGGGAATCGTATTGTTCTTTGCAAGTTGTTCGGAACAACATGTAATGGAAGATGCATTTACTTCACAGAAGTTGACAGAGCAGAAGATTATGACTGTTACTCCACAGGATTCTGTCGTGTCATTGTTCAACCATGCTCGTTGGGGTGATGGATCGGCATATTTGAAATTAGCAGACTGTTATCGTGATGGATTCGGAGTAAAGAAGGACTTATTGGGTATGTTTACGATGGCAGAAATGGCAAAGACACGTGGAGTTATTCAAAACGTGGAGGAATATGTCTGCAATTTGCTGTAGAATACTACATGAAAGCAGAGGTACATGCAGTGTTGGGACGACATGGCGCAGAAAGGGTGCTCGATTATTACAGTAAAGGAGGGAATATTCAACTGACAGAAGACGATGTAAAGCGATTTGAACTGATTGTACAATCTAAAGGTGTAGAGACGGAATGAAAAAAAAGCACAAGCATTTGTTTCTATATTATCATAAACACAAAAGAATCGTAATATGGAGATAAGATATACAACAATAAGCAAGACTGGCAGAAGGCATAACAATGAGGATGCCTTCAATGTCATTGATATGCCTGAAAGCAACCGGTTTATGGGAATAGTCTGTGACGGCATGGGTGGTCATTCCTTTGGAGAGACTGCCAGTGAAACGGTATGCAATACTATATCTGACTTTTGGAAGAAACACATTGATACGCCAGATTGTGACTCAAAGGTGAAACTTGCTTGCAAGAAAGCGAGTTGTGCTATTGACAAAAAGTCGTCCGAGCTTCATCATGTGGAGATGGGTACGACCATGGTTATGGCGAGCATTGAGAACGATGTGGCAACCATTGCACATATTGGTGATAGTCGTTGTTATGTACAAAGACCTGGTGATGGATTACTTTATCAGACAAAAGACCATATCCGGCTTGATTTTGGATGGGAAATTGTTGACAAGTGCTTCTTCTCTTACCGCCCAGAAGTGGCAGTACCAGACATCCGACAAATCAAACTACAGACTGGTGACAGAGTTTTACTTTGTTCGGATGGACTATACAAAAGCATGGCTCCTGAAATTTTGCAAGCAAGGATGATGGATGATAAACCCTTGGAAGAGATACTTGACGTTTATGATTTCCTTTGTAAGAAACAAGGAGATGACAATTATACGGCAATATTGATGGAATGTGTCTAAATATAAAGGCGCAAGACAGCAATAGTGAAGCATTTTTGATGTGATTGCTACTGAAGACATAGAGTAATACCATGCAGTCATACCATTCAAGGATGCTAACAAATGTTTGATGTTCGATTATTCCAAGCATGAGGATTTGAAGCCACAGCTGCAAAGATTCATCAAATAGGGACACTACTGAAATATATATGGACAAAATAAACGAGAAATTATGAGCAATATAAATAAGGTAATCAAAGAGGATACTGAGGTCTATAATCTGCAACGCTTCTTGGATGCGCAGTCGCACTACTACGAGCAAGCTTTACGAGAAGTGCAAGACGGATTGAAGCGTTCTCACTGGATATGGTTTATTTTCCCGCAGCTTGCTATACTTGGACATAGCTATAATGCTAGATATTATGGTATCAGTGGATATGATGAGGCTGAAGCATATCTGAAACATCCAGTATTGGGCGAACGTTTGAGAACCATTACCAAAACTCTGTTAGTACATACAGATATGGATGTGGTTGACATATTTGGAGGACTTGATGCAATGAAGGTATGTTCTTGCATGACCCTATTTGACGCTGTGTCACCGAATGATGTATTTCAGAAAGTCCTTGATGGTTTCTATAAAGGACAATATGATTTGAAGACGTTGAACTATATGTAGAAGACTTCATGCAGCATTGGAGTTAGTTTGCTGTTCAATTTTTAACTACGTTTCAAGATGGAAAGTGGTTACTTTTCTCCTCTATATAGTCATAAACAATAAATATATATGGACAATATAAACGGGGAATTATGAGCAATATAAATAAGGTGTGTTTTGTTTGCACTGGCAACAACGCTTGTAGCAAATGATAACATAATCAGTATAACGAAAAGATTTAAAACTATGGACAGAACAAACTTTATAGACATGGATAGAAACAAACAATTAGATAAGATACGCGGTTCTCTTATAGGAGGTGCTGTTGGCGATGCGCTCGGCTATCCTGTTGAGTTCATCAACTCGTACATGGGTATACAGAAAAGGTATGGCGAGAATGGTATCACAAGACTGGATACTACCCAGTGGTGGTTGCCAGATGAAGAAAATAGCAGCAAAGCATGGATTTCTGACGACACTCAGATGACGCTGTTCACAGCTTGTGGTTTGCTAAATGCAAAAGCGCAGGGCGCAGCTCCCAAGTATGCTATTTGCGAGGCATATCTTGAATGGTATTACACACAAATAGGCAAGAGATCTGGTCGTCATAAGGATTGCTGGATTGGCGATGTGCCTGAACTCAACAATCGTCGTGCTCCAGGCCAAACATGTATTACTGCCTTGCAGGATATTCTTAGAGGTAAAGACCCATACAACAATAGTAAAGGTTGTGGCGGCATCATGCGTACTGCTCCTGTGGCACTCTATGGTGCTGTGTGGAGAGACACGCCCGAAGGTGAGCCTCTTGAAGGACGTATCTCCAGCATAAAGGATGTTGATATGTTGTCGGCTGATGCTGCTGAGATAACCCACCAGCATCCTCTCGGTTGGCTATCATCAGCATTGGAAGCACACGTTATCTACAGAATATTGCAGAAGGACAGTCCCACAGAGGATGGCTTCAAGGCTTACTTGTCCGAAGGCTACGATACGTTGCTCTCTCTTTATCCAAATGAAGGTGCGAGCATCAGTCAACTTAGAGCTTTGACCGACAAGGCTCTCGGCCTTGTTGATTCGCCTGCATCGGATGTGGATAACATTGAAGCAATTGGTGAAGGTTGGGTTGCGGAAGAGACTCTTGCTATTGCTGTCTATTGTGCGGTTAAGTATTTCGACAACTTTGAGAAAGCGATAATAGCCTCTGTCAACCATAAGGGTGACAGCGACTCCACTGGAGCCGTGACGGGCAACATCCTTGGAGCCGTTGTGGGTTATGATGCAATCCCTGAGTTCTTCAAGACAGACCTCGAACTCCATGATGTCATCCTCCATGTTGCAGACGACCTTTGGAGAGGCAAGACAACAAAGTTTATATAGATACCTCACAGGTGATGCCATGAAGGAAAAGTGGTTACATATCTCCTCTTTATAGCATAAACTAATAAAAAACAAATCGAAAAAAGAAAGATATGGACTTTTATATTGATGATAATACCAAGACGGCTATAGCTGTTTTGACTACATACTTGATAAATGCTGATGGAATTGTATATGAGTCGGAATTGTCGGGTTTGCAGGAAATAAAGCATAAGTATGGTTTGACACCATCTCACTTTAGGAATGTAAATAAGATGTCGTTGGCTACTGCCATTAATAAGATTATAGCCGCAGCCAAGAAGCAGAAAGACAAACCTAATCTGTATAGCATGATTTATGATGACTTGATAAAGGTGGCTGGCATCAACGGTAATGTGTCTCACGAAGAAGCAATGATATGCTTGGCATTCAGATATGCGTATGATTTCCAGGAGGCACATTTCTTTGATTATGAATACAAAAGCATCAAGTTGGCTAAGTGGGAAGTGATATATATCGATGATGGTCAGAACGAGCACATAGGAGAACTGCATGAAGAAAACCGGAGATATTATGACAATATCAGCAGTATCATGAAGATGTACGGATTCTCATACGTATATATTCCTGCAATACAAGAACAGCTGATGGCTTATCCTAAAGAGTTCTTGGGAAATATCATAGAATATATGTATCCAAACAGGGCGACTGAGGATGTGGTTGACAACTTGTCGGCTAAGCTGACGAGTGATGGAGTGTCTATATTTGGATGCCAAATAATGCAAGAAGGTGCCAAGATGAAGACATTTCCGCCATCCTTGTTGTTTAAGATAAACGAATCGACTGTGGTGGCGCCCAAAGACAACACGCGACATACGGTGTTCAACCTCTTGCAGCTGCCAATAAAGGATGGGTATAGAATACAGGACACCATTCAGAACTTCATACGTAAGTATCGCAGTTTGGTGGATAGGGTTCATGTTGACGACAGCTTTAATACGGATGTGAAATTTAATATAAGGAGCTTTCAACGTACATTGATTGACTTTTATTTTGCACTTGACAAGGAATATGACAAAGTGTTGATAAAAGTGAACAATACAAACAAACCTCACGGTAAGCCTCAAATAAAACCTCAAGGTAAACGTCAAAGCCAATGCGTCTTGAAGTTTAGTGAGCTGACTGAGGTGGGATTGTCAAAACGTCAGTTGTCATACTATATTCTCATTCTCTATTTGTGTAAGAAAGGAATGCCTTTGCTGAAAGGAGACAAATCATATCCAGAGTGGAGTATTCATAAAGACATATATGATGCTATCGCAAAAGAACTAATTGTTTCAGAAGGATTTGACAATAGCCTACATAATATATATAGCAAAATAAGAGATGGGATAAAAGATGTTATGCCTAACAATCCCAACTGGACGTTGTATGCGCCAATAAGAAATATCAAGACGAAGGAGTTTTCTATAGGAATGGATATGCAGGTGTATATAGATTTAGGTCGTGGAACTTACGAATTATTGGGTTGGGTTGATAGTCTGTTACAAAAATAAAAATGATAGTAGAGTCTTTGATAAAACGTCTTCAGCAGTATAGAGTTGGAGGCGTTTTTTTCGTTTGAATTGTATTTGGAAAATTTCCTTTTGTGCATAAAAACTGTAAAAATAAAGAAGTAGCTTAAAATCAGTGACTTAAGAGTGTTGTAGAAAAAAAGTGACGTTTGATAGATAAAGATAAAAATTTTAGAATTATAGATTGAAACCTATTGAGTAAATTTGCATCCGTAAACATAAAACAAGAACCGTAACCTGTTGTAAATAACCGGTTTATGCATATGATTGTTTTAGCAGGTAGTAACAAATTTAAAAAAGAAGAAAAATAGTAAAGCTTATGAACAACAAGTACGACAAATTTGAGTATTTCATTTGTGAAATAATAAAAGAAGCCAACAGGCAGATAATACAGGCAAGGAATATTGACTCGCAGTGTCATTCAAACAATCCAATATGCAATATTGTCCAAAATCTTATTTCAAATGGATGGGCTCTCTATATGTGTGTGGCTACAATTCTAAATTTAGACAAGTCCGATTATGCAAATGCAAAGGAGGCGCTTATGGCGTCTCCTGCAGGTTCAGAATTAAATAAGATACAAGAAGAATATGAAAAGTTTGATGTCTTAGAACTGCTGATAAACCACAAAAAGTTCTTGTTAGCCATAAAGAAGCTTGGCGAAAGCACGAGAAGGGAATTTGAGAGTCATATAAATGAGAACTTTTATATTGACAATCGGATAAATATGTTGGCAGAGGAATTGGCTGTGGATATGACAGGTGAGGACAATAAACTGAGTAAGCAGAAGATTTACGATGAACGGATACGCGAAAAAGTGTTTCGTATATTTGAGATACTCGGCCAACGAGAAGACGAGGAGACGATGAAGAAGGTTCGCTCGGCGTATGAATTTGCTGCTTATGCACATAAAGACCAGAAACGGAAAACCGGAGAACCATATATCGTTCATCCAGTAACAGTGGCTCTTATTGTGGCAGAGGTAATGGGGTTGGGAGCAAACTCTGTGATGGCTGCATTCATGCATGATTCGGTTGAAGATTGCCCATATACGATAGGTGATATACGAGAGCGGTTTGGAGATGATGTTGCCTTTCTTGTAGGTGTGGTTACCAAGCAGCAGAAGGAGAAGTACAACCAGTCGAAACAGATAGACAACTTCCGTCAGATACTGTCGTCGGTGGAGTTTGATGTGCGTGCCATACTAATAAAGCTGGCAGACCGACTTCACAATATGCGGACTCTTGATGTGAAGAGCCTAAATTCGCAGATGCGCATTGCATCGGAGACAGAGTATTTCTATGCTCCTCTGGCAAACCGCCTTGGACTGTATGAGGTGAAGACAGAACTTGAGAATCTGTCATTTCGCTATCGATGTCCACGGGAGTATGAAAAGATAGACAAACATCTGGCGGAATTGCAAGTCTCTGAAAAGGCTGATGTGGATGCCTTTATCGCTAAGGCACAGGAGATATTGGATGCCAATGGCATAGACGCACGTATAGAACTGCGCATGCGCTCGCATTATAGCATTTGGCGCAAGATGCAGAACAAGGGTTGTGATTTCCATCATGTGGATGGCAAGCATTATATACGTATTATATATAATGTGGAAAGTTTGCAGGAAGAGAAGAAAATGAGTCTGCGTATCTATGAGGTGCTGACAGACCATTTCAAGGAGCGTCCATGCTCGGTGGTAAATTACATAAATATCCCGAAGGACAACGGATATCAGAGCTTTCATGTGAAGTTGCTCAATACTCAGGGCAAGTGGGAAGAGGTTCATATCTCGTCGGAACGTATGGTGCGCAACAATCGTATGGGGTGCGCAGCAGAACGTACTGAGGACAATAAGAATGCCTGGTTGGAAAAATTCAAGGCGGTGCTAAAGGACATGGCTTACCATACCAAAGAGATGGACTATATGGACGGAGTGACGGCGACATTCTATTTCGACAACATATTTGCACTCTCGCCCAAGGGAGACTCAATCTTGTTGCCAAAGAATGCAACGGCACTTGATTTCGCCTTCGAGATACACACCAATATTGGCCTTCATGCTGTTTATGCCCGCATCAATGGCAAGTTGTCATCTATAAAGACAGTGCTACATCGTGGCGACTGTGTGGAGATTTTCACTGCTGAGGATGCAATGCCTGAGGCTGACTGGCTGAATCATGTGCTAACATATAAGGCAAAGCGCTGTCTCAGCAGTTACTTCCTGGATCGCCCGAAGCTGGATTTCAAGCGTTGTTCTTGCTGCCATCCGCTTCCTGGAGACGAGGTGGTAGGATTCAAGGATGCTGACGGTGTGATTACGTTGCACAAGCGTAATTGTCAGTCTGCTATCAGACTGGCTTCAGAGCAAGGCGACTCTATTGTGGATGTGGACTTTGAGGAGAATGAGCAGTTCCTGTTCCCGGCGCGCATCAGTATACGAGGTGTAGACCGTCATCATCTGTTGAGGGATGTGATAGCTTGCATAACTGAACAACAGAACCTCTCGATATCGAAACTCGTGACCGAGACCAAGGACCGCATTGTTGAAACAATGGTTGACTTTGAGGTGCATTCTGCAGAGGAGCTGTATCAGGCCATCGACAATATCGCTAAAATAGCAAATGTTGATGAGGTTGCAAGAGTAGACATCGAATAGATGTAAAAAACTCTTACATTAAAATGATAGTTTTTCGGTTACTTCCTCCTCTATATAGTCATAAACAATAAACGATGTAATGTTCAAGCGTAGGAAACAAGTTATTAATGAACAAAACTTATAAAAAACAGTAACAACACAAAAAAACAATATATATATGGAGAACAAGAATGAAATTCAGAAGACTCAGGTCTTTAATGTGATTATCCTCGACCGTAGCGGTTCGATGAATCGTATTCGTAAGGCAGCTGTTGACGGCTTTAACGAGACGTTGGCAGGAATCAAGAAGGCTCAGGAGAAGTTTGCCGATACACAAGACCATTTTGTGACATTGGTGACATTCTGTAGCTGCGAGATGAACAGTGTGTTCAACAAGGTGCCAGTTGCCGAGGCACGTCCGTTGAGGGAAGAAGACTATGTGCCTTGTTGCTGCACACCACTTTACGATGCTATGGGCATTACGCTTAATGCCATGCGCAAGCATGTAAAGGATATGGATGATGTGGCTGTTGTTGTGACTATCATTACCGATGGTTTGGAGAATGCCTCAAGAGAATTCAACGGCAGCAGCATCAAGGCACTTGTGGAAAAGCTTCGCACGGAAGGCTGGACATTTACCTATATGGGAGCCAACCAAGACTCTGTGGAGATAGCCTCGTCGATGTCCATACGCAATGCACGCAACTTCGACTACAGTTCAGAAGGTGCTCGTTCGTCGATGCATAAAGACACGTTGACACGCTTGAACTTATTCGGACGTATAGCCAGAATGAAGAGTTGTGAGAGTTCCCTCAATATGTCGAAAGAGGAGCGTCAGAACGCATACGGAAAGATGGCAGACGAGGCCTTTGATGAGGAAGAATAACACATTATTCCTTATTGCGGTAGTTAACCGGCGACATGCCCACTTGCTTCTTGAAGAAAGTGCCAAAGGCTGAGGCGTTGGGGAAGTTGAGATAATCGGAGATTTCCTTAATGCTCTTGTCTGTGTTGTTGATAAGGAATATGGCTTTCTTGGTTATGGCTTTGAAGACAAGTTGCTGTACGGTGCTGCCTGATACCGACTTGACAAGTGATGTGAGGTATTTGGGCGACAGACATAATTTGTCGGCATAAAACCTCACGCCACGCTCATGAGTGTAGTGTATGTCGATGAGCTGCATGAGCTGCATATAGGTTTCGAGTTTGCGGTTGGAGGCTTGGTCGCCGTCTTTGGCAAGTTGGCTGAATATGCTGCATACTCTGTAGGTGAGCGAGAGGAGAAGCAGCTTGCGCTCGTTGACGGCAAACACATTGTTATTGTCCTTTCCCATAGCCAATAACTCAGAGTACTTGGCAAATTCGCTCTCATGTCCAGTGTGCATTACCCAGCAATCTCTTGGATTAAGCATTTCAATAAACTTCATGCCAACAATAGTGCTGCCGAGAATGTCACGGATGGAATCGACACGGTAGAGGATGATTACAACAGAACAGTCGTCGCTATGGCTTGATATGGAGAAGTAGACATCACGGGCAAGAAAAATTGTCTCACCTTTGTTTGCTGTATATTCAACATTCTGGCAACATAAGGAGAAGTTGCCCGATACGCACACTATAATGCCAACTCCGGCAACGCGATAGTTGTCGAAGAATGCTTTAGGAAAAGAACTTATATTGCCACACGAACAGCAGATATCCTCATTATTGGATATCTGCTGTTCGAGTATATTTATGTCATTGCTATTATTTTTCATTGATTCCGCAGTTGGTCGGTGCGAAGTTAGCAAAAATAAATTAAATGGCAAAGTCTGTATGAATCATATTAGTTGACACTAAAAACGGTACTGGAGTTATATTTAGTTGAACTTACATATAATTTATATATCCTTCCTTCGTATCCTTCGATATATCCCTCTTAGGCCACGGCACCACAAGCATCAGTCCTGCAAGAATCAGGCATGCATATATAGTCCAGCCCGACAACTCTTTGATTGCTGACAGTGTGGCTTGCACCTGCACTTTGCCTTTGGTTGACATGGCAGCCATGTTTTGTGCCTCAGTCTCGCTCTTGCCTTGATATTGCATACCGCGGGCAGTCATGTCGTAGGTAGAGGCTGTCTCAACGTTTGTGCGGTCGAAGTCGTGGGCATAACGTGTGATGTAGTATTGCTGACGATATTGGAACACGTTCTGATAGAGAGCCGATCCAATGCTTGGGGCAATCACCATACGCACAGTGAGCATTATGCACACCCATGTAGACAATAGCTTGTAGGGCATACGCTGGTTGGCATACACGGCGATGAGCGAGTAGAGCAGCATCATACCGGTGGCACGGATGACAACGGGCCACTTCATACGCTCGAACATACCTGCTGTCTGCACCTCGAAGTACATAAAGAGCGAGGCGGCTGCTATGAGCACGAAGCCCAAGGCAAAGAACCACTTGAAATGTACGCCCTTGTTGTTGAGAATAAGGATAGTGACCAGTCCGATGAAATATCCCAATAGTACCCAGTTGCCGAGAGCTGCCACTTGAATCTGGTCGGTCTTCATGCCCACACCTACGAATATGTTGACAAGCATAGAGCTTGAGTTGCATATCATCAGTCCGATGAAGAGCAGTATGCCACCCTGGATGCTGCGCGATTTGAAAGCCTTGAGCATGAAATAAGGTGAGCGGCGTGTCTTCTCAAGATACACGAAGAGCAACGTAGAGACAATGCAAATAGCCGTAGCCAAGCATATAGAGTCATCATCAAACCAGTCGTACACCTTGCCATATACCATGACATAGCAGAAAGAGCAGCACATAAGGCAGAACACCACAACGTTGCCGAACTTGGAGAAGGAGAGTGGTGAGTGCTTGGTCTGGTAGGGGTTGTAGGGCATACACAACAGAGTGATGAGTATAGCCACGAGTATTGCGCCAAGCATGGCGTAGTAGACCATCTGCCAATGATAGTTGTAGGCAAACCATGCCGTAATCCAAGTGCCAATCTGTCCGAGCAGCATAAAGAAGAAATAGATGATAGGCTGACTTGCCTTCTTCTCAGTGTCGAGAGCATCCCATCCTGCTTCGTCCATAGGTTCGTTGCCAGGAGAAACGTTGCGCGTTGCCTCAATGCCGAAGCCATACTTGATGAGTGTGAAGAGGTTGCACATGAGCAATGTCTGTCGCACGAATCCCATAATAAGACTGTTGAGGGCGAGCACAAACATGCTGTCGGTGTTGGCACAGATATAACTCTGTATAGCCAGGATGGAGAATCCCACAAGACTCATCATCTTCTGCCTTCGCACGCTCACCAAGGAATAGAAGAACGGCGAGAAAGCCGCCATGCCTATCGAAGTGGTGAAACTGATGAAGGCAATGTGTTCAGACTGGATGCCAAGCCCTCCCACCATCTCACTACTGTTGACGGTATAGGCACCGCTAACGGTCATGATAGGTATGAAAAGGACCACGAGGAAGATGATGCCAAGGGGTTTTGGCACCCAGTCGTAGAACGGAAAATTCTTAGGCAGCTTCTCTGATACTGCCGTATATATCTCTGCTTGTGTTGCCATTACTTAATCTCAGCCTTGACCACCACCATCATTCCGGCAGCCAGTTTGTTGTTGTCTTCCTTGGATAATCCCTCAAACTCAATGCGCACTGGCACACGCTGCTGAATCTTAACGAAGTTGCCAGCCGAGTTGTCTGTAGGAACGAGAGAATACTTGGAGCCAGTGGCACCAGAGATGGCAGATATTCTGCCTGTAAACTCCTTGTCCTTTATGGCATCCACAGTCATAATCACCTTCTGACCAACGTGCAGATTCTCCACTTGAGTCTCCTTGTAGTTGGCAATAATCCATTTCTGAGTGTCGGGCATGATGTATGTGATAGTCTGCCCTGCGTTGACAGCCTGTCCTTCCTCAAGAGCACGACGGCCAAGTTTGCCGTCACATGGAGCAGTGACTACGCAATAAGATAGATTGAGCTTAGCCATTTCAAGAGCGGCTGTGGCACGCTCAATGGCAGCGGCAGTGTTCTTCTTGCGTGTCTGCACTTCGTTAACGCCAGAGTAAGCAGCCTTTTGCTGACGGCGCACGGCGTCGAGTTTCTTCTTTGTAGCGTTGTATTCAGTCTCAATCTGCTCAAGCTGTATTGGAGTTGCAGCCTGGCGAGCAACAAGATTCTGATAACGCTGACGGTCTTTCTCAAGCTTGCCAAGTCTGATTTCAATCTCTGCTATAGAAGCATCGTAGACGGTAGCAGAAGTCTGTGTAGTCTGTACAGATGCGTCGATGACGTTGGCTCCAGCCATAGCGTCCTTGAGTGCTGCCTCTGCTTCCATGACACGTATGCGGTATTCACGGTCGTCGAGAACAAGGAGGGTATCGCCCTTCTTCACGTCCTGATGCTCCTTGAAGCATATCTTCTTGATATATCCGGAGGCACGCATGTTGACAGGCGAGATATACTGTTCCACCTGAGCGTCGTCGCTCTTCTCATTGCTCTTGTAGTCCATGAACATAGCCACAATCTTCACAATGCCCCATACGAGAATAGCCACACCGATGAGGCTGACAACTATCTGGCGTATGCGCTGGCGTTTAAGTTGTTTGGCAGTAAGTTCGTGCGACGACTGGTTGGTGTTGTCGCTGTTGCTGTTGTTATTGTTAGTGTTGTTATTGTTTGTTTCCATTTTTTTGAGTTTTGATTTTTGAGTTTTGAATTTTGAATTGTTGCCTTTGGCAATTTTGAATTTTGAGTTTTGAATTTTGAATTGTTACCTTTGGCAATTTTGAGTTTTGAGTTTTGAATTTTGAGTTGAGAATTCTTAATTCAACATTGAATAATTCCTAATCGGCGTAGCCGACCATTCAACATTCAACACTCAACATTCAACATTACTTTGTCAGTCTGTCGAGTTGTCCCGTGAGTTTGAGCAGCGTGAGGTTTGACACCTGGTAGTTGAAGTGAGCCGTGAGATAATTGTTCTGAGCGTCGCTCATGCTCATCTCGTCCTGCAATACTTCAGTCATAGAGGCAATGCCCTCGCGGTATCTCTCGCTTGTCACTCGGTAGACATCTTCTGCAAGGCGATAGTTGTCGCGCTGCTTGCTGAAGTTGCGCTCGTTGTTGGCAAGGTCGTTCACAGCGTTGGCGTATTGTGTCTGCATACCTTTAAGCGCATTCTCGTAGGAAATCTTGGCGTTGTCGATATCCACTTGAGCCTTTCTAATCTTTGAGCGTTTCTCGAAACCGTCGAACACGGGAATGCGCAGGGATATTCCAATGCCGTTAGACTTATACCAATGATTAGACTCGCCAGAATGGAACCAATTCTTGAAATTATCGGTAAATGCAGTGTATGTCCAGTTGCCCGTTAGAGCCAATGTGGGCAGATAACCGTCCTTGGCAAGTTTCTTCTGCTGTTCGGCGAGAGTCTGCTGTTTTCTAAGCAACTGAAGCTCGTAGAGATTCTCGTTGAGTCCGGTGAGAGCGGCATGGTCCATGTCGTCGATATTGGCCTTTTCCACAACAATGTCCTTCTCGGCAGGATAGTCGATGACATACTTGAGCATGTTGTACTGCTGAGTGAGCATAGCCTTTGCGTTGTCGTACTGCACACGGAGGTTTTCGAGATTCACGTCCACGCGCTTCACGTCTACGCTAAGAGCCATGTCGTTGTCGTGGAAAGCCTTGGTGATGTTGCCAAGTTCCTCGAGTCGCTTGATGTTGTCCTTGATAAGTGCAATCTGCTCCTCGGTGTTCTGCGCGAGATAATACATTTTGCCAATCTGCACGATGAGGTCGTCCTTAGCCTTGCAATAGGAAAGGGAGTTGACTTGGTCGAGTGTCTTTGCAATCTCCACCGCAGTCAAGGCAGTCTGGCTATACAGCGGCATCTGAAGCTGAAGGCTTGCCGACGAGTTGTATTGCAGCGTTTTGGTAACGTTGTAAGGTTTGCCGTAGGCAGAACCATCGGTTACAGACACAGGAGGGGTGAAGTTGTCGTTGATAGCCGCGCCTATATTAATCTGCGGTAGCAGACGTGAGCGGTTCTCGCTGATATTGTGCTTGCCTTTAAGCACATTACCCTCGTAAGTCTTCAAAGAAAGATTTCGTTCAATGCCCATCTTTAGGCATTGTGCCAATGACAAAGTTTCTTGCGCCATGGAATAATGGGCAAGAAAAGTCAGGGCAAATGTGAACAATGTTTTTTTCATACCTATATAAATGTTTCGGGTGCAAAGTTACGTTTTTATAGCTATATAGGCATATTCATAAAATATCAAGAGTTGTTCATATTTTCCCTTTATGAAAAAAGACCATCAAACAACAGATAATGTTTGATGGTCTTCTTATGTTGTGTTGTGTGATTTTATAAACAAGTAAGTGTCTTACTTCATAATAACACCACTGTCGTCAGTAGGATTCTGAGTGAGTGTGCCAGGATAAGCATTGATAGCATTCTGTGGTATGTAGTAAGTCACACGGTAGTCGGAAGCCTCTACCACCTCATGCTGGTTGTGTGGGCCTGGATAGTCGCGTGTCAAAGCATGACCGTTGCGGAATACATCGTAGCTGCGTTCTGCCTGGTAAGCCAACTCAAGCTGGCGCTCCTTGTCGATCAGTGTGAATGCGTTGTCGGCATTAAGAGTACCTGCTGGATATTCACCGCCAACGATGGCACGTCCGCGAATCTTGTTGAGGTCTTTCTCTGCTTCAGAGTAGTTGCCGAGCTTGGCAAGAGCCTCTGCACGGTTGAGATAGATCTCGCCCAAACGGCTGATAACCGGAGAGTGTAGCTGGGAATCCTCGCCCTCGCGCGAACACTTCACGATATAGAACTGCGGATACTCACGGTTAACAGTGATGTAGTTGTCGAGCATACCCTGATAGGTCTTGCCACCGTAGTTGATGGTAT
>ERZ1026892.442-NODE-442-length-19549-cov-28.201652_pt1 | contig 19549 bp, 18 predicted proteins | sample MGYA00380176_ERZ1026892 | MGnify/ENA primary metagenome ERZ1026892 (study PRJEB33269, sample SAMEA4719812) | human gut metagenome | biome: human-associated habitat; feature: organic feature; material: feces | place: Cameroon | collected 2013-10 ... | reverse complement strand
GATGGCGGTAGTGCCAGTAGGCTCGATGAATGGCTCGTCGAGCACATACTATTCAGACATCTACTGGATAAGCACAGCTACAGGCCGTGTGGTCTATCGCGGGTACAGCTATGCGGTTGCGAATGGCGGTGTGTCGTATGCGTATGCGAGTAGCGATGCTTCGGTTGCGTATACGTATGTCGGCTCGCGTCTGGCCTTCCGCGGCAAACTCGTGAGGGCGCAAAGCGTGGCTGCGTATAAGGCGTTGAGCGAGGCTGCGTAACGCGAAGCGCGCAAAGCGGGAGCGAAGCGACAAAACGAAAGACGTGGCATCACCGGCGTAAGCCGGTCGAAAAATTTTAGAATTTTCGCTGGAACCTGGTGGTGCTGCGGTTTTCGTTGAAATATTGTCGCTTTGCAACTGATTTTGAGTATAATCGCTTGAGTTGGCGGGAATATGAGTAACTTTGCATCTTGGTAGAGTTTCCTAATGGGCCGTGTGGTCTATCGCGGGTACAACAATGCGAATGCGAATGGCGGTGTGTCGAATGCGAATGCGAATAACGATGCTTCGAATGCGAATACGAATGTCGGCTCGCGTCTGGAAATCAAAATATATCGGCGTACAACGATGAGGACGCGCTCCTCGATGTGGTGCCGAGGGAAACGAGCCACAGCAACAGCGTCCATGAAAGGACGGAAAGCTGAAACATCAAGTGTCGGGCAATAGAGTTTGGTAGGCCGGTACGGTTCGAAGAAGTTTGGCCCGAGGATAGGAAGGCCCTTATCTTCCGTAAACGAGAAACAGATAACCCTATGCGCAGAGAAGGCTACATCATGGAGGAGGTGACGGACTACGGCAACATGTCGGAGGCGTTTGACGCTGTGTTGCGGGGCAAGAAGCGAAAGACGTGCAGGCAAGGTCGCTATCTGCTGGAGCACCGTGACGAGGTGATAGCGGAACTGACGGCAAAGCTGAAGAACGGCACGTTCAAGCTCGGTGGCTATCATGAGCGCATCATCTGTGAATACGGTAAAGAACGGCATCTGCAGATATTGTCGATGAAAGACCGCATAGCGGTGTATGCTGTGATGAATGTGGTGGACGCACATCTGCACAAGCGTTTCATACGAACTACGGGGGCGAGCATCAAGGGACGTGGCACGCACGACTTGATGAAGTGCATACAGCGAGATCTGAATGCAGACCCAGAGGGAACGACATACTGCTATAAGTTTGACGTGAGGCGGTTCTATGACAACGTGAAGCCGGATTTTGTAATGTGGTGTTACCGCAGGGTGTTCAAGGACGAGGTGCTGTTAGGACTGCTGGAGCACTTTCTGCACCTTCTGCCTGAGGGCATCAGTTTCGGGCTGCGCAGCTCGCAAGGGTCGGGGAATCTGTTATTGTCTGTTTTCTTAGACCATTATCTGAAGGACAAGTACGGCGTGTGTCATTTCTACCGATATTGTGATGACGGCGTGGAACTCGGTAAAACGAAAGCGGAACTATGGATGATTCGTGACATCATACATGAACAGCTGCAGAAAATTGATTTGGTGGTAAAGCCAAATGAGAGGGTGTTCCCGACTGCTGAGGGAATAGACTTTCTGGGCTATGTGATACGGCCAAACAATGTGCGTTTAAGGAAACGCATCAAGCAGAAGTTCGCAAGAAAGATGTGCGAGGTAAAATCGAGAAAAAGAAGGCGAGAGCTGACAGCATCCTTTTATGGGATGACAAAGCACGCCGACTGTAACAATTTGTTTAATAAATTAACAGGCAAAACAATGAAAAGTTTTAAGGACTTAAATGTGGCTTACAAGCCAGCCGACGGCAAAAAGCGCTTCGCGGGTACAGTAGTAAGTATCCGCGAGTTGGTAAACATTCCTATCATCGTGAAGGACTTTGAGACGGGCATCAAGACGGAGCAGGGTGAAGACCGCTGCATCGTATCGATCGAGATGAACGGTGAAGCAAGGAAATTCTTTACCAACAGTGAGGAAATGAAAAATATCCTCGCCCAGATTAAAGAAGTGCCGGATGGCTTCCCATTTGAGACAACGATCAAGACGGAAGTGTTCGGCAAAGGTCGAACAAAATACGTTTTTAGTTGATGAAAAGAGCACAAGGAAGTTTGGAGGTGAAACTGCTTGAATGCGTGAACCCCATCAAAAACAAGTGGCGCGTTCGTTGGGACGTGCAAGAACATGATGACGGAACTGCTGACTACATGGAGGCAGAACTGACACACAAGCCGACTGACGAGGAAATAAAAGACCTCGTAAGAAAATGGTACAACCAACAAACGGATGCAGCAATATTGTCGGGCTTCAGCTATGAAGGAGCCTCTGTGTGGCTCTCGCAAGAGAACCAGTACAACTATAAGGCTGCATACGATTTGGCCGTCCAGACGGACGGGAAAACGCTGCCAGTGACATTTAAGTTCGGCACTGATGAAAGTCCAGTGTACCATACGTTTGAAACGCTTGATGAACTTGCAGATTTCTACACGAAAGCCGTTAAGCATATACAAGAGATGCTGGAAAATGGCTGGAAGAATAAAGATGCAATAGATTTGAGCAAGTACAACGCTTAAAAAATCCCTTCGGGGGAGGATGTAAAAAAGCCCCCGGCCTGTTAATATAGACGCCAATCATTTATTAACACAACACCACGAGAGTGCACAACCGGGGGCTGTATGCCTCCTGCTGCACTCTCGTGTTTTTTTGTGTTATAAATGATTGGCGATACAAAGGTACATAATTTAGTTGAAAATGAAAGTATTTGAGATATTGAATTTTAACCGCGAGCCGTTAAAAAGGCTACAACAGGCAGGGATACGCATCGAAGATGTGGAATATATAGACTTGTACAACGACTATCGCGTGATGCTCGGTGGTGGCGAAAAGGTCTCATACATTGTGGCGACACTTGCAGATCGCTATCATGTGAGCGAGCGCAAGGTGTACACGCTCATCAAGCGATATGGTCGAGAGTGTAGCGCTCAGGTGCTCGGGGGAAGTAAAGCGCAAGGCTTTTGAAAACGTGCTGCAAAAGGCTTGCAGTGTGATTTGCTCGTGGTGTTACTTTTTGATGCGGAAGCGTGGTAACTTTGCCGTATCGAAAATAAAACACGATGAACAAATACTATTTATTATTGGGGAAGGTGCTTGCTGAAGGCAAGACCCAACAGAACAAAAAAGGCAAGATAAAATACTTGCTCAATGAGCAGCTGACGCTCACACCGGCTGATCTGCTCGACATATTCGAGAGCCACGGTATAGCGAGAAAGAAGCTGAAGGAAGAGCTGAAGCTTTTTATGCAGGGTGAGCGTAGCGTGGAACGATACCGTGAAGCAGGCATCTCGTGGTGGGACTATTGTGGTCAGACATTGGTGAACAGTTACCCGACCTATATGGAGAAACTGCCGCCACTTATTAAGCGCATCAACAAGGAGAAACGCAACAGCAAAAACTATGTACTGTTTCTCGGAGCAACGGATGCAGAGAGCAACCAGGCACCGTGCCTGAGCCTTGTGCAGTTTCAAATAGAGGACGGTGCATTGGTTGTGTCGGCGTATCAGCGCAGCTCCGATGCAAACCTCGGACTTCCTTCAGACATTTACCACCTTTATCTGATGGCTCGACAGATAGACTTGTCGCTAAAGTCTATCACGCTGAACCTGGCGAATGTACACATCTATGAAAACAACATAAAACCCACTGAACGACTTCTCGCTGGTGAGGATAATATAAAATTTGAACTGAACGTATGAGAGGGAAAATGCACATGGCAGCACCTCTGCCCTTTGTTGGACAGAAGCGCATGTTTGCAAAGGAGTATATCAAGATTTTGCCCCAGTTCAACGACAAAACAGTGTTTGTGGATTTGTTCGGTGGCAGCGGTTTGCTGTCCCATATAACGAAGCATTTGCGCCCAGAGGCAACTGTGGTATATAACGACTACGACAACTACCGCGAGAGATTGGCACATATACCTCAGACAAATGCGCTGCTCGCTGATTTGCGAGAGATCGTTGGCAATACGCCAAAGCACAAGCGGATAGATGGTGTGATGCGTGAGAAGATGTTTGAACGTTTGAGACATGAGGAGCAAATGGTGGGCTATATTGATTTTATAACCATCTCGGCATCGGTGATGTTCTCGATGAAGTACGAACTGAGCATCGAGGAAATGGAGAAGCAGACATTATACAATAATATCCGAAAGAACGACTACCCGACAAGTGAGGACTATCTGGAAGGTTTGACGATTGAATCATGTGACTATCGTGAACTATACGAAAAATATAAAGACGAGCCGAATGTGGTATTTATAGTGGACCCTCCTTATTTGTCCACAGAGGTTGGAACATACAAAATGTACTGGCATTTGTCTGACTATCTCGATGTGTTGAATGTACTCAAAGGAAAGCCGTTTGTTTATTTCACATCAGATAAGTCATCTATCATTGAGCTTTGTGAATGGTTAGGCAAGAATAAAACGCTCGGCAATCCGTTTGAAGGTTGTAAGCGTTTCGAGTTCAATGCGCATGTGAACTATGATGCAGGTTACAAAGATATGATGCTCGTGAAGTCTAATGCCGCATAATTTGAACCTCGTTTGAACGCCGTTTGTTCGCCGTTCAAAAACTATAAAAGCAGCCCGTTTTGGACTGCTTTTTTGTTGTTTTAAAGTGTCGTGTGTGCGAAATTTTTAGAACGTTTCGTTTTTCCCGATTTTTGCACGTTTCGTTTTTCAAATCGAGCACATTTCGTTTTGCCGGATTTATAAGTGTGTTGTTGAAATAGTCAATCTGGAAAAGATCAGCCAGATGCTTTCCGTTAAGAGTATCAGTAAATTCTGCCTCTATACTGGAAAAGTACTCATTTACTCTTGTCTCAGAAATTTTATTAAAGGATGCTATATTATCAAGAAACATCGGCAAATTCTCATGAATAAGTCGATAAGCTATAGTACCAGACTTGGCATCGCCAGAATATAAATTCTTACGATTATTATTAAATGCATCAAAATAAGTGGTAAATTTGCTAAATTTGTTCACCACATTCTTCTCTTCCTCACTTACAAAATCAGGAAGATAATCCTTAATAAGGTTTTTCTTGAATAAACCAGTAAACAAGTGATTCTTTTTGAAAGCTTCTGTTATCTGATTACGCATTTTAGTCTTGACTTCATCAAAATCTTTTGTATTTCTATTAGAGTTTTCTGCCAATGATACATATTCCTCTAAATCTTCTTTTTTGATTTCAACACTGTTAAGACACTTGTCTATAAAATCCTTATGATAACGATCGATAATGTCCTTTACTATTTTGTAATCTTCTGCACGCTGATCATCCTGCTCAATAAGCTTTTTAGACTCAATGAGTTGTTGAGTCTTACCTACTGGCTTTAATTCTACCCCAATAGTCTTAGTTAAAGAATACAAGCCTGTAAGTTCTTTTATTTCTTTCATATGCTTAATTTTTATATGTTATTTTCTATTATTTGTTTTTATTTTCATTCTTGCCTCCACTCTCTTCTCCCTTCCGATAGTTTCAGGGTAACTATAAATCCCCCAACCTTCTTCTTGGCTATTCTTATTTATCCGCTCGTCATACCACCAATTGTAATGCTCACGAGATATCATACGTATATCCCATGCGGCGTGTACTTGTGCAGCAATTGAGACACCATATAGTTCTTTTAGGTCAATCATTTCTTCGAGAGTGAGTTGCTCACGATGTTCGCCTCCCATTTCTTCGATAAATGTCTGTTTGGGGAAGAGAAAGAAATTGGCGAATTTGTTGCACATCTTTTCAACGTTGCAGTCGTCGGAAAAATGCAGCAGGATATGGGCAAGTTCATGGCAAGCCGTAAATCGGAGTCGTTCGATAGTCGTTTTTTGTGGACGCATATCGACAACTATCAGTGGATGGGTTTCGTCGGCAAACGTGCTAAGTCCCCAAATTTCATCAGGCAGTTCAGCTGAAAGAATCTTAACCCCCTTTCTCTCCATGAGTCTTAACACAGCAGGCAAAGGACCACTACCACACTTCCAAGCCTCACGCAAATGGTCGGCAGCAAGGATAATATCGTCAAGAGTAGAAACTTTTATGTCGGCCAGTGGGTTAGAGAAAACAGACTTCAATCCAATCTTCTTCTCCATGAGCAGATAGCGTTCAGCCCAATAACTCAACATTGCTTCAAGCTGCTGCAAATCCTCCTCTGACAGCATATTATCTCCAGTAGAACGAAGCATTGGCATATCTATTTTTGTTGATTTGCTATAGAAAAAAGATTCGTTTACACCAAGTGTTTCAGCAAGTGCCTTTACCATGTCTGGTTTAGGTTGCATTACACCTCGTTCATAATTATAAATGCTTTGACGAGTGACACGAACATTGGCAGCCTTAGTCAATTGGTCAAGACTATAGCCACACATTTTTCGTGCTTCTCGCAGCCGTATTGGAATAAAAGATATTTTCATTAGTTTTTTGTTTACAAAGATATATAAAATATCGTATTATGTAAATAAAACAAGCGTGATTAACATATATTTAATCATGTGATTCGTTTTGTGTTGTCTTCGGTTTGTACTATCTTTGCAGAAATAAAAATAGTATTATGGAGAAACAAACAAGATATAGCGAACTACTCTCTCAGATTGAAGTATTCGCCAATGCGGATGATAATGCAATAAGTGTGCTGGCGAATTGTGCAGCTGTGATGAAGATGTTGTTCCCGAAGGAATACTTCTGGGTCGGCTTCTATATAGTGGAAGGCGATGAACTGATACTCGGTCCGTTTCAGGGTACACCGGCATGTACACGCATCAAGTTCGGACGCGGAGTATGTGGCACGGCATGGAAGGAGCAGCGCACACTTGTTGTTGAGGATGTCGAGAAGTTCCCTGGACATATTGCATGCTCGTTGCTCTCCCGATCGGAGATTGTCGTTCCGTTGAAGCACAATGGAGTGGTGGTTGGCGAAATAGACATCGACAGTACCCAGCTCTCCACCTTCAACAATGAGGACAGAATATATCTTGAGTATGCGGCAGAGATGATTGCGCCTTATATGGCGAAGCTCGCCAAACCTTTATGAATTTATAGTGTGCGTGGGTATGGCAAGAATGCCATACCCTCCTATAATGCTGCATAAGTATGGCGAGAAAATTCTGTTTTATATAGATCTTAGGGTTTACCTTAAGAAAAATGTAAGTTTGTAGTTAAAAAGTTGCGTGATTGTTTGGTGGTTTCAAAACTAATACGTACCTTTGCAACCGCTTACAGAGCAATACGGGTAAGTCTTGCACGGCCAGCTCCCTTCGAACCCTCCAGGACGGGAACGTAGCAAAGGTAGTTGGTTGTAGCGGCGCGATGTAAGTAGCTTGCCCACCCGCCTCTTTAGCTCAGTTGGCCAGAGCACGTGATTTGTAATCTCGGGGTCGTTGGTTCGAATCCGACAAGAGGCTCAAAATGATGACGAGACAAGACTTTAAGTTTTGTCTCGTTTTTTTGTATTTGCATATCTGAGGTGTTACACGATTGCGCCTCGGATGCAATGTGATGGTAAAACATGATGCGGTGGAGCTTGTCACTTCTGCTGCGTTTAAAAAAGAAAGAATTATGGAAAAGATAGACATTACGACACTCAACGATAATGTGTTCACTACTATTGGTAAGGAGTGGATGCTCGTTGCTGCAGGCAACGAAGAGAAGTTCAATATGATGACAGCCTCTTGGGGCTGTCTTGGCTGGTTGTGGAACCGTCCGGTGGCTATTGTGTACATCCGTCCGGAGCGTTATACACACGAGTTCATAGAGGCGAACGACACGATGAGCCTTGTTTTCCTTGGCAACTCGGAGGAGGCACGCAAGGCGTATGCGTTCTGCGGTGCTAAGTCGGGCAGAGACTTAGATAAGGCGAAGGAGGCCCATCTCACACCCGTTGCAACCGAGAACGGCTGCGTTACATTCGACGAAGCACGCCTCACACTCATCTGTCGCAAGCTGTACAAAACGCAGATTCGTCCGGAGGAGATGCTCGACAAGTCGATAGAGCAGTGGTACGGCGAGAAGGGCGGCTTGCACGACGTGTATGTGGTGGAGATTCTTGACGCTTACAAAAAGTAATGCGCTAATAAGCAAAACCATTCTATATACATAATATTATATCGTACTGGTCAATTAACATTCAAACCGAACTTTGATGACAGAGAAAATAGATAAGTATAAGGTTCAGGCGGCTTTGGTGCGCTCGTTCTTCGATGCCTTCTCGCATGGCGTGATAGAGAGTCAGGTGGAAGACCGGAATGAGAAGACGACACCGCAGTCGGTTAAGAAGCTGATGTTGGAGCATTATGAGCACATCGCGCCCGCTTTCTTCGACACCATGTTCTTCCCGTTGGCAGCCATGAACTACAAGTACGAGGACATTGCAGCACTGGCTCGCGAAGCGCAGCAGCGTGGCGACGACATGATGGCACTTGTGCGCACTGCGTGTGGCGACGAGGCGTACTACAACGCTATGGTTGAGGAGTACAAACGCAACTTCTCGATGCTGCTTGCAGGCAAATATCTCTCAAATGCCGACCATCTTGAGGGTTATGTGCGCAAGGCGAAGGAGGAGACGGAAGCTTCGGTAGACTCCGACCGTGCCATCGAACTGACCGTGCGTGTCGTGATGTTCGCATACGTTCGCGGTCTGCGTCAGACGGGGGAGGGTGCACGTTTTGATCGGTCGGCGCACTTGGGACAAGTGCACCCCCTACGTGGGGCTACGCTCTTCCGTTTGATGCTCGACGCAATGAACATCCTGCTGCTCGATGAGGCTGTGGATTTTGCTGACGCAGAGGCTGTAGACCTTGCTTCGCTCTTTTTGAAGGTTTGTCAGACGCAGCATAACTTCACGGTTATGACCAACGAGATGGATCGTACATACTCTGAATTAATGAAGGAATAATAACATATACTATGACACAGATTCCGGTATTGCTGCTCACAGGTTATCTGGGCAGCGGTAAGACAACATTATTAAATCGCATCCTTTCCAACGAGAAAGGAATTAAGTTTGCCGTTATCGTGAACGATATCGGCGAGGTGAACATCGATGCCGACCTTATTCAGCAGGGTGGAGTAGTGAACAAGCAGGACGACAGTTTGGTGGCTCTGCAGAACGGCTGTATCTGCTGCACGCTGAAGATGGATCTCATCGACCAGTTGCGCGACATTGTGAATATGAAACGCTTCGACTATATCGTCATCGAAGCGAGTGGCATCTGCGAACCTGCACCAATCGCACAGACAATCAGTTCGATGGCGACACTCGGTCCGCAGTACATCACCAACGGCATTCCGCGTCTTGACAGCATCGTGACCGTAGTGGACGCGCTGCGCATGAGAGACGAATTCAGCAACGGCGACGCTCTGACACGCGACGGACTTGAAGACGAAGACCTCGAAAACCTCGTAATACAGCAGATAGAGTTCTGCAACACGATACTTCTCAACAAGGCTGCGGAGGTGAGTGCTGAGGATTTGCGCAAGCTCACCGAGATAATCCGCGCCATTCAGCCTAAGGCAGAAATCATTCCGTGCAACTACGGCGACGTAGATTTGGAGCGTCTGCTCAACACCGGTCGCTTCAACTTCAACGAGGTGGCTACATCGGCTGCATGGATCAACGAGCTTGAGAACCATCACGGCGATGAGGAGGATGATGACGATGATGATGACGATGAGGAGGAGGAGCATGAGCACCATCATCATCACGACCATGAAGATGAAGAGCATGAACACCATCATCACGACCACGACTGCCATAGCGGTTGCGGACATCATCACCATCACCACGACCATGAAGGTGGCGAAGTGGAGGAGTACGGTATCGGAACGTTTGTCTACTATCGCAGAAAGCCGTTCGACATGAACTTCTTCGACAATTTCGTGGCGCGTCTGTTCCCGAAGAACGTGATTCGCTGCAAGGGATTGTGCTGGTTCAAGGAAGAGCCCGACATGTGCTATCTCTTTGAGCAGGCAGGCAAGCAGATGGAGCTGCGCAACGCCGGACAGTGGTACGCCACAATGCCGAAGGACGAACTGCAGCAGATGCTCGAACGCGAAGAAGGACTGCGCAGAGACTGGGACGAGAAGTACGGCGACCGTATGCAGAAGCTCGTGTTCATCGGTCAGAAACTCGACAAGAAGACCATAAAAGAACAGCTCGACATGTGTCTGACAGATGTAAATCTATAAAAGAAAAACCGGTATGGCATGGGTGCTATACCGGTTTTTTATGTTTGTAGGCTGCGTGGGTATGGTAGGGATGCCATGCCCTCCTATTGTGTGGCTGCGTGGGTATGGCAGGGATGCCATACCCTCCTATTGTGTGGCTGCGTGGGTATGGCAGGGATGCCATACCCTCCTATATTAGAGATGCTTCATGATGTCGAGCAGATGATCCCAAACCATCTGGACAGTCGGGATGTGCAGACGCTCGTCAGGAGTATGCACGTCGCGCAGCGTAGGACCGAACGAAACCATGTCGAGGTTCGGGTAGCGCTCAGAGAACAGACCGCACTCCAAGCCGGCGTGGATACCCTTTACGATAGGTTCCTTGCCGAAGAGTTTCTTGTACGACTCGACAGCCACCTTCGTGAGCTTGCTGTTCGGGTTCATCTTCCAAGCCGGATAGCCGTCGCTCATCTTCACCTCAGCGCCAGCCAATTCGAAGGCTGCCTTCACGGTGTTGGTTTCGTTCTCGAGGTTGCTCATGACGTTAGAACGCTGTGAGGCAACTATGTTTATTTCGTTCTCAGCAGTCTGCACGCTTGCTACGTTGTTGGATGTCTCAACCATGTATGCGAGTGCTTCGTCCTGGCACATAGCGAACACGCCGTTGTCAACAGCCTGCATGCAGAGGATGAAGCGGCGGCTTGCATCCTTCGGCAGTACGCTCTCAGCGTCGGTGCTACCGAGGTTGAACTCCATAACCGGCTCGGTTACGTGGAACTCCTCTTCGATGTTAGCTGTGAACACGTTCCAGTCGGCACGTACTGTCTCCTTCTCGCTTGCCGGAACTGCGAACACGATGCTGCCGTCGCGTGGGATAGCGTTGTGCAATTTGCCCGAGTTGAACTGAGCGAGGCGAAGATCCATCTTCTCCTGCTCCTTGTAGAGGAAGCGAGCGAGAATCTTGATGGCGTTAGCGCGTTTCTTGTTGATGTCGTCGCCAGAGTGTCCGCCCTTCAAGCCCTTTACAGAAGCTATGATGAAGAACATGCCCTCGGGAGCAGCCTCACGCTCGAATGTGAAGCGAGCCGATGTCGTCTTGCCGCCAGCGCAAGAGATGAATATCTGTCCTTCGTCCTCAGAGTCGAGGTTGATGAGCATATCGCCCTTCATGAAACCTGCCTTCATGCCCATAGCGCCGGTGAGGCTTGTCTCCTCGTCGCGTGTGAACACACACTCCAGCGGTCCGTGCTCGATGTCGTCGCTGTCGAGGATAGCCAGTTCGATGGCGCAACCGATGCCGTCGTCAGCACCGAGTGTTGTGCCCTTAGCGTTGAGCCATTCGCCGTCGACGTAAGTCTGGATAGGGTCGGTGAAGAAGTTGAAGTCTACGTCTACGAGTTTGTCGCAAACCATGTCCATATGGCTCTGCAGGATGAGTGTAGGCGCGTTCTCGTGACCCTTTGTGGCCGGCTTGCGGATTACTACGTTGCCCGTCTCGTCGGTCTCGGTCTCGAAGCCGTGGCTCTTGCCGAACTCCTGAAGATACTCTATCATGCGCTCCTCGTGCTTTGAAGGGCGCGGAATCTCGTTGATTTTAGCAAACTGCTCGAACACGCGAGCAGGTTTTAATTCGCAATTGCTCATTTTCCTTAAATTTTTTATGATGATGTTATAATAATCTGAATTTTCGATAAATTATTTTGCCATGCCACCGAATTGCCGTACCTTTGTAGCGATATGTAATGGTGGGGCTATCTTTTGCAAAGATAGTGTAAAAGGAAGACACCACAAAATATCTTCACTTATTTTAAATGTAGGTAGACATCTATTTTAGTCAAAACAGATACAAATATGATAAAACTAATGCTTATCAGCCTCGCTGTAGTGGCAGTAGCCTTCGCATTGTTGTCGATAAAGGTTCTGCTGAAGCGCAACGGCAAGTTCTCTTCGCAACACGTACACGACAACCCGGGCTTGCGTAAGCAGGGCATTCACTGCGTGATGGATCAGGATCGCGAGGCTCGTGAACGCAATGGTGCCTATTAAATCAGCTTGTAATATATAATGTATATACGACAGGCGTATAAAACGATAAAATTAAAAACAGAATAAAGATGAACAAGAAAAACATTTTCGGCGCACTTGCACTCGCAACTGTTGCCGCTTTCGCAATGACTTCTTGCGACAAGTCGAAGTGTCAGGTTGACGAGAAGAAGGTAGAGGGCAAGCAGGCTGTGCCTTCAGACGTTAAGATTGCGTATGTAGAGGTAGACAGCATCATGTCGCAGTATAAGTTCTGCAAGGACTACTCGCTCATTCTGCAGAAGAAGGGTCAGAACATCCAGAACACACTCGCGCAGAAGCAGCGTGCTCTCGAGCAGGCTTACATGAACTTCCAGCAGAAGATTCAGCAGAACGCCTACACACGCGAGCAGGCTGAGCAGATACAGATGTCGCTGCAGAAGCAGAATAGCGACCTTCAGGCTCTTAACCAGCGCTTGAGTGGTGAGTTCCAGGTGGAGACAGAGAACTACAACAACGCCCTGCGCGACTCTATCCAGCACTTCCTTGCTGTTTACAACAAGGACAAGAAGTTTGGCTTGATTCTGAGCAAGGCAGGCGACAACCTCCTCTATGCCGACAAGGCTTACGACATCACCAACGAGGTTATCGCTGGATTGAACAAGGCTTACAAGCCGGCTGCTCCTGCAAAGGAGGTGAAGGCAGAGGCAAAGAAAAAGTAATAGTACAGACGAATACATAGTTTAATGGGAGGTGCTGTTCTTTCCGCTCAGCTTTAGTGCTCGACGGAACAAGAACAACACCTCCTTTTTGTGTTCGTACACCACTGCTATACTGATGACAAATTCATGGCGCGAGTCTCCGTTTTACAACAAAATGACAAAATAACTACAAAAAATCGTGTCAAATATTTCTTTGTATTAAAATATTTATTACATTTGCAATCGTATAACATACGTTTAGTATAGTTAATACATCTTTAGTTAGTGACGAAAGTATGTAAACATAAATATATTAACTTTTAAAATTTGTAGTTATGAGAAAGACGTTACTAAACACAATGGGGCTTCTTCTTGCGTTGTTTGGCGCAACGAATGCTTCTGCCCAGAGCACAGTAGAACTGCCTTACTCTATCACCTTCGATTCTACCAACGATGTTTGGACCGTGCTTGATGCCAGTCCGTCACCTGGTACCTCATGGGTATTCAATAACGATTGGGGCAACGACGGTTTCTGCATCGGCAACGCGTGGACAGCTACACCGAGCTACTGCATTAGGACCGATTCGGGTGAACCTAACGACTACTACGTTTCTCCGTCATTCAGTTTGAAGGCAGGCAAGACGTACACCGTGAAGACAAGCTCGGGCACAATGTATAGCACTCCCGCGACACTCTCTGTAGAGTACACGACGACTCCTACTAACGCCGCTTCGTTCACAAAGCTGAGCGACATCAATATGCCGTCTTCTGGTGCGCAGTACGACAATTCGTACGACCTTACTGTTCCTGAGGACGGACTCTACAGCTTTGCGTTCCACGCCACAAACACTTCTGCTGGCGACAAGAGCAACTGGGTATATCTCTACGCTCTCGGCTTCAGCATCGAGGAGAAAGTAGGTGGCGAAACTCCTGACCCGGGTACAGATCCCGACCAGCCCGACCCACCAGCTGTAGACCAGGACGGTACACTGCCTTACGATATGACATTCGATTCGGCTGAGAAGTTCGCCACATGGACAACGATGGACAATAGCGATACTCCGGGCGTGACATGGGCTTACACCGCATCCGACTTTGCTGGCAAACCAGCTGCTCACATGGGCCCTGACGCTACGTCAGGAACTTGCGACTGGCTCGTCTCGCCGAAGTTCGAGCTGAAGGAAGGCAAGTCGTACACCATCACCATGGATGCTGCTTCGGGCGAAGGTAACACGATGGACCTCATGCTCGACTACTTCGTAGGTGGCAAGGAGATAGGTAAGCAGCTATCTATCGACTACATCGGTTCTAAACTCCCAGCTAAAGTTGGTGAGAGTGGTGAGGTGAAGAACAAGTGGATACTCAATGTTACCAAGGACGACGTATATCAGATTGCGTTCCGTGCTCTCGGTCATACACCTAACACCACAACTGATGCTATCAGCATCTACTCTGTACAGATTGTGGAAAATGCAGAAGGTGAGCCCGATGCTCCTGCAGCATTGCCTTACGCAACTTCGTTCGCTGAAGAAAAAGGTGCAGAAGGTTGGACAGCAATGGACCGCAGCGGCAACGTAAGTTCTACATGGAGCTGGAATTCATGGGGCTATCAGGAGTACGGTTCCGACTGGAATCCGGTAGGCGACCAGCATCCTTGCGTTGGCTTCAGCAGCGACTGGGGCACTAATGCCAACGATTATTGGATTTCTCCACTATTTAAGCTTGAGCCAGGCAAGACATACGTAGCGAAGGCTCACACAGCAGTGAACCGCACCTGTCTTGAGACTGGCACAACATCGTTCACGATGAAGCTCGGTACGAACAAGAAGGTACAGGGCTCGTTCGATAAGACCCTCGGCTCAATCGAGCTTAACACCGTGTACGACCGCGATCCAAGCACGTTCGAGTTCACTGTAGAAAAGGCTGGCAACTACTATGTGGCGTTCCACATCAGCGATGCAACTGGTGAAAATGCTTACGGCTATATCTTCGACTTCAGTCTTGCTGAGAAGGGCAGTGGCGAACCAGAGGTGCCAGTGGCTACAGAGGCTGCAACAGGCTTCGCAGCAGCTGAACTTACTGCAGAGAAGAGTGTAGAGCTGACATGGACTAACCCGACTAAGGATGTCGACGGCAAGGATCTGCCGGCTGACGCATTGCTCACCGTGAAGGTTTACGAGGGCGAGGAGCTTCTCGCTACACAGGACGCTCAGGCTCCGGGCAGCAAAGGCACATACACTAAGGAATACACAGCCGACACATTCGCAGGCGAGCACGCTTACAAGGTGGTTGTGGTTTATAAGGACAAGGAGTCGGAGGCAGCTACAACAACGCTCACAGTGGTGGTTGACGCTATCAACGGCGTGGTTGTTCCGACTGATGCAAAGGTTTCGGTTCACACTCTCGGTGGAGCAGCGGTTGGCAACAACCTCTCAACACTCGGCAAGGGCACATACATTGTGACCATGAAGAGAGCCGACGGCACTATGAAGACCGTGAAGGTTACTAAGTAACTGAATTCTCATAATTAATTGGGCCGCTCTGCATACCATTATGGGATGTGGGGCGGTTTTTTTTATTGCTTTTGGGCGAAAAAGAATATACGGTGGGTAGCAAATATTAAGTAATGATTAATATTTCTTTGCAAAAAGATTTGGTATATGTGAAAAATGCTGTATATTTGCAAATGTTATACCACTTAAAAACAATAACCTAAAAAAATTATAGCTATGGAAGAAAAACTTCAGTTTGTGCCTTCTTTGAAGGATGCGTTTGCTATAGGCATGAAAAATCTTGTGCCAATAGTATTGTCAGTGTTGCTTTGGCTCGTCACCGTATGGATTCCTTACGTTAATGTGGGCACCACGATAGCTTTGGCTACGTTGCCTGTGAAGCTTAGCAAGGGCGAGATGATTAGTCCGATGTTCATCTTCGAGTCGAAATATCGTCATTGTATGGGTGAGTATTTCATCCTTCAGGCTGTCATCATCTCTGCCGTATACATATCCATTCTGTTCATGATTGTTCCGGCAATAGTACTCTCGCTCAGTTGGATGCTTGCTGTTTATCTTCTTGTAGGTAAGGGTATGAATTGGGCTTTGTGTCTTTCTGAGAGCAACCGTTTGATGATGGGTTATAAGCTGAAGGTGTTCTTCCTGAAGTTTGTTGTAGGCTTTGTGCTGTTCTTAGCCTATTATATTCTCTTCCAGATACTTAGTGACGCATCAGGCTTGTTAGTACTCATTTCGCTTGTTTGTCTCCTTGTAAGCGTTTGCGTAATGCTTTCGGTCGATGCAGTTATCTATCGCGAGTTGGTGCTCAGTGAGGATAAGGTTGAGGAAGCTAAGCCAGAAGAAGCTCTTTAACGAGTTAATTGCAATGCAATAGGCATCGGTTCGCGTTCGGAATCTGATTGGTTCGCGTTCGGAATCTGGTCGGTTCGCGTTCGGAATCTGATCGGTTCGCGTTCGGAATATGATTGGGTTGCGTTCGGAATCTAATCGGGTTGCGTTCGGTGTCCGATGGCAAAACATTCATAAATCCAATGCCGAGAGGCAGGTGTTCTTTAGACGAATAAAGATTAAAGCATAAGAAAAGGCTGACTCTTGCTGCGGTTTTGCAGCTTAAGAGTCAGCCTTTTTTATTGTTGTATCTTGTAGCGTAGCCTTCCGCTACGTTTACGAGTTAGAAGTCAACGACCGTGATTCCGGCTCCGCCGAACTGCACGTGCTCATCCTTGCATTGCGTCACGTTCGGCACCGATTGCAGATACTGGCGTATGAGCTGTCTGAGTATGCCGTTGCCCTTGCCGTGGAGGATGCGCACGCGCGACATGCCCACGAGTATAGCGTCGTCGATGAAGTGCTGCACAGCGTTTAGTGCTTCGTCGCCACGCATTCCGCGCACGTCGAGATCCTGATGGAAGTTGAGTTTGTGCGAGTCGATGGTCTGACGCGTCTCGCGGCTGATGCCGAACGTTGGCGGCAGTGTCGACTCCGGTGTCTTCGTGGTGTGCTCCAGGCGCGATGTCTTCACCTTTGTGCGCACGTCGCCGAACACTACGGTTGCCTCTTTGCCCTCTACCGACTCCACACGACCAACCGTCGTCAGTCCGCGCATACGCACCGTGTCGCCTGTCTTGAAGGGGTGTTGAGGTGTTGAGGAGTTGAGGTGTTGTGATGTTGAGGTGTTGAGGAGTTGAGCTGTTGAGGTGGTTGGGTTCGCAGCGTTCTCCTTCTTCTCCTTCTTGCGCTTCTCGCGTCGCTCCTTGCGTTCCATAATCTGGCGCATCTTCTTCTCGATGAGGTCGTCAGCCGACTTGGTGTCTATCTCGTTCACGTCCTCCTTGAACGCCTTCAGCTCCTCGCGCAGGCGCTTCGTCTCCTCCTTCTCCGCCTGGCACTCGCGTATCTCGCGGATAGTGTTCTCGATGTTGCGGTTGCTCTCCTTCAGCAGTTCCTGCGCCTGTTCCTTGGCTTGACGCAGAATCTCTTTGCGCTTGCGGTCGAGCTCGCGGATTTCATCTTCGTATTTCGCGATAGTCTTCTCCAAGTCCTTCTCGCGCTGATGTACGTTCTGTCGCTTGTTCTCCCAGTAGCGCTTGTCGCGTACAATGTCCTGCAAGTATTTGTCGCTCTGTATGTAGTCGGAGCCCACGATGTCGCTCGCCTCGCGTATCACTTCGTCCGGAATGCCCGTCTTGCGTGCAATCTCGATGGCGAACGATGAGCCCGGCTGACCGATGGCGAGCTGGAAGAGCGGCCGCATCTCGTGGCGGTCGTAGAGCATGGCACCGTTGGCAATGCCGTCGTGCGAGTCGGCGTAGTGCTTCAGGTTCTGGTAGTGGGTGGTTATCACGCCCCACGCGTGCTTCTTTACAAACTGGTTGAGCACCGCCTCAGCCATTGCGCCGCCAATCTGCGGCTCGGTGCCCGTGCCGAACTCGTCGATGAGCAGCAGTGTGTGCTCGCCCGACTGGCGCATCATGTTCTTCATGTTCAGCAAGTGCGACGAGTAGGTAGAGAGGTCGTTCTCAATGCTCTGCTCGTCACCGATGTCAATCATTATGTCGCTGAAGATGCCTACCTTCGAACGCTCGCTGACGGGGATAGACAGGCCGCACTGCAGCATGTACTGCAGCAGTCCCACCGTCTTCAGACAGACCGACTTGCCGCCGGCGTTCGGACCCGAGATGATCAGGATGTGGCGGTCGCGTGTCAGCATGATGTCGAGCGGCACGATAGGTTTCTCCTGCTTCTTCAGCGCGAGCCACAGCAGCGGATGCTTCGCCGTGATCCAGTCGACTACAGGCTTCGCGCTCACCTCCGGCTCGATGCCGCCCGTGAGCTGCGCGAACTCAGCGCGTGCACGTATGAAGTCTACCTCGGCAAGCATACGGTAGGCGTTCACGATGTCGTCCACGTGCGGACGCACCAGCTTCGTGAACTCCGTGAGTATCACTATTATCTCGCGTCGTTCGTCGGCTTCCAACTCGCGTATGCGGTTGTTCGCCTCCACCACCTCCGTCGGTTCCACGAATACCGTCTTGCCCGTCGACGACTCGTCGTGTACGATGCCCTTAATGCGTCGCTTCATGGCAGGAGCGATAGGCACAACGAGACGACCGTCGCGCAGAGTCGGCGTAACGTCCTTGTCTACGAGACCCTCGCTCTGCGCGGCGTGCAATATGCTATATAATGTACGCGACACACTGCCCTCCGCCTTGCGCAGCTGCGAGCGAATCTCGGCGAGACGAGGCGATGCCGTGTCCTTTATCTTGCCGTATTTGTCGAGAATTTGGTCAATGCGGCGTATAAGGTCGGGGAAGGTGAGCACGCCCTCTGTAAGGTCGTGCAGAGTAGGGTAGTCGAAGTTGCCGTCGTCGTCGCTGCGGTTGAGGAAGCGCACGATGCCAGCCACCGTCTCGAGCGAGCGACGCAGGTCGAATATCTCGTTCTCTTCAAGATGCGTGCCCTCGATGCGTATGCGCTTTATCGACTCGCGCATGTCGAAGAAGAACTGCAGAGGGAAATCGTCCGTCTCCTCCTGCATACGGCGGAACTCGCGCGTCTGCTTCAACGCCGTGTTTATGCGCTCCGCGTTGTCCGTGAAGCCCATAGCGTCCACCTTGTCCTTGCCCAACTGACTCAGACAGTAGCCCTTCAACAGCGAGCGTATCTCGCTGAACTGTATTTTGTTTTCAAAGTTGCTTGGATAAATCATAAGTGCAAAGTTACTGCAAACCGAAGACAATACAAAATATGCTTGCATATTTTTATTGTTGAGGTGCAGCGTAACTTATTTAAAGTTACTGCAAACCGAAGACAATACAAAATATGCTTGCATATTTTTGTGCTTTTAAGAGGTGATGTTATAGCTTTAGTAAGGTTCAAAGGAGCTGAAATCAATGATTTTTCGCTATTCGACGAAAAAAGTAAGCCGAAAATTTGGAGGTATAAACTAAAAAGCGTAACTTTGCACCCGCTAATAAAGCAAAGTGAAAAAGTAATTCACTGCGATTGCAAGGCTACATCTATCGCATTTCCTTTATTGGAGAGATGGCAGAGTGGTCGAATGCACCGGTCTTGAAAACCGGCGTACTG
>ERZ1026892.438-NODE-438-length-19570-cov-14.443454_pt1 | contig 19570 bp, 19 predicted proteins | sample MGYA00380176_ERZ1026892 | MGnify/ENA primary metagenome ERZ1026892 (study PRJEB33269, sample SAMEA4719812) | human gut metagenome | biome: human-associated habitat; feature: organic feature; material: feces | place: Cameroon | collected 2013-10 ... | reverse complement strand
TCTTTGGAAAGTATTTCTTCCAAGGCGTATCCAGATTCTCCGGATAGTCCATGGCAAATACCGCCACCTCATGCCCATGCGCCTTCAGTAGCTTTTCCAGATTGAGCACATAGACGCAATCACCGCCACGGCGGTAATAAAACTTATTTGCTAATAGAATCTTCATTGTTATATTTCATTTAAGTTAACCACCGGAATATCTTGATTTTCATCTATTCCCATGATTTCAAATTCGGCATTTCTTTCGAAGTTTACCTGATTTTCTGGTATTGCTTCTTTAATATCTTCCCCATGATTCATTATTCGATAAACATCATGAGCTTTTGTTTTGCAGCCTAATTTTGGCCTTATTACTAACTTAACACTTCTAGAGTTGTCATAATCATCAGTAGAAGCAGTTAAAAAACTCGCACAAATATAATGTTTACGCTTATTCTTCAAGTCTTTATAATATTCTACAGAATTGAAATGATCTTGCCGATAAAGAACTACGGATGAAGTTTTAGGTGTTTTACTCAATAATGAATCAAAGTAGTATATACACCGTTTTATAAACGAATTTGGCTTTAAACCAAACACCAAAGGACGCTGTATGCATTCAGGAAAGAACCCTTCCATCATAATTAAAGCAAAAAGTTCACACTTGGTTACTCCATAACTATCAAGAATGTCTTTTTTCTTAGGATAAACGTTAGCAAGTACCTCCGAATTAAAGTTCGTGATACCCCTATTATCCTGTTTAGGATAGCATTTTCTACCCAAAGCTATAAATTCATTGTATTCTTTTTCTTGTTCCATATTTAACACTTTATTCCTTAGAGTTATATTTTCGGACTTTATGGTATATTTGCTGTATAGGCATAGTCCAGTTTCTTATATCAATATCATATTTTTCAAACATAGTAAAGAAGAACAAACAACGTTGCCTATTTTCAAGCAGCATATAAAAATAAGCTGTGTAAATAACATAATACGCCAACGACTTATCATATTTCCTCAAATACAACATGTTTACAATTTCGCAAACTAAATTTTCTGCTTTATTTATATATGCCATTCTATGATTATCATACTCTTTCTGCAGCATGGTATTTGCATAGCCTACATCATCCTTTCCGGACTCTCTTATTTGATTATCAATAGTCAAAATATCATCTGCATGCACAACTAAGAAATGTAACATTTCTCTTTTGTCACCATTATGCCTACACATTTCTATAAGCCTGTCAAATATTTCATCGTTGTTTTTCCTCAAAAGAACAAAATCATCACCTACTTTGATTTTGAGCAATTCTAGTTTAAGCATCAGTAAGTTACGTTTTCTATACAAGAAACGATCATCAAGTTCTGCAATATCAGATTCTATCTCTGAGATATATCGTTCGATATACCTATCAAAATCTGCGAACATTTCATTCTGAAGTTGATTGTTTAACGATTGATTATTCAACAAACTCACATCCCTCAGCAATCGATATGTTTCTTGTATAAAGGCCGCTCCAACACGATATCCCCTATTCAAAAAGGTGGTTCTATTCAAGAATAACCCAACAGAATATTCCTGCCACTTGTAACCATTATCAAACATGACATACATCAGTTTAATTTGGGTTATCATCTGCTCATCCCCTTGCTGTCTTTTCTTATTTTCTGCAATAATTCTTTCAATTAGACTATTAGTCTTCTGCTGGTTTCCATTTATTCGATAGTGCATGAAAGCGATATCCAGAAGATTGAGATAATCACCAAAACAGGCCAAATTGATTTTCTCGATTTCCTCCGCAAGAGTATCAGCAGCCTCCTTGTCGGCAATTATCTCATCATAATATCTCATCAGGTCACGATACAATTCTACATGTACAATCCCTTTACGTTTCAGTTCTTGAAGCTTAGAAATAACATTCTTCATTTTCTCCTTCTCGCCAGAGGCCTCATACGCACAATACTTATTAATAAGAGATACAAGCCTTGAGTCATCATCGGTATCCGGACATTTTGATTCCAATTCTTCCATTTTCTCATATTCAAAGTTATTATATGCCATATATGTTTTAAAGCTTAACATATATCCCGTTTTATCGAACCGAGACAATTTAGAACATTCATTTTCAAATGCTTTTATTGCACCAATTCTGAACAAGACATCAAGATTAGGCAAGTAATACTTGATATACTCCCTATCAAATAAATCCCATTTCTTAGCTTCATCTATGAATGCAATCTGCACATCTTGCCTCTTTATCAATCCTCGGCTTTTTCTTATTTTTAGCTCATAAAAGCGCAATAAGGCCGTTGTTGTAACAAGCCAACAACGATACCTTTCCTTTTCCAAAACACCTTCATGAGTTTTGTAATAACGAAGAAGAATAACCTCAGGAGGAAGTGGTAGAAATGTGCTGATAATAACTAAAAATGTAAATATTCCGGCAGCTATAACATGCAAATTCAATGCTATTGCAACTATTAAGATCGCTAGACATACAACAAGACGCTTCCATATTCTTCTATGATGGAACCATTCTTCTATTCTATATTCTGCACATATTATGCCAAGAATAAATATAAAAGGACTCCATAGCAGATCCAGAACAGTAACATTATTACTTTTTAGAATGTCCTGTATATGATTGATGATTTGTTCCATTGCCACTATATTTTGCCACTTTTCGAAATTAACACATCACATTTTCACCCACTCTTTCTTCTCGAAGTCATATTTCTTAATGACCTTAGCAGGAATACCAGCTGCCACAGAATAATCAGGTATGTCTTTTGTAACAACAGAGTTAGCACCTATAACACAGTTCTTACCAATATGAATATTACCAACTATCACAACGTTGGTACCTATCCAAGTTCCATCACCTATCACCAAATTTGGTGAGCCGTCAGCTTTAGGTGTAAAACTATTACCTTGATACATAACTGGTATAGTCGGATCACGATACTCATGATTATAATCAGCAATGAAAACGTGAGGTCCCATCAATACATAACTACCAATCTTCACAAGTCCCATACTAGCTACTCTTGAATACATACTGACTTCTGTTTTTTCACCAATTTCTATATTTCCTCGTAGAGAAACCAACATGGCTTGAGGCATATTTTTTACATCGTTTGAAAGGTGTATTCTTGCCCCCCATAAGCTTAGCCCCCAATCCAACATAAATACCATGATGATATTTTACGCCATAGAGGAAACAATAAATATATCCTAAAAAGCTCTTAATGATTTTTTCATAATCTAACATTTTAGAGTGTTTGCAATTCGCTCATACATTGCATCTTCTATAAAATGAGACAAATAACATTCCTTTGCATTATTAGACAATTCCGTATATTTTTTTGCATCAAAATACAATTCATTCAAAACTGCCAACAATTGTTCTTCAACATTATCTATCAAAAAACCCGTACTACCATTTATAACATAATCACGAATACCATCAGCATCTGTACATATCACAGGCTTACCTAAAGACATTGCTTGTAAAACAACTAATTGCCCTGATGATATTTTCAAATTTTTCAACGGTACCAAGACACAATGACATTTTGCCATTAGTTTAAGCATCTCACTTCCATGACAATCATTAAGCACTTTAACATTTTGTGGTATGCTTGATGGATGATAAGTATCACAAGCAATGATTAGCTGATAATCAGTATTCCTTAATGTATCAACCAAGAAATCATAATCCCTGTTACTTCTACCTGTTGCAAAGATATACCCCTCATCATTCACTAAAACATCCTTATCCATATACTTTCCCAATGGTACGAATACGAATTTACTGCTATCTACCCCAAACATATCAGAATAATAATTACATTCCTCCTTGGCAAAACAAATATAGCGGTCTACATATTTACTTGTGACGACATATTTCATATATTGGTGATACAAAAAACCTACCCACCCGGATTTACGTTTATATATGAAAGTCATAACTGGCAAATCATTTACTTTCTTTAGATGAAACAGACGACACCAAAAAGCAAAGTTTAAACCAAAAAACTGCTGCACACCTATTATCTTTCTATATTTCTTCCGCTTAAAAACAATCTGCAAGGGAAATATGAAATACCAAAACATACGCTTAAAAGTATTTAGTTTAGACCCATGATATTGATTTGTTTGACAAGACAGAGAAATCCATTTTTCTGAAGAGAAAGCAGATAGACTTTCTATGAATCCCCACTTTAATTTTGGTATATAATCTACCAATACAACATTTGATTTCATATTAAAACAATTTTACAAATTCCTCATTTGATGCGCTCTCATACTCCATCTTGATTCTTCCAAGTCTTGGAGCCTTAAGCATGGCCTCAGCCATTGCGTCCGAATCCTCCGATGGTACGAGGTATCCCGTAACTCCATCCTTAACAATTCTACTTACAATAGGAATACAAGTTGTAGCAACTGCCGGACAGCCCATATATTGGGCTTCTATCAAAGAGTTAGGCAAACCCTCTATTCTTGAAGGCAACACAAAGCAATCACAATATTTTACCCAACGATAAGGATTTGTATCAAATCCAACAAAATGGACACGCTTTTCTATTCCTGCATCATGTATCAGACTTTTTACTCCTTGGAAGAAAGAATCCTTTTCTTCATATTTCCCCACAAAGTATAAATGGGCCTTTTCGTTATGTTCTGCCACCTTCACAAAAGCCTTTGCCAAAACATCCTGTCCCTTGGTTTCTGCAAATCGTGCCACCCAAACGTATTTTGTTGTATCACCTTCAATATAAGGTGAATCCACACTACATTTTCTTTCAATTGTATCCTTATCCAAAGGATTCTGCAACGAGACTATTCTTTCTGGACGAAGACCTTTTATATGAGACAAAATATCATCCTTCATTTCCTCTTGTTGAGCTACAATCCAATCCGCATACTTATATGTCATACGGCACAACAGCAGCTGATCCCACCTTATTGTACAGAAGTAATTACAATTACGAATTATTACTTTTATACCTCCTACGATATGGGCTGCCACCAACAACCTTGCAGAAAGCGGCATTGCTGTGGCAAACACAGCATAGGGCTTCTCCTTTTTAAGAAGCTTTATTAATCTGAAAGTTACGCCACACCAAATGTTAGAATACAACAAATAATTTACATCATAGTCTTCTGGTATAAAATTAGAGATATTCCCCTTATTTTTATCAACCAAAACGAATTTCGCCTCATACTTATCTTTCGGAAGCATCTTGGCGATTGTAACGGTCACTCGCTCTGCACCTCCCGTCGAGGCATGAGTAATAAACAAGACTTTCTTTTTCATGCTTTATTTCCTTTATCAAAAAATGCTTTTAGAAACTCAGACTGCACTTCATAGCAAAACTTCTTCTTTGCTATACTTTGCCCAGCCATTCCTATGGTTTTACTTTCCTCAGTATTTCTAAGAGCCTTTACTATTACATCAGAAAGTTGTTTGCGATTATTAGGCTCAACAATATATGCGTTCTTCCCATTTTCCAAAAAATGCATAGCCTCTCCTACATCAGTAGTTATAACAGGATTCCCTGAAAGAAGGTATTCGCCTAGTTTTGTTGCAAAACAATACTTATTCTGAATGTTTTCGTTTTTATAAATAATAAAAAGTGAAGCTCCTTTAGTATATTCCATCAATTCCTGCATCTGGAGATACCCCAAGAAGACGACACTATCCTTTAATTTTCGTTCACTAATAGTTTGGGCTATTAAATCCCTGTCACGAGAATTCTCCATCTTTCCCGTAAAATAGTATTTTGTACCTTTGGGCAACTGAGGCAAAGCATCTGCAAAAGCATTCAAAACATCAACGATTCCATCCTTCTGCTGATACAAGGCTCCAGAATGGAAAATGTATGGGACATCATACTTCTTAGGACTAATGGAAGAAAAGTTAAGTTTCTCTTCATCTATCAAAATAGGAATCTTAATATACTCCCCTTGCGGGTGATATTTTATTGCCATATCAAGTAATGTCTGAGAGATGCATACTGCTCCAGTGTATTGACGGAAAGTGGTTGTCATGTATTTTTTACACCTCGCCTCCACTAAAGAATCTATCTGTCCAGTTGCATATGGATATTCACATAACTCCTGATATATCCTCCACCCCATCATTTTTGCGTATGGCAGGAGTACTCGCTCGATAGGGTTTTGTCTATAATATGTAAAAATTGCATCCTCAGGTTTCACATTCCTCCTCAGATACCTCAACAAATTAATCCTATCCAACAAATCATTTAGCTTACGCGCAAACACATTGGAAGCTCTCAGGGGAGTTCCACCAATATAGCGGAATGGAATTCCTTCAAAAACGCCTTTGCCAACTGTATTTTGGGGCGGTTTGCCGTAAACTTCCGTTCTATGAAAGACTACAACCTCGCTTTCAACCCCTGCTTTAATCAAAGATTTACAATAACACTTTATACGACTTGTTGAAGCCATCCCATTAGGGAAAGGATCACTAGTCACAACAAATACCTTCATTATTTCTTATTTTTTTATTTTTCTAAAACTTTGCACAGCCCCAGCTATACTTTAAATCCATCTTGAGGATATGGAGTTGCTATCATATGACCTGTCCGAACGTCAAACACGCAAATGTTCACTCCAGAGAATATCTTACACAACACGGGAAAGAAGATGCTGATAATACATCAGTAACGTTTATTGTCAAGATAATTAATTTACTAGATAGAATACCTCTCAAAAGAAGGATGTAATACTATTTATTATAACACGGCATTTTCATGCATTACTTTCCTATACACTTCTGCCAACTGCATGGCCGATTGTTTCCAAGAATATCTCTTTAATCGTTCGTTCTGTTTTTCTATCAGAAAATCATAGTCAATCTGATTCATATTTTCAAACTGAGTCAGCAACGCAGACAAAGTGTTTTCATTATCGTTCAACTTGAAATAAAGAGCCGCATCTCCTGCAATCTCCGGGAAACAACTTTCATCTGCCAACAAGACCGGGCATTGCATCGCATAGGCTTCCAATATTGGTATTCCAAAACCTTCATACAAAGAAGGATAAACAAAAGCCTTGGCATATTTATAAAGGTTCAACAACTCTTCATACGAGGCAAATATATGAACTATCTGATTTTTAATCTTAAGTTTCTCAAACAAAGCTTTTTCTTCATTATTAAAATCTCCCGCAGTACATACCAATTTAAAATCGGGATGTTTCTGCAAGAATGAAGTCATAGCTATAACCATCGGCTTAAAGTTTTTATAGCCATCCCTCCTACCTACAAACAAAAAATAATTACCGCCTATAACAGGCTTGAAATGGATGTTATTCGGAACAGAAACACCATGGTAAATGACGCTTATCTTGTCATCAGGAATATGTAATATATCCACAACGTCTTGCTTTGTCTTTTCTGATACCGCAATCAAATGAGAAGCCTTAGGAGCCAATACCTTTCTCCAAAGTGTCTGAACATGATTCGGTTCTTTGAATTTATCCGTAATAAAATCATGGATTGTAAGCACAAATGGTTTATCGCCAAGATATGGAAGGAAATATGGGTCAAAAAAAGTAGGATGAAACAAATCAAAATTTTGCTCTTTCAACAATTCTACACTATATTTCTTATTGATATGCTCTGATGATGGGAAACCCTCAAAATGCTCATTGAGGAACCTGAATATAGTTCCTTTGCCATAGAAATGTTTTTGCATAAGAAAATTATCACCTGTCAAACTTGGTGTTTTAAGGCTTGGCAACAAGCCTTTCTCTATCAAATGAACATTTCCATTTTCTTTCAGTCCAATCTCCCATTGCACAGATTCTGGCAAATGAGCTATCAATTCAGCAAAGCAATTTGAGACTCCACCAACCTTTTGCATTTGGAATGCTTGGTAATCATATAATATTTTCATACGTCTAATTTTGAAGGAGACGTGTCTGTTACATAGAATGCCGAATAGGCAAAAAGGAAAAATGTAAGTGGCACAACTCCTGTTATAATATTGTTTGTTAACGCTACGCCCCAAAAGGCTAATAGTATAATGAATATTTCTCTTTTACTATATTTTTTTACTACTACATAAGTGATAACTAATTCCATGATGGTCTTCAATGCTCCAACCAGCCACCCCCAATATGAGAGATTAAGCAATATTCCATTTTCCAATAACAGTTCTGTTCCAGGCATTTGAATATAACGTCCTCCTAACAATGCAGTCTCCAAATTCCAATCTTGCATTCCAAAAAAAAGGAAAGACTCCCATCGGGTAGCAGAACTTTGATCACTAAAATCAAAAGAGAATCTTCCCAATACACCGCTATCTATTAAATCCATTAGAAAAGGGAAAGCAGCGGCAAGAACAATCATTGGAACGATGGTCTTTAAAAAGCTCTTTTCGTAAAGAACAAAGCGATAAAGCAAGATTATAATCCATATAAGTATGCCACCTCGTGAATTAAATCCAACAAAGCCCAAAAGACCCATAGCAAGCAGTACATATTTCATGACTTTAGGCAGCGAATGGTTGACAAGTATAAATCCCATAAATATGGATGTGACACATGCGTTAGTAAGGGGGTGTCCCAACAAACTAAATGCACGAAATTCTTGTGCACTTCTGTCACCAGCAGTTACAAAACCTTCCATAATCTCAGAATCATAATCCAAAAGCCTTGATTCTGTCATCTTCTCAAAGAAAGCAATACCACAATTTGTACTAAACAACAAGATAGCAGCCACTTGAACAATCCGAGAGCGATATAATTGAGAAACATACAGCATGTATATTATTAGTAACCATCCTACTACTTCTAAGAAATTGCTATATAGCGTGGTATCGGACAACAACGAATGGAATAGAAATCCCAAAATCATTGTAAAAACATAAGCAAGCAAGGCTTTAGACTTGGTCTTAGCAAAATACTTAACCATGGGGATTAAGGCACAAAACCTTATCAAATTGAGCGCCCACCCAATATAGGTTGATCCAAAGCTATTATTATAAGCTGCAACTTGGCTTGTTACCAGTATTAATAATGCTACAACATAATATTTTTTATTTTTTTTCATTTCGACAGACAATGTTGTCTGTCTGTCCCAAATAAGGATATTCTTTACTTAATGCAATACTGACATAAATCCAAAACATTACCGCCTTAGGTCCGAAGTTTCCCATCAGTACTGTTGCATACAGATCTATAAAGAACAACAAGAACACCCATCTGAGATAGACAGAATAGATATTCTTAATTCTTATAGACCTGATAAAGCAGGTGAGCATGATAGATATAATGAAGAAGGAGTAAAGTACCCCCCCTTAAGTAAATTGTTCAGATATCCAGTTTCAATACCCAATCGATTGGTATTCAGCTCACCTGTATCCGCATCACGCATTTCTTGATAATAGCCACCATCAAGTCCTCGTCCCCAAATCCAATCTTCTGTTGGCGAAGTTGCAAAGTCTGCCAAGAAAAGTTCCTCAACACCCGAACGAGAGTCTTCCTCCATACGACCAGCAAAATTTGCAAACACTTTATCGGCTAACACATCAATATTGGAAATGACAAAAAGAACTCCAACAACAGCTGCAATGACAGATAACAAGATGGATTGCCCTCGTTTCTTAACAAAACGAGAAAAATTGCAACAATAGTAGGCTATCAAGCCTATGCTACCTAATGAGAACACCATATTACGGCGTGCATTGAGCAACATCAGAACTAAATAAAAAGCCCAAATGACGAAACATACCTTACGTTGTTTTTGGGTTACCAAAGGAAATCCTAACAGGAATGCTGCAAAGAATGGCATATATACGCCCACGCCTTCACCATGATAAGTATCCTGCACCAATTCTCCTGCATGCATAGCCCACAGCGGAAAAGAGAGCAAGGAGCCTATATACAATATTTGAATGATTGTTTTCAAATGGCGGACATTGGGAAGCTGCACTAACATTATTGGCACAAAAAAGACCAAAAAACCACCACGTTCAAGCAGTTTTAGATAGAAATAGTGACCATGAACATCCCAATTGCCACGAAGGATGATACTCATTTGAAGGACAAACAAACCTACAAGTAAAAAGTTTATATATCCTGTTGGTTTACTTAGACTTCTCATCCGCCACAAGCGTACAAAGCAGAATACCATACAAATTAAGGACAGTAATTCTGCAAAACGCATAACTGTAGATACTACATATTGCTCAAGCAAGGAACTTGCAGATAGCAATACCAGTAAGCAAGAATAAAACAAAATGATTAGTTTTCGTTCTTTCTTATATTTATAAAGACTTATTGTTGTTTGCATTGATTATTTCATTTAATGCCACCGTCAAATCCTTACGGAATACGGAAAGCGTAAAATTCTCTTGAATATATCGCTGGCAAGCATGGCTTAATTTTTCTATATTTTCAACAGAGAGATTCTGCGACCAATCTACAGCTCTTCCTAAGGATTCTATGGTCATATCTTCCAACAAATAACCAAATTGCTTTATTTGGTCAAAAGCAGCCCACTTAGTGACAATTGGAATCAAACCATAGAACATTGAATTGATAACAGCTCCTGGGCATCCCCCCTCCGTGCAAGATGGATAAATAAGGAAATTGCACTTTCTCGCTATATATCGGAAAAGCTCAGAAGAAGTGTTGACAAAACCATAAAAGTGAATGTTTGAACATTGATTTGCCTCTAAAATATGGATGAATTCTTCCTCGACATTTCCAACAACATGAAGTGTCAATTCAGGATGTTCCTTGAAATATTCCACCGTGAGATCCAGTCCCTTTAAAATAGTACCAGATGAACCAAGCCATAAATAATCGGTCTTGTTATCATAATCTTTTGTCAATTCAACAGATTCTCCCAATGTATTACTTTGTCGGATGATGCGTATCTTGCTACGCAGATATTCCGGATAAGTTTCCTTCGTAAACGAGCTGCCAATCTGGAAGATATAGTCAGCCTCATCACAACGTTCGGATTCTGTTACCAATCTTTGGTAAGGATATTTCGTATCATACTTCGTATTGAACTCATCCGTACGTTTCTTAATCATATCATTCTGATGCTTAAAATACGCTCCTGTAGCATAATAAACCTTCACAGCATTTGGCCATTTGCGACAAGCAACCTCAAAACAAGGTTCAATACCAAAAATTATGTCGGGAGAAAAAGAAGATGGCAAATTTACATTTGCACAATCCTGTACAAATACATTATACCCCAAATGTCGGAACACATCAACAATAGATTTCATTTCACGGCGATTCTGGTGAGCATTCAGAAACTCAGGATCTTGCCTGTAGCATGCCTCAGGAATATAGGAAATAAACACCCAAGGATCTTTCTTACTTTTCACTGATTTATATGAAACATTCACCCCTAATTTACGGATGCATTTCCATAAAAGTTTTTCTATTATTTTTTGCATAATTTCTTTAAATTATTATTAATCATTTTTCTACATTGAATAGGAGCTAACACTATACCATTGAAATTGGCAACAATAGAAGCTATAATAACTGAATATATTCCCCAATTGAAAGCCTTGGTACAAAGAAAGAAACAACAAAGATATACTATAGGAGAAATCAAACAAGCATACATTTGTATCTTCAATTGTCCACTTCCATTAACCACAGCGATAAAAATACCACCAAACATAATGACAACATTATATACCAAAAGAGAAAGTGATAACAAGAATACAATATTAACCTTATCTCCTATCCATATTTTATATACCCAAGGAGAAACGATTAACATAAGAATTCCAACCAAAGTAAACAACAAAAATAATTTTAAAAATTTATTGATAGCATTCTGTATCCAAACATAATCACCCTTGGTAATTGCATCAGTCACAGCAGCCCAAACAGGCGTATTAAGAATACCCCATCCCATCGTAAGAATGCTGAAATACTTATATGCAATATTATATTCTGTCACTGATACAGCACCAAAATAGCGAATAATCAAAAAATTAGCCATCTGCCACTGAATAACTCCAGCGACTTGAATAATGAAGAATTGGATACCCAGTTTCATCAAATCAGGAGCTACACGAAAGTCAATATTGTTAAAAGAAGGAGCTAATTCAGCATATTTGCCTCTAAAAAGAGAAAAATTGAAAAACAAAACAACAATTAATGGTGATGCACATAAAGCTAAGCATAAATTAACAAGACTTCCTTTCGTAGTCAAAGTCAATACATAAATAATAGCTAAAGATACCAGTTGCTGAACCAATGAACGTAAAGAAGCATCAGCAGGTTGCTGATCAGCCATCATAACTACATTGATAGTAGATAGAATAAAGTTCAAACAAAAATATACCACTAATATGCATATCGCAACCACTAATGAATTGCCATATTTTGAACTGATATTCAATAATGACTCCCATGGTATAAATGGAACAATAAATAAAAGTATCAGCATAAGAGGAATAAATATTAATGCCAAAATTGCATAAGTAGTACTCACATATTTTCGCCCTAACTTATAATCCTTACGAGCCAACGCTTCTGCAAGTTTATTCTTCAAACCATTATTTATTCCTATATCAAAGAAACTCATCCATGCTATCATAGAACTTAACGTGAGCCATAAACCATAATTTTCACTATCTACATAATTAATGGTTATAGGTACAAGTAGCAAACCTGCTAAAATACTAATACCTTTGTATACAACCATATACAAGACATTTTTCTTAGCCTTAACAGTTCTTTCATTGCCACCTTTGAAATATTCTTTTATTTTTTCTACATTACACATCATATATTTCACTATTTTTATACTAAATTTCTAATTCTATCACAAATCGGTTTACATATTTCCCTTAGCATGACAGTTACAATTACAGACATGAAAAAAGATGAAACAATAAAGAGAAGTGGATTTGTAAAGAATGGTTCCATTGCCAATAAAACAACCATATGAATGATATAAAATTCATATGATAAGTCGCCAAACCACACTAAAATTTTATTACTTAATATTTTTAAATTTCCAACAGATGCAACTATGCTTATAACAATACCTGCACCTAATGCCTGAATGATGCTAAACAAATACACAAAAGATGATTCTGCTACTGGGAAGATGGACTGATTTTTAATATTCATACAACAAATACCAATAAACATTCCAAAATATATCAACCATTTTCGCTGAGTTAGCAACTTAGAGATATGATCCAGATAGTAATGAAATGTTGCACCAATAAGAAATGGTGTCATAACCGTTGTCTTATTGAACAATGCTAACAAGAAAAACAACCATACAAAATGCCAACTTGTTTTTTTTAAACAACGATAATGATAGGTATTTCCAACATCATTTTTAAATCAGTCTCTAAATACCAAGACGCAGGGATGATATAGTCAGCAGATCCATATCCTCTATTGAAAATCAGAAAGTCATGGAATATCTTATTATACGTGATACCCTCTTTCCATAATCCTGCAAACCAATCTGTAACATTTGGAGAATGTCCTATTCCCCAGAAATTATACTGCCATAATATTATTGCTCCTATTATTAACGAAAGCCAATAGGGGGGATAATTTTAATTGTTCTTCTAAAGATAAACCTTAAGTAAGATTTCACATTCAAATCAGACTTTATATTTATGTAAAACCATCCAGAAAGAACAAAAAAGAATACTACCGAAACTGAACCATCTCAAAATAAATGTAAAGGATTGCTTAACATACTATCATACCAACTTATTCGCAAGGCACCCATGCTATGCCCAAGGAGAACAATGAAGGCAAATACGGCTCGCAATCCTTGTATATTTAAATTTTTCATACACTAATATTATAATGCGTCATCACGCAATCTGTAAATATATATTTATAGATTAAAATCAGTTATAGAAGAAGCCATGCTATCTATTTTCCAAACTCCTTTATTCTCTGTTCTCCCTTTAGCTGACAAACCAACAGTTGTCCATTCTTCTCTGCTACGATATAGCCATCCAAGCCTTGAACTACCACCTTGCTTTCATCGGCTGCATGAACCACGCAGTTCTTGCATTCATACAAGTGGATGTCCTTGCCTACCTTGGCATTGCCAGCCTCATCTTGTGGAAGCAAGGTACGGAGGCTGCCCCAGCTACCTAAGTCGCTCCAGCCGAACTCGGCTGGCAATGTATAAATTTCCTTCGACTTCTCCATTACGGCATAGTCGATGCTAATCTTCTCGCAGGTTGGGAAGAGTTTGCCGACTACCTCTTTCTCCTGTTCGGTATAGAAAGAAGGTGCCATCTCATCCATGATACAGGCAAGCTGAGGCTGGAAGGTGCGGATTGCCTTGCTGATGGTATCGATGTTCCATACGAAGATTCCGGCATTCCAATAGTAATTGCCTGCGGCAAGGTATTGTTCGGCTGTCTCCAGGTTTGGCTTTTCCTTGAAAGCCTCAACCTTGTAGATTTCATCTACGGATGTTGGCTCTGCTGCGGCGATATAGCCATAGCCTGTTTCCGGGCGGCTTGGCTTAATACCGATGGTAACGATGGCATTCTTATCGGATGTATAGCTCAATGCCTTGCTGAGCACTCGCTGATACTCCGAGGTATTAATGACGAGGGCATCGGATGGTGTCACCACGATGTTGGCATCAGGATGCTTCTTCTGGATCTTCCAACAGGCATAAGCGATACATGGAGCGGTATTGCGAGCCTCCGGCTCTGCTAATATGTTATCTACTGGCATGTCAGGGATTTGCTCCTTGACAATGCGAATGTATTTCTCGTTTGTCACTACCCACATATTCTCGACAGGACAGATTGGTTTCAATCTATCTACTGTCAATTGAATGAGGGAACGGCCGACACCCATCACATCTATGAACTGCTTTGGGTAATCGGGGGTTGACATTGGCCAGAAGCGGCTGCCTACGCCGCCGGCCATAATTATAATTTGTGTTGTCATTGTTTAATCTCTCTATCTCTTTAATATGTTTTTTCGAATCCCTCCGTCTCCCTTTAGCCAAAAGGAGAGTTTTCTAAAATCATCCCGTCCTTCTTTACCATTAAAGAAGGCTCCACCTCTCTTCTCGGTCTTCTCCCCTCAGGGAAGAAGAGGGAAACCGCCCTCCGGTGCTCAGAACCGCGACGCTATAAGGTTGGCGGACCAATCAAAGGTCTCGCCAGTTGTGCGGGATGGGACCGCCTAGGGCTGATGATTATAGCTAGCTGTAAGCTCTATCTGTAATCATTACTTTATCTGCTACCACATGCATATTAATGATTGCTTGGAGTTTGTTGGGTAGTTGTCCCTACTCTATCTTTATTATCAATCTGTGTTGTACATTGCTGTGCAAAATTATTCTGCATCATATTAGCAAAGGTAACAGCCATATTGTTTTGATTTCTGACACTCAGGTAAGCCTCCCAATCCCAGAACAGATAGGTATCCCATAAGCCTAAATCAATTTCCTTTTTAAGTTGCTGCATTCTTGTCTGGTTAGCATTTCCTGCTCCATCAAAATAGGTATCCAAATTTGTATGATAACGGAATACGTACAATATATTTAATTCACCTGGAGTAAAAAGATTGGTTGCTAAGTCTGGATGGATTATCTGTTGAACATCCTTATCCAATCTACTCTTTGATAAATCAACATCTACATATTTCTTTGCTACTGCCCGAGTAGCATACAACCTGCTGTTTGACGAGAAATATTCATCTACATCAGAGAAGAACATCGTATCACAATTGCCTTTATTAATTTGTTCTGACATCAAGAATAATGAATCCTTAGATATTTCTACATGTTCAAAGCGTATGTGAGTTATATCAAAAACATTATCCACTGGCTTAACAACAGGAATGCCTAATTTGCATAAAGCCACTAATACAGCACGCTTTTCCACGACATTCAACTCATTATTGAAGTCTGAGGCTGCAGTATCATAAGTCTGTCCATCCTTGGCATACTTCTTAAACACACGCAATCCCCTAATAGCTATTTTGCGTACCTTATTAGTCTTATGCTGCAAGAACAAATTTTGAAACCAAGCACCAACAAATCCTCCTAGCAAAGCTGCGAGAATGGGGATCAATATATCAATCCAATCTGTATCCATAATGGTAACATATTAATTCTTAACTCATCATAATAATATAGATTATACTAATAAAGTTTCAATTCCGGCACACTATATGCTATACCAACATTGTGTCTATTCAAACATCTCATGATAATCCCTGGCATCAGAGAAAGAATCTCTTTCATCAATGGCAATAAACATCTGTATTTATCAACATTACTATACGTTATGTGGAACTCACTTTCTTTGTTATGGACTATAGCACACCGCACATCATAAATAAAAGTGGCTATTTTAGCATTTATAGAAGCCTTAGGAGTTGTTGCATCGGTAACCTGTAAATAAGGATTTTTACCATCATGCATCCAATACTTTCGAATAAAGGCAGTGATTGCAGGGTCTATCATTGTAATTTTATCTTTAAGAGATTCAATATCATGCAAAAAAAGCTCCCTAAGTGCCGTCCTTTCATTGAAAGAAAAATTCAGACTCTTAACATGCATCAAAAAGGAGTTTTTTATATCTGATCCCTTCACGACGTCTACCATCTTTCTTCTATAACCCATATATTCCAATACTTGATACATTTTCAAAAATGCTACTAATACATCATTTGCATGATGCCATTCGTTAATTACATCATAAACGTCATAATATTGAGAATAAATGACAGTACTAATAAAGCCTGTATTGATAGTAGAAACAGAACTGTTCCAATCCCATATCAAATCGCTATCTATTTCTATTTTTTCTGTTTCTAGATATTTGAGATAAGCATAAGAATATAAATCTATACCCGAGCCATTAAATTGTACGGCATCAAACAGTAAGACATACTGGTCTGGAGCATTAGATCTTATCAAATTTAACAAACTTGTCCGATGTGATTCCATACTAGCCAATGCCTCTATCACATAAAACACATTGTCCAAGATAGCATTACCAAGACTGTCCGTATTTGCGACCATCAGAGAATGTTCTTTATATGCAAACATTCTCTTTTTGTTGATATCGACAAAAGTTTCATTTACATAGCTATTAAGATGTGAATAATCTACATCCTCATCAAAATCCAAAGATGTGCGCATTAAGAAATCGAATAAATTTGATAAATACACAAATTGCGTTTTGGTTTGCATGTAAGATATTCCGTTGAGCAAATCATATGCTAAAGCATCACTTAATGTAATTCTTTCTTCCATAGATAAATCACTAGCTTCATCAATAGCTACTTTGAAAAGTTCTTGAAAGATTTCAGCTCTAATCATCGTTTTCCTCCTTTATTCTCATAGCATTTGACATCAAAAAAGCCTGTTCCCAAGTTATTGGAGTCTTATCTATTAAACATTTACTGTAATTGAATATTGCCTTTCGAAGCACACTACCAATATTAATCCTAACACTTGACAATCTAGAATATTGACGCTCAAAATCTACTAGTTTAAAGGAAGAGGATTTTCCAAATATAGTAAATAAGATAGACTTAAGGGCTTGAATGGTCTTTACTCTAAATTCATTCTCATCTTTACATTTTTGCCTTATGCAATATCCGACAGCACCTAATACGCTAGATATAGAAGTATCTTTGACTATCCATTTTTTAAATGCACTATCCGATGATGATAGTTTTTTATCAAACTGATATATAATGCCGAGAAACTGTTCCAAGAATTTCTTATCAAAATAGAATGAAGCATCTTCTTCAGAGATGCATTCCTCGTCATTTAAATTGAATTTTCGGTCCAATCTAACAGGTTTACATTCTATAAAAGAACGAAGACCTATTACTAATGTTGTAAAAAGAAACTGACCTGGTTGTCGAATACCACGCTTGACATCCATATAATCTGAATCCTTTGTTCGGACCAATGTTATAGGAATATTCAAATCGGAAAAAACACGTAAAAACATTAGTTCATATTGATGTTGCAAAGACACACGCATTTGCCCAGCATTCAACAGCAACATTTTGTTCACAACTTCTTTTTCTGTAAGATTCCCCCAAATATAGAGATATAAGTTAAATTCCTTAAATGCTTGTTCTAACTTTTCTAAAAAAATATTACTTCCTGCAGTAAATATCTTTTGTAATACAGCATAAGGTATCACTTGGGTTGCTTCTGGAAAACGTTGACGCATCTCTGAAATGACATCATGCAAACTTCTCCAAGATGGTCCAAAGAGATCCTTAGCCTTAGCCATATCAATAATCTGTTTGTAAATCCACAGGCGATATGTCCTCTGCAAGCCATCCAATATATAGAAATCATCTATGCTTAAGGAGGAAGACTCTATTTTTGGATTTTTCACCAATAAAGTTAGAGGTGGGAAAGGTTCACCTACTACAATTGAATCTAATATCGTATCCAAATATATATTTTTTACTATTCCTCTTTGGATTTCAAAATCGAAAGCTGTAGAAGGTTTTAGCGCTTCCAAGTAATCCCAAAGAGAGACTTTACACAACCACCAATTTTGTGCTTGCAAAGTATCTAAAATGTTTGTTTCCATAAATAGTGTCATTTTACTGGCATATACAGCTTTGGTTGTTACACTGTATATCACCATTACAGCGTTCCCTATATTTTACAAGTAGTTAAACGTGTTGTTTTTGAATAAAGTAATTTTATTATCGTTTTTAGGGTGAAGGCTTGTCTAAGCGCACTCCTTCACCTCATCGGATTTCTCAACATAGTAACATGGAAGCATAGACTTATAATCCTTATCCCCTTCTTTCATGCGAGCAAGGAGGTCTGATCTATTTACAAACGATAACTCAACGACATGCATTTCTTATTTTAAAGAATTACTCTTCAGCTCTTTACTGATTACCTTCCCATTGATTTCTCAATATCAAAGAAGGTCATGGGGTCGTTATAATCTATCTCAGAAATGACATTATCCATATCATTCACGGCATAACCGATCCATTCAATGGAGTCTTCAAGGTCTTTCATATTGATTCGAGAATAGGTTTCCTCGAAACGGTCGAGAAAGAAGGACACCACATTAGGATTCTTCTTTAAGTACTGATGAAAGGACTTGCAGACCTTGGCTTGCCCTTTGTAGTTAAGCTTACGAATATCTTCAAACATCGGCATGGCACAGGAATAGGACTTTACAGAAGATGCCTTCTTCCCCATCTTCTTGCAAATCTCCTTTGCCTCTGGTATCGTATCATCGTAAATGTCTTGAAACTCCTCTGGGAGCATCGAGAGTATTCGCTCTAAAACTTCTTTGTCAGCCATAAGACTCTATTTGTATAAATCTACATTGATATCAAAAGGTGAATCGAAATCCTTCAGCATTGCATGCTTCGTATCTTTCTCTGAGAGATTGGCATGCTCGGTTGGTATCTTCCAATCAATACCGAGGCTGTCATCAAGGATAGAAATACCTCCATCTGCCTCTGGATGATAGAAGTTATCACACTTGTACTGGAAGACGGCTGTTTCTGAAAGAACAGCGAAACCATGGGCAAAGCCCTTTGGAATGAAGAACT
>ERZ1026892.437-NODE-437-length-19581-cov-4.000410_pt1 | contig 19581 bp, 8 predicted proteins | sample MGYA00380176_ERZ1026892 | MGnify/ENA primary metagenome ERZ1026892 (study PRJEB33269, sample SAMEA4719812) | human gut metagenome | biome: human-associated habitat; feature: organic feature; material: feces | place: Cameroon | collected 2013-10 ... | reverse complement strand
TGGCTTTGGCGGCCATTCATGTTAAGAAACCGCGCGAAGCGCAAATATGGAACTGGTGCACAGGAAATCCAGTTCTCAGAATTTTACCGGACAGCAATAAATCCAAACAAACTTGTGAGACCAGAGGGGGGGGGGAGGTGCGGCTTGAAGTACGAAAAAGCGCCGCTACCTCAATGGCAGCGGCGCTCTATTATTTCAGATCAATCTCTGCAGTGTATTAATACTGAGGATTGGGAACGTACCAGTTTTCAGGAACGAGGAGGAGGTTGTAGAGACGGTTGTCCTTCTCCGTCACGTTTTCGTAAGGAAGGAGGTCGAACGAACGACGGGCAATCTTCCAAGCCAACCACTTCGTACCATAGTCAGCACCGAGAACGCTGTTGTTCTTGTGGCGAGCGAAACGGATCAGGTCGTGCATACGGGTGCCTTCGAATGCCATTTCGAGTGCGCACTCATCAGCGATGAGAGACTCAACGGCATTGATTTCAGCCTCGTTAGCTTCGTGCTGGTAGTCATCAACGGGATCCTCAACCACTTCGTAAGTGATGTCACCGCCTTCTGTCGTACCTTCACCTTCCGTCTTCACGCTTACGCGCTTCTTCAAAGACTTCAGAGCTGCCTGCACTTCAGCATCCTGCAGCGTACCGCTACGGAGAGCTTCATCGGTGATGCGCTGGCCAACGAGATTCTCGTAAGAGTTGAGCGAGTCCTTCACGCAAGTTGCACCGGAACCAAATTCGTGAATACCATAATTGCTCCACCAGTTACCTGAGAAGTCGAGGTATTCGCTCTTCATCGGATCATCTTCCATACGACGGAGTTCGTCAACGGGAATATAATTGATGATTTCAGGTCCGTCCTCACGGTTCTTTGCCACATAGATGGTCTTCTTATGAACCGTCGTACCGATGGTGTCATAAACCACGGAGTCGGCAAGCACAGGAAGCTTATTGTAGTCAAGACCGTTACGGAGCACGGCAAAGGCCAGATGGGGATAACCTGCACGGTTGATAGCTTCTGCATAGCGGAGGTAGATCTGGTTCATACGGTAGAGGCTACGATAGAACTTGAACTTCACCGAACTTGCACTGATGGCAGAAGTTGAAGAATTTGAAGAAGGAGCATCCTTCAGGATAAAGCGAGCACGATCACCGGTCTTGGTCAACAACATCGGAGCTGTTGCATAAACACGGGCATCTCCCATGCCTTCGAAGTATTCCAACTTGGTGATTTCGTTGTTCTCGTTAGTCTCATATTGCACGTAATTCTGAGCCTTTGAGAGGTTGAGATACGCATTTGAAGGACCAATCTGGCGAGAACGGATATTGGCCGTCAACGTCAACTGACCTGTGGTCGTTGTCGTTTGGGTCTTCTCGCCGTTTTCGGTACTTTCCGACGTAGAAGTACTGTTGGTCGAATGAGAATCAAAACCATAAATCTGATCCACAGTGGTCAGCACGCGACCGAAGGAACTATTGGCAGCGGAAGGAATAACCGTTACATTGCAATTACTCGGAGTTTGGTCAAATTCACTTGAGACCCAAGAATACGTACTGGGGGAATAACTGGTATGACCACCCATTTCGAACTTGTTAAATCCTGCTCCTCTTCTGGTCGTACCAATGGACGACTTTTCCATCTTGTTGTTCAAGAAATAGAAGTAATGCTTGGCTGCATTCTTATAGTCATCCTTAGACTGGCCACGAAGCAGATAGAGGTCTGCCAATACCACATCATTGTAGAAGCGAAGCTTCTCACTCTTGATGGTTACAGAACCCGTGTTGAAGGTACTGTAGGCAGGGTAACCCAACTGATGCTCATAGACGATGGCCTGTTCCAGACTCGGGCGGAGCAGGTCAACGAGGTTGTCTGCAGAAGCCCAAGCTTCAGGATTCTTCTCCCAACCCGTGTTGGCATTGTCAACAGGCTTGGTGATGAAAGGAACCGTTCCATAAGTCTGTACCAACTGGAGGTAAGCCCATGCACGGATGGCCTCCACCTGTGCGAACTCCTTACGCATATAGTATACGTTGTTCTTCTTGGCCATGGTGTCAACCTTAGCCAAATAGAAGTTACACTGGTTGATCACCTTATAGTAAGCAGAACGGTCGAGAAGGGCATTCTCACCATTTACCATATTGCTGCGATCGTAAGTGGCGATGGCTGCCACAGAGTCACTGGTATAGAGCGTCGTGTCGGCCAAATCGCTTCGGATATCGCCAAGCAACTGGTTCTGCTCCACCATGTCCTGCACATTGCGCATGATGCCAAGGTAGAAGTAAAGGGTATCTTTACCTGTGAAGCCCGTGGCATAGCGATCCATGTCAGGAGTCAGCATATCTTCGCAGGACGTGGTGATTGAACCAAAGCCCAGAAGGAAGATCAAGAGACTTAAAATAGAATTATGTTTCATTGTCTGAAATTCTTTTTGAATGCGCTTGGTAAGGAAACGAATCCCATCTTCAGATGGCATGCATCGGAAAGAGGGACTCCCTTCCCTACCCTGCACAAGGACTTACAAGTTGATGGTTACACCGATGTTGAAGTTACGGCTCTGAGTGAGATAACCTGCATCGATACCCTGATAGAGTACGCTGTTGCCGCAAGTAACCTCAGGATCTGTACCCGTGTACTTGGAAACAGTGAACACGTTGTTGGCCTCACCCCATACAGAGAGACCAAGCAACCAGCTGAGGTTTACAGGCACCTTATAAGTAAGGCGGACATTCTTGAGCTTGAGGTAAGAACCATCTTCAATCCAACGATCAGAGAAGCGTTCGTTGTTCACCCAAGAGTCGCTGGTGGGATCGCATGCACGAGGCATGTCGGTCACCTGACCTTCGTAACGCCAACGGTTGACAACGGCTGTTGTCTGGTTCCAGTTGGAGTTGGCAGACTCAAGCTGCATACGCTGGTAGTTATAAACGTCGTTACCCAAAGAATACTTGAAGTTCACATCAAGTTTCAGGTTCTTCCACTCCAATGAAGTGTAGATGTTACCGTAGATATCGGGGTTGGGGTCACCAATCACCACCATATCAGCCTCGTTGATCCAACCATCACCGTTCTGGTCAACGAAATGCATGTCACCAGCGCGGAAGTTGCGGTAAGGCTGCTGAGCCAAACCTGTCGGATAACGGAGGTAACCATATGCACCGGCATTGGCTGCTTCAGCGTCCGTTGCAAACACACCGGCCGTCTTGTAACCGTAGAACACGCCAGCGGCATGACCCACAGCGGTCAGCACATTGTTGGAACCGTAGATGGAAGAAGTGTAACCGTCAATGACGTTCATGCTGGAAGCAACACGCTTGCCGTTGGCATCCAAAGCATAGGTCTTGATCTTGTTGTTATCAGTTGAAGCGAGCTTCGTGATCTTGTTCTTGTAGTGGCCGATGGTGAAACCAGCCTGCCAACGCCAATCACGATGCTGAACGAGCATAGCATTCAAGCTGAAGTCCACGCCCTGATTCTCCAACTCACCGTCGTTGCTCCACATGTGAGAAATACCGGTGATATCGCTCACAGCCTTGCGGGTGAGAAGATCCGTGGTCTTGCTCTTGAAGTATTCAACACCGAGGTTCACACGGTTGTGGAGCAAGCTGGCCTGAAGACCCACGTTGAAGCGGCTGGTGGTCTCCCACTGGAGCTTCGGGTTCTGGATGTTGCTCAGCACAATACCTGTAGCCTTGTCGAGGAACATGGTATTGGCAAAGTACGTACGGGTTGCGTAGTAGTCGATATTGTCGTTACCGCTCATATCGAAGCCAGCGGTCAACTTCAAATAGTCCACGCCGGGAGCACGGAACCACTTCTCGTTGGAGATGACCCAACCTGCCTGCACAGAGGGGAAGAAGCCCCAGACAACGCCTGCAATCTTGGCACCACCGTCAGCCTCCTTACCGAAGCGTGAGGAAGTTTCCATGTTGGTGGAAGCTTCAACGAAGTACTTCTGCTTGTAGTTGTAGGCTGCATTGAGATAGTAGGAAAGGTTCTGCCACTTGTCGCTCGTACCACCGTATGACTTGTACTGCAGAGAGTAAGCCATGTTAGGCATCTTGTCCTGGTCATTGTTATAACCAGTCATGTTACTTGCGTTGTAAGTGTAAGAAGCCAAGCGGAAACCACCGTAGACATTTACGTCGTGAGCCTGGAAGGCACGATGCCAATCCACTCGGAAGTCATTGTAGATGGTTGTTTCCTTACCGAACTGCGTACGAACGATGCTGGTCACACTTCCCAATCCTTCCACATCCTTAGGTGCGGTACCGGCCTTCGGGAGATAGTACTTCTCGTTGTTGCGGTTCATGATGTAGCTGAAGCGGTCAGTAAGCGTCAGGTACTTGCCAATGGTGTACTTGGGAGCGATGTTCAAGTTGAACTGGGTCTGCTCCTGATAGTTCTTATTGTCACCCTGACCGTTTGAGAGCACCCAATAGGGGTTCACCAGACCGTCGTAGCCATATGCGGTTGCAAACGTGAACGGATTGTTGGAATCCGTGTAGTCCTTACCGGCATACACCTTATCCGTGTGGGTCAGATGCAAAGCACCATCATCATACTTCACATAGTAAGCGTAGGGGCTGATGAACGGAGTCTGAATCAGACCGAGCACGTTGGGAGAAGAGATGTTACGCTTGGTGTAATCCTCAGCCCAACCGTTGTCACGGAGGTTGTAGGAGTTACGTGCGTAGGCAATGTCGATGGCTGTGGTGAAGTTCTTGAACAAAGACACGTCCGTGTTGAAGCGGATGTTCAAACGGTTGAAGTCATTGTTCTTGGCCGTTGCATCGCTGCTGGCATAACCCAAGGAGAGGTTGTACATTGCCACATCATCACCACCTTCCACACTCACCTTGTAGTTCTGAACGAAGGTGTCGTGATAGAGATCCTTCTGCCAGTCCGTATCGTTGTGGTAGAGCTTATAGTAGAAGTAGTTAGGATCCTCATTGAGGAAAGGAATGTTGGTGGAGCTGCTGATTTCCTTGTTCTCGGGCAACGTACCGAGCACTTCAGTCAGATAACTGCGGTACTGGTCGGCATTCATCATCTTCATCAGCTCGGGTGTCTGCTGGTAACCACCGTAAGCACGGAAGTTGATGCGAGTCACCAGGCTCTTGCCACGACGGGTCGTGATTTCAACCACACCATTGGAACCCTTGGCACCATACTTGGCCGTTCCGTTCTTGATGACATTGACAGAAGCGATGTCATCAGGGTCAACGATGTTGAGCACATTGTTGATGAAACCGTCGTGAAGTGCAGTACGGTCGTACTGCATATCGATCATCACGCCGTCAATGATCACCAAAGGCTGGGCGTTGGCGTTCAAAGAGTTCAGACCATTGATAAACATGGCAGCACCCTGTGCGGGCATACCACCACGGGAGATGGTGCGGACAGCGCCATTGAGGGTCTTGCCGATTTCATCTTCAATGGTGAGGGCGTTCGGCTCCTGAACGAGCATACCCGTGTTGTTGTTCAACGCGGTACCGTCGAAGAAGAAGTCGCTACGCATTCCCGAAACGAGCACCACATCCTGAGCCTGATTGCCCTTCAGAGAGAGCTGGGCGGGATTGTACTTGCTATCGCGCATATAGATGTAGAGCACATCTACAAATTCGGGAACCTTTACGGTGTATTCACCTTTATCGTCAGTGATTGCAGAGAAGAGGCGATTGTTGAGGGCCTGAACCGTTACACCTTCAACAGGCTTGTTGGTGGCTCCGTCAATCACGCGGCCAGAAACCTCCTTCATCTTATACTGGGGAGCTGAAGCTTGTTTCTTGGCCGGAGCTACCGACTGGCTGGCATGAGTGGCCGATTCAGCAGTCTGGGCGGACAGTACGCATGAACCAGACAGCATGAACAAGCAAACACCTGCACGAAGCGCTCCCTGCATCAAATGGATTCTTTTATTATTATTCATTTTTGCCAATTTTAGAGTTAACAAGAAGCTTATTCGCGCACAGGATCAAGGTAAATCTTACCGATACTGAGACCAGTGTACATGTCCACCTTGTTTGCTTCATTAAACTTCTGCATTTCGTTCAGCATGCTACGCGTGATTTCAAACACGAGAACAGGGAAGCTCTCTACGCCTGTAGGAAGATTGTAGTAGCACTTGTCGAAGGTTACTTTCTCGAAGAGCGTCACCGTCTGAACAGAATCCTGATCAACGACGAAGTCCTTGTTGTTACCGCCGGAAACAATCTTGGTGAACTCGTCACTGTGGACAGAAGCACGGAACTTGTGGTAACCACGTGCAACCAATTCCTCACCAGTTGTCTGATTAAAATTCTTAAAGGCAGTGTTGATACGGTTGGGGAGCAACTCTACACGTACACGGTATGCACCGCTCATCACGCCGCGAAGAGGAACATACAACTTCATCTGACCTGCAGCCTGGAAAAAGCGGTAGTTATTGTCCTCCACGGAACCTACGATGTGGTCAGCCGTATCGCGGTTGGTTCCTTCCACCAAAGTGAAAGGTGAACCACCGGTTACGACGGAGTTGGAATTATAGCCCACATTGTGGGGGTAGTACATGTTGATTTCCTGCTTGGCCTGATAATAATAAGCCGGATCAATCGTATACTTATCAAACGGAAGGATGTAACCGTTAGACGACTTGATGGGAGTCACATTGGCCAACATCGGGTTCACAGCACCGGGGGTCGGGTTGTAGAGATACTTCATGTTGGTGCTCTGCAGAGAGTCCGCGTTCATCACATAGTTGATGATGCCGGCAGAATCCGCACGGTTGAATTCCTTAGAGAAATAACCCGGAGAGAAGAACATGGAAGAAATCAGGTCCAACTTCGTGTTGTAGTCCTTCAGAGAGTCAGCATTCAAGGCATAGTCTGACTTGAAGACGCTGGCACTTTCCTTATCATAGTTCGTCTTGTACTTACGTGCGTACTTGTAGAGCGAGCCGACCTTCTTCATGGCATCATTCCAACCTGCATCGGTCGGAGCAAGGGTGACATAAAGACTGTCTTCATTCTTGATGCTGGCACCGGAAGCTTGAAGAAGAGCATTGCTGTTGACGAAGACAGAGTCAACGTAAACCATTTCACCGTTCTCGTTCATTGAACCCTGGATACTCAGTTCAGGGCTGAAGGTGTCCTTATCAACGAGAGAATCGCTCAAGGTCTCATAGATCTTGGAGAACTCGTCTGCGGTCTTGAAATAGTCGAACACACTGTAGGCAAAAGGCGAACGGCCTTCGATCACGTGCATCGTACCATTGGAAGAAGGTACATTCTTTAAATCAGCGTTGAGGGCAACACCGTTGAAGATTCCTGCACCTGCATTGTACTCAATCAACTTGGCGTTCAAAAGGCGAACATCCTGAGCACCCATATTGGATTCATAGTTGAAACGAGCCAAGTGGTTCTGCACGAACTGCTGACCAACGGTGTATTCCAACTTGTTGGCCTGTTCAGTCTTGCCGTGGGCACGGAGAGAGTCCACTTCATCAAGCTGATTGAGGACTGCCTGTGCATCATAAGTACCATCCAGAGGAGCCCAGAAGGTGAAAGTCTGCGGTTGGTTGAGCAAGTCTGCATAATTCTGCGCAGCGTTCTTGTCGGTCTCCTGACGGTAGACCTTGACGCGCTTCAGAATTGTGGCCAAAGAACTCAGCTTCGGGTTGGACTCGATGTTCTCCCAAATCGTATGGGCAGCCGATGCCTCAGCCGGACGGATGTCGAAATGGTCATCGGAACAGGCGGTAGCTCCTAGGAGCAAAGATGCTCCCAGGATACCACCCATGACCGTATTGAAAGATTTCATTGTCATGATGGATTTGTTTTCGAATTCTTGGCTTACCAAATATCTTCGGATTTAGTGGCATTCACGATGGAAACCGGAACGAATTCAAAGTAGTCCATCTGGAACTCCTTGTTGGAAGCTTCGATGGCCGACTTGAATCGGAGGTAGTAGCTCTTTCCAGGTTCCATATACTCCGTAGTGATGATACGACGAAGAGCCGGTGAATTGGGCGTAGCATTACGTACGGTGGTCTTACCCTTAGCGTCGGTTGCACAGAAGTAGTTCGGAGCCTTCATGTAACCCTGGTTACGGAGGTTACGGTCGTTCTCATTGATAGCGGCCTCGCCGAGACCGGAGTCTGAAACCCAAGGCTGACCGGGAATCAAGGTCACACCCTCACGCTGGTCGATAGGCAGACCGACAGGAGAAGTGGCGTTGGGAGATTCACCGAAGTAAGTCTGGTACATGGTACGCTGGGGGTTCAAAGAAGCACCCATACGGATTTCGTAAGTACCGGCATAAGGCACGGGGGGCAACTTCATCACAAAGTCGAAACGACCTGTAACGAGGAACTCATCACCCTGAAAGTCCTTCCAAGAACCCTTGTCCGCACAATAACCATGCTGGAGATAGTAGATCTTCGTACCAGAACTTGCGTTGGAGATGTTTGCAAAGTAATCATTGGGGAAATAGGCGATCTTTTTGCCACGGGCATCCTGCGACTGCAACTCGTAGAGAATCGTCGACATATCCATACGGATACGCTCAGAAGCAAGTTCTTTACGCGTGTTCTCGTTGTAGACCATGACGTGCTCAATCGGATAGTAGAAACCGTTCAAGGCGTTGTTGTCATAAGTCGTACCGCTGAGGTCATTGATCGGGTGAATCAAGAGGTTCAGACCATTTTGGCCGGGAACATTCTCTGTGAATGACTTTTCAGAGTAGTCACCCTTGATTCCATCATCGTACTTAGAAACACGATTCAAATAGTAGGGGTATTCATTGGCCAAGTCAGGGGTCTGGGTAACCTTCAACAAACCACGGTTGGGACCCATCGTTGCGTAATAGTCCCAAACATTAACCGAATAGCCCTTCTTTACAGGATCTCCAATGTTTACACAGTCGTAGCCATACTCATTGTAGTGGTGAACGAATTCGTCGATAGCCATACCGCCATAGAGGAGGTGATAGGCCACGAAACGGTTCACGCGGTTGGAAGTGCTCTTGAAGTTTTCTTCGTCAACAGCAGCACCGGTGTCATCCGTTGCGCCGGGGAAGTTCTCGTTACACTTTCTGACAATCACTTTCTCGATTGCATCCCAGTTGGTGATGCTGTCATTAGCGTCCACTTCGGGAGCGGGGCAACCCCAGTCATTGACAAAAGCATCGTCCACCTCGATAAAGGCAGTGTAGGCCACGGCGCGCTTCTCCATATAGGGGAAGTTCGTGTTAACAAAACGCTTCGTTGTACCGGCGTCGTTCAAATGCGCCGTTTCATAAGCTTCCTCCTCAACTGTTTTCACTGACAAAGAATCAGCCCAACCGGTCAAATCAAGAAGCTTACCCATGATACGCATATTGGCAGCGTTCTTAACCAACTCGGCTACAGAGTTTGTGGAGGGAGAAATCACGTGGTCAACGATATGGAGATAACCGTTGGAGACCTCAATATTGGTCTCCACACACTTGGCATCACCATTGATCACAAACGACAGGTCCGTGGAATCCTGTGTACAGGACAAACGACGGTCACGAAGGTTGGAAGTGGAGAACGTGTTACCACCTACCGGGAAGTCTGCCGTTTCATAAGCTTCTGACGAACCATTGTCGATGATACAGTTCAAGGCAATCTGCTTCTTCTGTTCGTCAGAAAGGGAAGCGAGATCCTCCGTACCATTGAGCTTCTGCACATAAGCGCGAACAGCTGCATTGTTCGGAGCAAACACGGTGTAATGACCACGCGCGGAAAGTACACTCGTCAACGTGGAAGCATTGGCAGACTTGCCGAGCTTCACCTGGTCAAAAAGCGACTTGATATCTGAAAGGTTAGGATCGTCGGAGATGTAATCCATCATCGTCTTCTGCGTCTTGATGGCATACGAATCTTCGCTAATGTCCTCCTTACAGCTGGTCATCGCCAAAGGGGCACAGAGAAGCAGCACCGATCCGAGGGCAACTGCCAGACGTCCTTTGTTAAACATATTCTTATTCATTGTCTTACATCATTTTTTAGTGTAACGATCCCAAACAGGATTCTGAACAAGGTTACCACCGGTTTCAGGTCCGTTCACCTTGATTTCCTCGCTGTATACAGGGTTGTAGAATGCATACAACTGCGTGAGACGCGACTTCACACTGTTCTTGAGCGTGATGAAGTCAGTAAGCGTTCCCTTCGGGTCGTTCGAGGCTTCCACCTGACGGACGATATCGAACCAACGCTTGCCTTCGCCGAAGAATTCACGCTGACGCTCCTGATAAACGAGGGTCAGCAGACCTGCGGCACTGAAAGTGGACTTATATTTCTTCACATAAGCTGAATTCTTGTCGGTAGACTTATCATCCACACGATAAGAAAGCAAGTATTCGCGATCGCCTGTGCAACTTGAAGCCTTGGGATCATCGTAGCCGACGAGGGCAGGATTGTTACGCTTGAAAATCTGGTTGGTCATGAAATAACCTTCTTCGATTTGCTCTTCTGAAGGTGAGCTCATACGGGCAATGGCTTCTGCCTTGATCAGCATCACGTCAGTCAGACGATAGACGGGCCAAGACTCAGAACGGGTCGTACGGAAATCATAGATGGAACTTTCTGCAGTCGAAGCCGAAAGGTTACCCAAATCCGTCACGTTCTCCGTATTAGGAACACTCACACTCGTGGTAAGGAACTTCGTAATGGGCTTACGGCTTTCCGTTGAGAAGTAATTAAGACTTCCGAGCAAACGCAGGTCGGTCTTACCATAACCCGTCGTAGGATTAGAAGAACTTGCACCTGCATACATCACGTTGGAAGCTGTCATGTAAGCCGGGGTAAACACATTGTCCTTCAAGTAGCTAAGGTAAGTGGAGAAAGTACCGTTGGTCATGGTCGTACCATCGTACTGCAGCTCCAAGATACTTTCAGTGGAGTTACCGACACCGAAAATGCGCTGATAAACATAGTCGTTGGTCGTTGAGCCATAGGACTTCTGCTGGAGAATCAGCGGATACTCCTGCGTCTTCTCCTCTTCTGTTGCAGACAAGTCCTTATCAAGTTCCTTCTTATACTCTGCCTTGAGGTCTTTGATCACCACATCAGCGTGCTCAGCACTCTTGGTGAAGCACTCGTCGGCCAAAGCGTTCGTGTAGGCTTCGTTGATCGCTGTTCCTGAGGCTGTTGTGTAGGCGAGTGAATCCGTTCCCTCATTAACGGCAACGTCAGACATATTCACGCGACCATGATTGGTCTTGTGCATGAAATTCTTGAGCATGCAACCACGCCAGAGGTACATATCAGCGAGAAGGGCGTGAGCCGTACGCTTGGTGATACGTCCCTTGTTGTCTCGCGTCAGACCGTAGTTGGTCGGAGCCAAATCTGCAATGGCTTCCACATCCTCGATGAGCTGACCCATGATGGCCACACCGGGCTGCTGGGAAGGCATGTCTTTGCGAGCTTCGGCATCCGAACGAACAGAAGTAGTGATGTAAGGCACATCGCGGTAGGCGCGAACAAGGTAGAAATAATAGAGGGCACGCAACGTGGTGATCTCAGCCTTATAGGGCGTCCAGTCGGAACGGGAGAAACCGGGATCGACTTCCTGACCGGGAGTGGTCATCTTCTCACCCTGCTCGAGAATCAAGTTGCAATAGTTGATACCCGTGTAGAACGAGCCCCAATCGAAAATGGAGTTGGTTGGCTGAAGCACACCGTCCTTCACATAAGTGATGCCGGTCTGCTTCATGTCGTTCTGCTCCAAATTGTCAGAACGGATTTCACCCCAATAGAGGATGCGGTTGGTAACGCTACCGCCAGCCAACTGGGCATACGCACCAGCGCGGACACCTTCCAAGTCAGACTTGTCCTGCCAGAAGGATTCCTCGGGCAACTGGTTGGTAGGAAGTACCGTGAGGAAATCGTCGCACGAAGCGAGCGAACCACTCATCAAAACCAAGCTTCCCGCAAGCAGCAGTTTCGTATATATCTTCTTACTTTTCATGTGATGTAAAATTGATTGTTTGATGAATAGGATGTGGAGAGGATGCACACTTGAAAGTCAAATCGCTGGGGATCGACCTGCAAGATGCGGTCATCCTCCTCACACCACTATTGATCATTGCTTAGAAACCGAAGTTCAAGCTGAACGTAAATGAACGAGAACGCGGAGTCTGAGAGTTATCCACACAAGGATTCAAGCCCGACTGTGAGTGCTCGGGGTCAACACCAGAATACTTCGACCAGAAGATCAGGTTGTTTCCGGAAGCAGAGAGACGGAGCGAGCTAAAACCATACTTCTTGAGCTTCTCAGGCTTGAAGTTGTATGACAACTGGAAGTACTGGAAACGAAGGAAGTCACCGGGTTCAACGAAGCGGTCACTCATCAGTGAGTTGTAGGTTGCCATCACTTCACCTGCCATAGCGCGGGGAATCTGAGTTTCCTGTCCATTTTTGCGCCAGCGGTGATTAACAGCTGCACTCTGGTTCTTGTTGCTGGTCATACCCTCAGCATACATACGGGCCATGTTGATGATCTTATTGCCCAGACGGAAGTTGAAGGAAGTCTTCAACTGCCACTGGCCATAAGTGAAGTCAATACCGAAACCACCATTGACCTTCGGGTTGGAAGTACCGAGGTAAACGATATCGAGTTCGTCGATCTGACCATCGTGGTTGATATCTTCGTAGATGGCGTCACCACCGTCGAATTCATAACCTATACCGCCATAGTTGAATACCATGCGGAGAGGATTACCACTCTTGTCATAAACTACGTTGCCGTTGGCATCGAACACAACCGGCGTTGAACGACGGAGACGTTCGTTAGCGCAAGCAGCTGCGGTGTTGGGCTGGCCATTTTCATCCTTCCACTGGTTCTTCTCGGGGTTGGTGAAGTAACCGTTATGGTCGTAGTCGTAGGCATAAACACCCTTGTAGCGGAAACCATAGATACCACCCAAAGCGTTACCAATCTGCACACGCTTCATGTAGCTATAGTTGGCATGTTCGTAGTCGTAGTCGGCGTTGTTGGAAGCGAGTACGGAAGCATCCATACGGGTCACCGTATTGATGTTCTGAGCCACGTTACCACGAAGCACCATGTGGAACTTACCTACCTTGAAGATAGGACGCGTGTTGGCGTAAAGTTCCCAACCTTCGTTCTTCATGTCACCGACGTTAGCCCAAGAGAGGCTGGAGAAACCGGTTGAAGAAGGAATACGAACGCCGGAGTTCAAGAGGTCAGAAGTCTTCTTGTTGTAGACGTTCAAGTTGGTCTGAAGCAAACCGTCAAAGATGTCCAAGTAGATACCAACGTTCCAGGACTTGGTCTTTTCCCAACGGATTTCATCGAGGCGGAGGTTCTGGGGACGCATCACCTGAACACCGTTGTAAGCCTCACCGCTGCGGTCGTACTTGTTGTACATCAAGCCTTCGCTACCGGGAGCGTTACCGTTGATACCCCAACCCGGAGCAACAGCCAACATGCTGATGTACTTCTTCAAAGGCTTGAAGAACGTTTCATCGCTGATGTTCCAACGACCTGAGATACCGGGGAAGAAGCCCCACTTGTTACCGGAACCGAAACGGGTGCTACCGTCAGCACGGAGCGTGAAGTCGAACACGTAGCGTGAACCGTAAGCGTAGTGGAAAGAAGTAAGAGCAGCCATAGAGTGTCCCTTACCCGTACCGGTGGATGCACCGCGGAGGAAACCTTCCACAGTCGGATCGCTGATACCACTGCTGATACCTGATGAAGACATACTCTGGCTGGTGTTGTTGGTCGTCGTCATTTCCCAACGGCCCAAGATCTGGAGCGCGTGGTTGTCATTGGCAAAATGAGGAGCGAAAGTCAATTCATGACGAGTGGTGAACGAGAGGTTCTTGAACTCATAGTTCGACGTCTTGTCGATACCACCGCCAACATCCCATGAGCTGGAAGTGAGCGAAGAGGGATAGTATGAATCGGAAGTTTCCGTATAGGCATTAAGGAACACTTCACCACGATAGTCGAGGCGGGTTTCCTCATCATCCTTACCCAAGAGCTTGTAGGTCAGCTGGAACTGGGGCTGGATGGTGTATGACGACTGGTGGTTCCAAGCGTCATTGGCGATGGCAACGGGGTTACCGTTACCCACCATATCGCGGAGATAATAAGAAGTCAGGTTGCTCGTCGGGTCAACCAAACCTGCTGCACCTGCAGCAGGAGGCATGATGAAGTACTCGCCCGTGTTGTAAGCTTCCTGCAAACCGTTGCCCAAGTTGCGGGTTTCATAACGATACACTGACATGTTAGGCATGGCATTGTAACCGTTGGAAAGCAGATAGGCAAGGTAGTTCTTCTGGTTCTTCGTGTAAGTCAAAGCGAAGTTGGAAGAGAACTTGATACGGTCAGACACCCAGTAGTCCAAAGCCAGACGGGTGGTCAGACGGTCGAGAGCCTGCTTGATGATGGAACCGGTTTCGTGGTCGTAGGTACCGGACACACGGAACATGGCCTTCTCACCACCACCGGAAACAGACACACCATAGTTGTGGGTCTGACCGAACTGCGTCAATTCCTTGATCCAGTCGGTGTTCTTGTTGTAGTTGTAGTAGTAAGAGGGGTGAGAGTCCTTCAGGTACATGATTTCAGCGATGGAAGCCTTGTTGTCATCAATCTTCTGAGGATTGCTGTAGGCTTCCTTCAACATCATCGTATAGCCGTCACCATCGAGCATCTTCATGCCCTCGGGCTGCCATGAACCTGAGAAACGATAGCTGAAGTTGACACGGGTCTTACCGCGTGCACCACGACGGGTGGTGATTTCAATCACACCATTGGAACCACGAGAACCCCAAATGGCCGTTGCGGCAGCATCCTTCAACACCTTGATCTGCTGGATATCTTCGGGAGCAACCTGGAGGAGGGTAGCAAACTGCTCTTCATTCTCCATATTGTCGAGGTCGAGTTCGTCAGTGCTGTAGTCTTCCAAGATATTACCATCCACTACGATGAGCGGCTCCTGGCTACCATTGATTGAAGACACACCACGCAGACGCATGCTCGTACCGGAACCCAAGTTACCTGAGTTGGCCACGATATCAAGACCTGCAATCTGTCCCTGCAATGCGTCAGCTGCGGTTTCGAAAGAGAGACCAGCCATCTGGTCCATGTTCAAAGACTGCTGGGCGGTGGAGATTTCTCGTTCAGGAATGACAAGACCGTTGGAGTGCTGCTTACGGGTTGCCGTAACGCTGGCTTCCCTGAAAGTGTTCTTATCCTGCAGCTCAATGCTGAATCTGGTCTGGTTTCCAATGGGAACAATCTTGGTTGTGTAGCCGATGTAAGAAACACGGAGTTTGTTGGCGGGATTCTTCACAACCATGGAGAAGTTACCGTTGGCATCCGTTTGCGCAGCGGTCACGTTACGGTTGTTCTTATCTTGCTCAACTACGTACGCCATGACAATTCCACCGTCGGCCTTACTCCAGACACGACCGGAAATGCGCTTCTGTGCATAAGACATAGAACAGCAGAAGCACAGTCCAAGCGTCAATAATTGCTTGACATTATTCATAATATTCTTTTTTAATTCTTGATTCTGTACTTCTTAGCGAATGCCTTGGCCTCGCCCACTGTTTCCCAAGCTTTTGCGAAGTCACCCTTCACCTTTTTGCTGAAGAGGAGGAAATTATCACCGAGAGAGTGGAGCGTCACGTAAGAAGAGTTGGTGATGTAGCGTGCGGAAGTAGCTACGGAGTTGAGTTCGAATTCGCGGGTGCAGATATTGTTGAGCGAGCTGGAAACGGGAACCGAGTTGCCTGTTACGTCAACAACATCAAGCTTACCGGGAGTCTGCTTGGCAGTCAAGCGGATGAAACCGCCAGTTTCCTCATCAGAGCAAGCTGACTGACATTCCGTAGTAGCCGTGCACTGGTCAACGAAGAGCGACTGGTCAGCGAAGTGATACTTCAAGAAGTTAACCAAAGTCACCACCATGGCCTGTGCCTTGATTTTGGCAACGGAATCCAACTTCTTGTTTTCGTCCGTATGGGCATCGATGTATGCCTGAATGCTCTGTACGGTGGGAAGATGCATTTCGTGAACGGCCTTATCAATGGCATCATTGTTGGGCACATACACAGAGTAGCGGTAGGAATTGAAGAAGCGAACGAGCTTCATCTGGGTAGCCGTGATACGGGCACCGGGGTTGTCAGAAGAAGAAGCTGCGTTGTCGGCGAAGATGTAGTACTTGTTACGTTCCTTACGCCAGTCCGCATTGGTCTTCATATCAGCCGTACGGAAAAGCGTTTCAAGCATGCTGGAACCAATGTTGCTGCTGAGGTCGTTGCAAAGCTTGAAGAAGCTGGAGAATTGTTCATGCTTCTGCATGGCACCATACACCGTGTTTTGTGAAGCCTGCATCGGACGGTTGATATAGTAGGTCGTACCGTTACCGTATTCATTGGTCTGACGAGTCATGTCGTAAACCTTCGATACCGTGATGTTCTGGTCATTGGCAGGCTGGTCATCATTCTTGAGGTCAATCTGCAAACCACCTTCAACTTCCATACCTACGCCAGCGCTATTGCCCTTTGACTTCACATGGACAGGGGCACCATTACGAGAGAGGAAGTAGTGACGCTCGCCTCTCACACCCAGCTGGTCGTCATTGTCGTGTACCAGGATGTGGTGGTCAATCATTTCGCAAAGCATGAACTTCTTGCTCTGTGCCCAGTTGTTGCCGAGGTCCTCGTTGGCGAGTGACTGGTAACCGTTCTTCTTACTTGTGTTGGCAGGATCGAGATCCTTCGTGGGATCATAAGGATAACCCTGTGCCTTGATGGCGAGGTACTTACCATCCTTTGCTGTCACACTGGCGGGCTCGAAGGTCCAGTAAGCATGCTTGGCTTTCAGACCCGTGTTAGCCATAGCAACGGGGTCAATATAACCGAAATTTTTCAGACCTTCATCCGTCGGAACGAAGAAAGAGAAGCTGGACTGCATGGCGAGGAGGTAAGTGCTGTAGAACTTACGCAACGGAGCCTGAGTATACTTGTCGGTTGTGTAGGCATCGTCAGCGTGAAGCACGGTGTTAACCACCTGAGTGCTCTTATCGTAAAGCACGGGAGCCATGACAGAGGCATAGGTTGCAGGGCTGATTACACTCTTCATCACGTAAACCACACCATTGTTGGCAAGGAGTACCTTCTTGAAGTTGGCCTTATAAGCATCCACACTGGGATACTGTCTGGCAGCGAACATGGGGTCCTGCGCATCGTTCATAATGGTGAGGTACTTGCTCGGTACGCTCTCGTTGAACGATTCCTTCATCAAGTTCTTGATCAACGGCTGGATGACGTTGAGAGGAATCTGATAGAGGTTGTGGAGAAGGTTGGCTTCATTGTTCTCCATATCACCATAACGCTCAATCATCACCTTACCACCACCATGAACGAAATAGTTCGCCATGGCTTCATCACAGGGCACGAACATAGCCGCCATATCTTGTTCCTTAGTGGACTGATTGACGGTATACTGGTTCCATCCCGGATCGAAGGGAAGGAAGGGGAAATCGTTCAAGGATTCCTTGTTAGGACCTTGGGTGAGCGAGGTCATTGAAGAACGCTCAGCAATGTAGATTTTCTTATAAACAGAGTCAGCTGCGATGTCGTTCAACAGCTTGTAAGCGTCGGTCAGCGAACGGTCAAAGAAAGGAGCACTGAAGCGGTCGAGCATGGCGCTGAAATACTTCGTATCACCATTCGTTCGGATGACTTCCGCCATATTGCTCGGAGTGACAAGCACCTTGTCGAGCACATTATAGTAGCCGTTCAAGCAAGTCACGTCCTGCTTACCCTTTACAACGCGTGCGTCATAGAAGTAGCTACGCGTTCCAGCGGTTTCAGAATCGTCCCAAGCCTCCGGTGTTCCATCGAGGTTGAGGATGAAAGAGATGTCAGAGTTCTTGATCTTCTTCTCGTTCATCTGGGCCTCCAGGAAGTGGGTGAGCAACGGATTCGTACCGTCAAGCGCCATATAGATGCCTCCATGAGCCTCGTTACGGAGCTTATCCCAGAAGCGCATGTCTGCATTGACGGTCTTGCCATTCTCGTCCTTCTGTCCCTTGTTCTGATTGTCAGGAAGATCCTGCCAGTTCCAATAAGGAATGGAGTCGGTGGCCGAGCTGGCTGATGTCTGGCGCAAGCAAAGGTTCTTCACAGGACCTTCGATGGTGGTGAGTTTCTCCAACACATAAGCGTTGTTGATCATCGAACCATTCAGGAGCATACGCTTCTGATTGATTGACAACTTGGCGTAAGATTCATCCAAACTGGTGAAGTTGGGGTCTGTCTTACGGAAATACTCCGTGTAAGCGGAGTCTGGAGCCACGAAGAGCGTTTTGCTACCCGTCTTGGAGAGCACGCTGGTCTGACCCAAGTCATCAATCAACCGAATTACAGTTTTAAAGTTACCTGCCTTGTTTAATTCGTCGTAGATACTCTGTCCAAGGAAACTAGGCTTCGTGTCAGGAAGGTCGTAGTCATCGGAACAAGAATACGTAACGCCGAATGTAGAGAGCAAGCACGCCGCACCTAGCAGTGTTTTGCCCATTCTGCAAAAACGGTTTTTCATACGCATTAATCGATAATAAATATTGTTTTTTTGTTTGTTGCTTTGATATGTTTCGTTGTCAATAGTGAGGGGTTAGCACTGCCTGCAGACTACAAGCAGTGCTGCAAATTTAATAGTTTTTTTACGCTCAAGTATACCCGCAACGCATGTCTTTTTTGCGCATTAAGAATTATTAATAAACGAAAGAGGGGCAAATGTTAAAAGGGAAATCCGAAGAGTCCACCTCAGAAAGTCCCTTAATTTCAATTTTTGTCAGTAGAATAAGGGATTTTCGACCCAAAGGGCAGAATCTTATACGCAAAAAAAGCAAAGCGCCGCAATATTCTATTTTGTCATGCGCAACAGTCATTACCGTCGAAAAGAAGAGAAAGAACGGCGCCAGAAAAGCGGAAAGTGCGGCTTCACAGAACTTCTGAACGCAAACCACACCTTTCATTCTCCCAACGAGTAAAACGCAGGATAAACAAAATGTCATGCTTTATACCCGATTAACAATCAAAACGACAGAAAAGCAATCAAGGCACCATGAAGCGGCTTCCCTGACGCGTTTGCCGACGTTCCAACTCACGATTGACCATATCCACCACTTCCCCAGGCTTAACACCCCACGAAGGAGCAATCAGTTCGGAAGCGGGTACCTGTGAAACGAATCGTTCGACCGCAATGCCCGGACGCAAACGTTCAATAAAGTCTGCCACATCCTTCACATAGGCCTCCAAAGAATAGACCGCAAGTCCCGTTTCTCCCTCAGCATAACGCTGGGCCAACTTTGCTCCCTGAACAATTTGCAACTGGTGGAGTTTCACGGAATCGACGGGAAGTTCCGAGACGTGGTCTGCCATACGCACAACCGCATCAGGCCCCTCACCGGGAAGTCCCAATATAAGATGTATACCAACAGGTATTCCTCTTTTTGCTAAAGCATGAATACTAGAAATGGAAGAGGCCGCAGTGTGACCTCGATGGAGCGAACAAAGCACTGCATCATCAAAAGATT
>ERZ1026892.435-NODE-435-length-19588-cov-6.260226_pt1 | contig 19588 bp, 23 predicted proteins | sample MGYA00380176_ERZ1026892 | MGnify/ENA primary metagenome ERZ1026892 (study PRJEB33269, sample SAMEA4719812) | human gut metagenome | biome: human-associated habitat; feature: organic feature; material: feces | place: Cameroon | collected 2013-10 ... | reverse complement strand
ATTTAAAGTTTGACCAGCATAAATCAAATTAGGATTTGAAATACCATTCATTGAAACTAAGCTTTGAACTGTTGTTCCTAAGCGACTGGCAATTGATGAAAGATTATCTCCTGAGCGTACGGTGTAACTTCGTGCTGTAACCCCAGATTGGCCACCTGTGAAGCGAATAACCTGACCGGTGTAAATTATATTCGGATTAGATAAACTGTTCTGACGTGCTAATTCTTGCCAGTTTGTGCCCCAGTTTGAAGCAATTCCACTAAGTGTATCACCTTGTCTTACAATATAACTTTTTGCGGGTGTAGTTGGCTGGCTTGTAGATGCATCAATAGTTTCCACATCATGAACGGATAACCAGCTCATAATACCATCAAGCAAGACAGTATCTCCATTCTTCTGAATGATTTTATGTGGTTTACCTTTTACCCATTGAGGAATTGTTTCTCCTGTGGCATAATTCTTAGCGCCAAAGTTTACTTTAACCGTCATCCCAACTTCTACATCATTTCCTTTGACTTCATTGGCCTCTTTACCATTTTCAATGGCCGGTGTAACAGTATTGGGTTTAACTTCTTGGCCATGCTGCACTCCGTATCCATTATTTGTGATTCCTGTTAAATCCACATTGCCATCAAGTCCGCCAGCAACATAAGTTGATGTGAACTGGAATACCGAAATTCCGTCCATACTTGGGAAAAAGCTATAGTTTGGAACTGGTGTTACTTCATAATTTGGATATGCCGCAATCCATAATGAGTTAGGAAACTCTTTGATGATTTGCTTATAATTGACATTTGCCAAAGTGTATGGCTTGTAAGAATAATACATTGGAGTATATCCAGCAGCTTTTACTCGTCGCATTCCATAAAGAATCGCATCAGTATTTGCTTGCTTGTCTCCACTTGCTCCGCTCTCATAATCTAGAGCTACAATAGAATTTTTAGGAGTTTGAATCCTTGGTAAGTAACGATCAAGTGCTGCTTTTGCTACTTCTTGCGAACCTCCGACTTGATACCAAATGTAAGTGTGCGCTCGTTTACCTTGAGCAATGGCTGATGCAACTTGTGTTGAATAAGTCGCTTGGTCAACGAATAAACCGCCATAAGTTCCTCCGATTTGGCTAAAAGTAAATTTATCATGAGCATAGCCAAAATTACCGTAAGTTCCGTTATATTTTGACCAGTCCACACCTTGGTCACCGACTGCAGCAAATACAGGACCACTTGCTGCGACAACAAAGAAAGCTACCATTCCAATGGCAGCTTTTTTAATTAATCTTTTCATTTGTTTTTCTCCGAATCATTTGGCTGATTGTTATATTTAACCGCACTTACTCCAGCTAATGTTCCCAAGAACACTGTGAATGCATTCAAAGTAATGATAGCTAAATCAGTTCCACCCCAACCGTAGGCTTTACCAATTACACCGATAAAAACACTAAGTGCTGGCAAGGCTGTTAAAACAGCCCATTTGATGACGTTGTAAAATTTGTTGTTAAAAATCATTTTCTTTTCCCACCTTATATCTTTCGTAAATTTCGTGAGCGTAGTGATTGCCCCCTAACGCTGTATATTCATCAAAAATACCACTGACAATTTGTAAGCCATAATCATGGTTAATTGCTTCTCCAAGCTCAACACGTTTAATGACTACTAAAAGTATTTTTAATTGCTCCTCCTGTTTCTTGGTCATTCTTCGATACATCCAACCAAAAATACCAGAAATTATAAGAAGAGCGGCCCAATTATCAATAACAAGTTTGAAAAAAAGCCACCCTTCATGCACTAATGCATCCATACCCCCTACTTTCTAATGATTGATACTCCAATTTTTATTTTTCTTTTCATTATTAATCAAGTGGCACAGAAGTATAAATATAAGTGGAATTGTCAGTCGTAACTGCATTTCCCCCAACCCGATATACAAGTGTCCCATCAGTATTAACAATTAAAGATCCGCTCATTCCACCATATACAATAATTGGTGCGCCTTGAAATGTGTTGGCTGGTCTTGCGCTTATCGGTAAGGTGGCAAACGTTGTTGAGCTATTTGCTGCTAAAGCTGGTGTTTTCATTCCCAAAATATTAATATGCAGCATTCCTTTTCTAACCCTATAATTTGCAACAGTAGCACTCCACCCACCAACTAAGGTTAAGTTTTTCCATGGAGTATCGTCTGGGTACTCCATGGTTTTTAATTCATCATTTATTTTATTGAAGTTGCTATCAATCGTTTCAGCACCATTTTGCATGCCACGAGTAATTTTTGTTATATCAGCCATTTAATTTCTCCTATTTATATTATTTGGTTAGTGTTGTTTTAAAAGCAACACTTTCTGACTTGTCACTTTCAATATTGCCATTTATTTGATTAACCTGTACGTTGTATGTTGTGTCTGCCTTTAGATTTTCCAAATCAAATGACATAAGTTTACTTCCACCTACAGGCACACCGTCTAAATAAACCCGATACTTCATTTCATCCCAATCATACTTACTGGGTTCCGTACTAGAAGTTGGATTCGTATCAACATAAGTTCCTACATACTTTGGCCAGTCAGCAGTTATGACTTCGGTAGATGAGGACGTCCACGGAGTGGCGGTTGAACCTGGTTCCCACTTATGACCAGCTGTCCATAAAATTGAATCTGTTCCAGAACCTGATATTTCATATTTAATCCATACACTATCATTAGCTTTTAAGTTTAAAGTTATGCTGTCAATAGTCCAGTCAAAATTATTGCCTATTTGTTTTTGTAACGTGGCTTGAGATGACGTGCTATTTACCCCACCAAATCTAATTACATTTGCAGTATTTCCTGAACTTTTAATATAAGCTGAGAACGTATAAACACCATCTTTAGGCGCAGTAAATGTTTTATAAATACCGCTCCATTGACCAGTTCGTTTTTTAACAGTTAAGCCTTTATATATTCCGTCAGTTACCCAACTACTTAAATTTGCCCAATCACCACTAAAATCTTTAGTTCCGTCTAACAAATTCAAATTCGGATAAACAGTGGTGAAACCGTCAGTGCCGTCTGCGCTATAAGCATAGGCGGTATGTAAATAATTTTTAACTACCATAGTATCACCCGTTTTCCCATGAAACTTTAGCACTTGAAGAAGTGACATCAGAAACAGTTAGATTGGTTGGCGTCTTCACTTTCTCAACATAACCTTTGGTGATTGTTGCGCCATCAATAACAAAACGAATAACTTCAGTTCCGTTGATTAACAACAGTTCGTTACCATTATTTACAACTTCTCCGTCCATTGTATAAACTGACGGAAGCTCAACATTGACTTTATTTCTGATATAGCTTAATGAAGAAGCTAGGTTATAAATTCGCTCTCCGCCAAATACTGGACCAGTATCAAAGCCGTTCGCTTCGGTTCCAATTGAATTTTTGTAATAAGTTACTTTCACATCCGGTTGATACTCTGAATCGTGCTCAATTACTACATTAAATCCGCTTGGAACTTTACGATAAATAATTTTATTGAGGTCTAAAACTTCCGCAAGTAACCGCCCTCCTGGATCAATTGATTCAAGGATTTCACGGTTTGCTTCCACAAATTCTTCCCAACTCTTTTTCCCATCTTCGATATTTTGACTAAAAATTCGGTAAAGTTCTTTAAAGGTCCACCAGTAATTAGAGTCTTTGAAAGGTTGGGAATAAATGGATTTCTCAACGATATAGTGGAAAGTTCGAGTAGAGAATTGCTCAATCCACTGCTCACCTTCTTGTTTTCTAAAGCTAAAATAAGCTTCGTTACGTCCAACCATTTGCAAAGCATTATCACTGACAATATAAGTCAATTTCCCGTTTCTGGCTTCAAAAGAAATCACCGCTTCTTCTGCCACCCCTTGACCAGTAATTTCTTGTGCCATCAAACAAAAGAACGGCTGTAAGCCTTCAAAGTTCTTAGGTTGACCGTTTTCTACGATTTGAGCAACAATGGATTGACTATTCACGTCAGCATGTCTCAATTTAACAATACCGACATTGTTATTAGGCTCTGTGGTGGACAGTGTTATAAAATGTTCTGTCATAATAGACCCTTTCTAAAATTTGATATAATCCCTTGGATTCTTAAAGTGAGCGTTTGAAGATGGCCAATATTGGTCCATAAATTGGAAGTGCAAATGTGGGCCGGTGACTGGGCCAGTCGCTCCCATAAGTCCAATTTGTTGGCCTTTTTTAACGTTTTGACCCACAGAAACATCGATTCTGCTTTGATGTGCGTACCCTGTATAAAGTCCATCTGCATGCTTGATGACCGTGTAATTTCCATACCAGTCATAATAATTACTTCCCGCTTGGACCACTTGACCATCGCCAGAAGCTAAGATTGGAGTTGTTGGATTGCCATTAACCAAGTCCACAGCATTGTGAAATTCTTGCGCTCCGGTGATTGGACTCGTTCTCCAACCCATTTCACTTGTTACGGTAATAGGACTTGAAATTGGAGCAATATAACCTCCACCACCGCTTGGGATTTCAAGATTAACAAATTTGTTATACCATTCTTGGGCCCAAGTACTACGTTCAGGGTGCCCGTTTAAGGGACGTTCAAAGTTAGCTACAAAAGCTTGCGTTGCAGTATTGATATTGGTCAATGTCATGAATTGAGCCCAAGAATAAGGATAAGAACTTGTCGCAATCCATTGGCCATTTGGTGCATGCCACATCAAGAGCTTGAATTGGGCTGTTATTGTGTCAGGATTGTCAGTCACTCCTGCTCGTGTCATGAGATTAATCATATAAACACGTCCAGAACTAGCTCCTGAACTATCCGTCCATTGCCAAACCCCATATCCAAATCCTGGTGCGCCATTGCTTTCATCCGCTGTTGGATTTGCATCAGATTCACCCTGTGCATTTCCAAGTAAAGCAGCCGCAGCTTGTTTAGAGAAGCCTGCTCCAATTGCCATTGCCCAGATTTGCCAGTAGCGTTTATCACGGTCACTTGTGACTTCTGGTGGATATTGACCATTCCAACTACCGCTACCGCCAGATCCTCCACCGTTGGTATCAATTTTTACACCATTAACATAAAGTTCTTTTGTATTAGTTTTACCGCTAACTGTTAAATTTCCATCGATTGATACTTCACCAAATAATTTTAATTTACGATTATCAGCCGTGCTTTCTTTTGGAATTTCTAAAACATTTAAAAATGCACCATTACTCCCCATTGAAGAGAGTGCAAATGAATATCCTTGATTTTGAATCGCATTAATCCCTTGGAGTTGTCCACCGGAATAAGTTGGAGCAAACACGAACATTTCTTTTTCAGAAGAACCATCTCTTTTTATAAAGCGAATCCTTCCTTGATCAAGCTCAACAATGAAGTTATTATCAACCGAGCGAATCTTGACCCCTTGTAAAACCCCGGCAGTAATAAAGTTAGCATTGAAAGTCCCATCAAGTGTCCATGCAGTATTGCTTTTCCCATTGTGAACATCTTGAATTGTCGTCCATTGACCTTTTTTACATTGCTTAAAAGATATTCCAGCATTATTTTGAATCATGAAATACTGTGAATCTTGAATCTTTGGCCCATCCATAAAGACTTGCTCATAAGTTTCTCTTGATTGAGAAACACCAGCTTCAATCCCATTGACCATATAAATTGAGCCGCCGTTAGCACCAGCCCCCCGCATAATATCATCTTGAAATTTCCCAATCTCTGTTGAATCATAAAAAGTCATTTTATTATTATCAAGGTCTGAGATATTACTTTGAACCTGCGATAACTGACGATTGAGAGAGTTGCTACTTAAATTATCTCCTAGACTGGCTTGCACTCGGCCATTAACATAATCAGTAACCACTTTAAAAACTCTTGTCTGATAGTGGTAATTTCTGTCCCCTCTGTGGATTGAAACAGTATTTCCAATTGAATCACTCCCCAATATCTCAGTGCTAAACTGAATGAGCGGTCGGCAGTAATAAGCCAGTTTGTCATAAGTTTTTTGCAAAAGCTCGCTTGCATCTTCTACATCATCAAAAGTAACAACTGTTTTACGTGGCAACATTTTTCCGTTTGACGGGATGCCATATTCTTTTGTCATTTCTGGATATTCAATCCAATTTTGACCTTTAGGCTTATCAAGTGGGTTACCGTTTGATTTCCTCCATTCAACATCTGAAAACTCAAGCCTTCGACCGTATCCGTCCCCAACTTCTTCACCTTTCCCACGTCCAATTAGTGCAGTGACAATATTTGTACGGTCTTGTTGGTGGACGATTTTCAGAACATCCTCACCATATTCAAAGCGCCTATTAGTTACTTTTCCAATCTGGTTATAACAGTTAATGATTTTTTTAGTAATCTTGTTACCTGTAATTTCAATAGAAAAGGTAAACTCTGCACCTAACTCTTGTAGAGCTTTAAGCGCTTCACGCATGGAAGTATAGTAGAAAGTGCTTGAAACTGTTTTAATTGGTTCACAGACACCTAATACCCAGTCACAACCTGAATCAGATAAAATCTGCTTAATCACATAAGAAAAAGACCTATTTTTAGGTCTTATATCTTTAATGATAAAATTATCCAGTTCATCGACTGCAAAGTTTATCGCTTCAAACGATAATAAATCATTTTCATCTTTTGCGGTTAAAATTCGATATAAAGAAAACTCTTGTTCTTTCGTATCATTAATTGCAATATAGCTGGCATCTTTAATTGTTTTATCAAAAGGTAAAGAAACTGAAAGTGTGTCATTCATTAATTCAGAAGCGTTGGTTGTGATTTCTTTTGTCTGAACACATTCTATGAACTCGTTGGAATCATAACTTTTGATGACTTGTTGCATCTTATCTAAAAATAAGATATTACTCACTAAAGCACCGCCTTTCTATATTGAATCGTTAAATCATAGTTTGAACTTGAAAAATTTGTTCCAGTTGTCAATCTGATATTTTTAAAATCAGAATCAAGGTCTAAAAGGGTGTTATTTACTTTCCCATTAAGAAAAGTATCTCCTGATTGAAAATCAAATTCTAATAGGTCGCCTTTTTTAGCCTGTGATGATTTCAAGCGATAAATTCCATCAGTTGCAAGTAATCCATCTGCCAATAACTTGAATGATAGCTTATCCGGTTTTACTGGGTAAGGTAAAACTTCAATGACTTTATTTTTTACACTTTGAACTTTTCCGTGTTTATATGGATCACTACAAAAAACAGTAAAACTTGAAATGATTGAATTAGTATCTCCGGCTACAGCATCAGCAGTTTTGAAACGACCATAAAAAGTATATTCCAAATCATCATTAAAAATAATGGGAACATCTTCTTGGCGAATTAAGAATGCTTTTAAAGTATCAAACTTTTCTTGTAGTATTCGAGGGTCCCTATCCTCGAGCTTGTATTTTATCGTCAACTCCCGAGGAGGATATTTAACATTGGTTATCACTCCTCCCACTTGCATTTCTTGTGATTCAAAACTGAGAGAATACATCTCTCGTCCCTCTACAGTCAACGTCTGATAACCTTCTATGAGTTCTTCTAACCAAGTCCCATCATAACTCATGGCACTGGTTGGAATAAAAGGAAGGTTGCGATAATGCTTCCGTTTTGTCGTATCTCTAAACTTGTACATTTCTACCTCCTAAAATCCCATATTTAAGTTAATTTCTTGACCTTGTGCATTAGAAATGTCGTCCACAAAGGCTTTAAAGTTTTGATTTCCAAGCCTTACATTAAATAAAGCTGGCTGCTTCCCTTGGTTAAGATTCACATCATGAGAAATTTGACTACTGATTGAGCGATTTGCTGCCGCAACGTTTGCCCCAATATCCACAGAATAGTCAGAATTAATTGCATTAGCAATCATGTCGCCCATTCCTGAAACATTGGATTGAACATCACGGAAACCGCCAGTTAAACCAGAATTCAAACCATCCATAATGGCATTACCTGCAGGAGTTAAAAGTTTTCTATCCTTACTGATTGGCCCTTTATGCTCACGAATCCAATCGCCAATTCCGCTGATAAATTTCATACCAGCTTTCCAGGCACTTTTTAGTCCATTTACAAGTCCATCAATGATGGCTTTACCAATATCAAGAAGATTAATTTTAGATAAGCTGTTAAATATACCTTTAATAGTATCAATACCATTTTTTATCAAGCCTTTAGCTAATCCCATTACATTATCGAAAGTTCCGGTAATGAACTTTCCAAAAGCTCCGACAATTTGATTAATTCCATCTAAAGCGCCTTTCCAGTCACCTGTAATAAGTGACCAAACAGTTTTTATTATCCCTTTAATAACATTCATCACTGTATCAATTACCAATTGGACTTGTTTAATAACAAATGTTACAACTGCCAAAATATTATTTAAAGAGCCAGAAAAAATATTAGAAATCAAAGCCCATGCTACCCGTACAATCCCTGAAATAACATTGCTCCAAATTTTCCAACCAGCTTGCATTTGTCCTAACACTAAAGAAACAACCGCTTGAATCGCGATCATCGCGACTTCAAATACACCTTGGATAATTCCCCATACTGTTTGAATTAAGTTCTGTATTCCTTGCTGGTTTTGAGTAAACCATTGAGAAACTATGGTGAATGTACTCGTTATGATACTAGAAATAAATTGAATAACTGGCTGTAAAAAGTCAGAAATAGATTGCCAAATTTGAATGACTGCATCTCTAAAACCTTTGTTAGTGTCCCAAAGATTTTTTATTGCTAAAACTAAGGCAACAATTCCTGCTATTGCTAAGACATAAGGATTTGCGGTTAATGCAGCAAACAGAGTTTTAACAGCGCCAGCAACTTGCTGGAAAATATACATTCCGCCAACAATAGCGATTAAAGTTGTAAAACCTCCGCCTAATCCTTTTATTAAAGGAGTGAAAGGTTTTAAAATATTTCCTAGTTGAACAAAAGCAGTTATAACAGGCGGTAATACTTTAGATAAAACATCATTTATGTTTTTAAAAGTGTTATTAATGGTATCTTTCATGCCATCGAAAATTGTCGCTATACCATTTTTAAAGCCATTATTTTGCAAGGCGGTATCAATCGTTTGCAGTACTCCAGCTATTCCTTTTACAACAGCATTTCTCATGTTAGTAAAAGATGTTCCAATACCACCAGTTGCTGTTCTTGCAGTTTGTGCGAATCCTTTGGCTCCATTGTCCAGTTCTACAAATCGCTTATTCAATTGTTCCATGGTAATATCACCAGACTGAAGTTTGGCGTATAAATCACGTTCAGCACTTTTACCCGTGAGACCGAATGATTTAGCAACTTCTGTCAAAGCGTAGGGCATAGTTTCTTGAAGTGTTCGCCATGACATTATATCAACTTTACCACTAGATAACATTTGACTATATTGTTGAACTCCTCGGCTTGCATCTGCAGCACTTGCACCAGAAGCTAGAAAAGCATCGTTAAGAGCGGTTGCTGTTTTAGCACCACCTGTTGCGCTTTTCTCTAAAATCGCAAAGCTTTGAGCGCTTTTCGTTAAATCTTGTAATGAAGTTGGTAAACCATCAACACCTTTTTTTAGTATTTCTGTTGACTTAGCAACATCATCTGTAGAATAACCCATTTGGTTCATTACTTTTGGATAGTTTTTCAGAATGTCAAAACGACCAATTGCACCATCCAATGAACTTTTTACTAAACCAATCGCAGAATCAACAATTTTAAAAACCCCGACACCTGCTGCAATATCTGCGATAGAAGTATTAGTATTCTTTGAACTTTTATCTAATCCTCCCATAGAATTATTTGCGTTATTCATGGTTGAAGTGAAATTTTTATCAACAGCACTCAGAATCGCTTCTACACTATAAGATTCCATGTTTTTCCTCCTTTCTTACTTATTTGCTTTTTTCATGAGGTCAATTAATTTATTATCATTTTTAAAAGCGTTGTTCGGAGTTTCAATTCCTAAGATATCATTTTCAAATTTTTCTTTATCAAAAAACTTCTTGAAGGTCGAATAAACTGGAACTTGCTTCTTACCTTGTTGCTTAGTTGCTTGAACTTGCCAGTTGGCCCATGCTTGTTGATAAATAATTTCTTGTTCATCAAGCCTTTTTAGCCTATATGCTTTCAACCTTAATTCATACTCAGTAATGGTCATACGTTCTATATCTATTAGATTAACAATTCCGAGATAACGTAAGCAATTTAACTGAACTTGTTCATAGAGTTTGTCAAAATCTGTTACTGTAGATTTTTGTTCAATCCTTTCTCGAAGTTCAACGTTTTTTTCTTGGTAAATTCCGACTTTTTTAACTCTTCAAGTACTAAATCAAATAGCGAATCAACTCCATTTTCTTCAATCCATTCAACTATCCCTTTCTCAGAAACACGAGGATTTTCTGTTGCATTCGCAGTTTTTAGCATTTCAACAAGTGTTTCGATATCTCCACTAAAGAAGTTCATCAAAGCATTATCTAAACCGGCTTTTAAAGTCATCCCACGCTCTGTGACTTCATTTTTTTTATTCAATTCCTTAATGAATCGGTAACCAAAGATAAAAACATACTGTTTACCATTAATTGTTAATTCCATTTTGATTGCTCCTTAAAAAAATAAAAGAGAGACTCAGCTCTCTTTTAACTCTTGTTTATTATTAAGCGTCCACTACGGTCGGTTAACCAGTTACGGGCGCACTATGTGTAGTTTCTTTTACTGTATCTTTGAATACATACTGAACAACATCCGCTTGTTCATCAGTAAGTGTGGCATAGCCTTTTTGAGGTTTACCAAACACTCCAAATTCCATTTTTAGTTCCAATGTATCTTCAGAATTAGGTTCATAAGAGAAACTTGTAATATAAGCACGAAGATATTTCGCTTTGTACTTTCCATCAGTTCCTTTTTCAGCTTTATCAATTTCCCACAATTCAACAATATCGCCATTATCAATGGCGTCATCCATTTCCTCAATGTTAGGATCGCCATTCGCTACAATAGACGTGGCAGAGAATTTGTATTCAATTGATGCAAGAGCACCAACAGGCCCATCTTTTGTAGCTGTAGGTTTATAATCTCGAGATTTTTCATTCGAGTGTTCAGTTTGGAAAGCGAGTTTCCACGCAGCTTCTTCTGTTGCTTTACTAAGCAAACGATAAAGCAAGATAATATCTTTCCCTTGTTTGGCTGTTAAATCTGCCATATTAAATCTCCTATCTTATTCTAAATTCTAAGTTAATCAACGCCCTTTTGAGCGGTGTACCTGTTGTTGTATCGTCCATCATTTGAATGGTACTTGCCTGTAAATTCAAAGACCAAGAATAGCCATCTGTGGCACTTATATTCAATGCTTGATTAAATATATTGCTTGCCATATCAGACACTTCCTTGCGCTTCTTCTGTAAGCCCCAAACAGATAATGAAAGACTTACTGTGCCTTTAATATCCGTTTTATTTGGTTCATGAATCGTTTGAGTATTCTCCAATTCAACGAATGGATATCCCACCTCATTCATTGGTTTATAATCGTAAACGGTATAACCCAAGCCTTGAATTTGTTTGAACAATTCATCAAAAATAGATTGGTCTCGAGTTTTAATCATTTCGTTAACCTTTCTAAATCATTTGTGAATACCTTCTTTTGAACATCAAAAGCCGGCTTAACAAATGGCTGCGCAGCTTGAAATCGTGTTCCATACTCAACATATCCAGCATAATTAGTATGAGGGCCAGTTGTTCCTGTAAGTCCCCCATCTGTAAATTCACTGGTTATTGAACGTTTCATATTACCTGTATCAACAGGAGCAAGATTTTGCATATTCTTGTTCACATTTGCAGTATTACTTTTAACAACATTCCTAACATCATCAAGCGTGGCGTTTTTTCTCAATTTCTTTTGCAAGGCATCAATTCCAGTTATTTTCATTGACTTACCTCCTGCAAAATAAAAGTGTTTCGCTCACTTGGATTACGATACGTTGTTAAAGCCCACTTTTTGTTATCAAACTCAATGTAATCATATTCTGGCATAGTAAAAAGGGGCATCATTCGCATGACTTTTGCCCCTTGTTTAATATCTCCAAAAACTTTTGCACTTCTGTCAGTTCCAATATCAGTAATGTTTGCACTAAATACTGCTCGAGTTGGTTCTTTTTCAACCCATTCACCTAAATCGGGGTCATAACGTGAATCGGGCGATGTTTTGATAAAAGTAACTTGTTCTAAATATCTCAATACAATCTGAACCTCCCTATCTTTTTATCGCCCACAGCTTCTTTTGATTTTCGCCATGATTCAATCTCATTGGCATACTCATCAAAATCAGATTCTGAAAAAGTCATATTTAAACCTTCTTGTGAGTAGGATTGCATGCCTTCTTGACCGATACGATTAAAACGCTTCAAGGAAACGTCCAATACTACATACTCTAGTTCTGGCGGTATTTCTATAAGGTCAGAACCAAGAATAAGCAATAAACGTTCACGAGTGCGTTTTTCGATTACTTCCAAGCGCTCATCCGATGAACCGCCTAAAAGCTTTTTTAAATCATCAGTGATAGCCATAAGCAACTCCTTATCATGCAGAAGTTACTGTAACATCGCATGTAACAGTTAATCCGTTAGCTGTTGTCCCAGTAATTATTGTTGTACCTGCAGCTTTACCTACTACATTTCCTTGTTTCGGTGTTACCGTAGCAATTGAAGTGTCGCTTGAAGTAAAGGTTACCGTTTTATCCTCTGCATCTTCTGGTAAAACAGTAGCTGTTAGTGTTTCACTTGCCCCAACAACGAGTGACAATGTTGTTTTATTCAACGTTACGCTCGTAGGGGCTACGCTTTTTTTAGTTTACCTTTAAGAATTGCTTTTTTATTCTTTTCTGGCAAGTATTTACCATATTTTGCAGCGGCTTGAAGTGCTGTTCCTGCAAAGTCTTCTGAATCCATTGCACGAGTCACTTGAATTCCGACACCAGCTACACCAACATTATCCGCAGCAAAGTAAGCTACTTCATCCGTTTGGAATTTTTCATCAGGAAGTTCAGCCAAAATGAATCCTTTAAATTTATAAAGTGTTTGGTCATCCTCGTTTGCGCTTGAGTTTTTAGAAGTTGTTGCAAGTTTAGAGTCAATAAGCAAGTCATAAACGTCAGCATTAACATAAGCAACCCAAGGAACTGCTGGAGAAACGTTGTTATTTACAAATTTCTTGTGAGCATCAGCGAATAATTTAGTAACTGAATCTTCATCAAGTGTTACATCCAATGTTTCGCTGGCACTATCTGACAAAAGTTTACCAAGTAATCCGTCAACATATTGAGCCCAAGCTACACCATGTAATGCTAAACGTTCTGCCACAACTTGGTCTTTAATGTCATTAACTGTGAAATCATCAATCCCTTCGTTAATTGCTAAAGGCGCATCGTAACCAACTTGTTGGTTTACAGACTTAACTTCTTTACGTGGACCAAAACGTGAAGTATTACCTGTTCCAGTTCCAAAACCAACATTTGGATCAGTTGAATAATTTTGAATAACTACGTCAGTGTCACTTACTTTGAGTTCCATAAAAGTGCTATTTTCATTGACACCATCCGTTACTTGAAGAACTCCACCAAAAGCACGTAAGAAAGCTGATTTTTTTGCGAAAAGGTCTGGTAACATACCAGCGTATTGTTTTGTGAAATATTTAATTGCCATAATTTAGATCTCCTATTATTAATATTTAGCTGCCGCTTGTTTGAAAACATCGATATCATTGTTACCTGGAACACGTTTAGGTGTTGTTCCTGTGTTTCTTGCTTTTTCCCATTGTGAGCGTTGATTATCAAGCAAATTGAGGAAAGTTTTTACATTGCTGTAAGTTTTTTCTTCATCAACATCAACCAACAATCCTAACTCCGCAGCACTCAAAGCAATTCCACTTTCTTTCAATACTTCATCAGCTTGGCTGGTGATATTTGAAATTTTGATTTGTGCTTTAAGGCTTGCGATTTCATCGTCTTTTTCTTTTTGAAGTTCGGCAGCTTTTTCTTCGTCAGATTTTTCTTTGACTGACTTTTTTCCGCCTTTTTCAAGTTCTTCAATACGAGCCAGTGCTTGTTCAAGCTGTGTTTTTGTTTCGTTTTTTTCAGCTTGCTCTTTACCGATTCGTTTTTGGAGCTTTTCGACGATTTTGTCATTATCAGTTGACTGTTCTTGTTGCTCTACTTCGTTTGTTTCTGTTTCAGTTTCCGAACCAGCTTCAGACGTCTCATCGGCTGCTTCTTCTGCGAACAGTTGCAAATTAAGGGGTAAAAGTTCTGTTTGTTCCATTTCTGGTTCCTCCTACTCGCATTTAAAGACTTGGGAGTCTGATTTTCTCGTGTTTTATTTAGTGTCCACAACGTTCGGAAACGGACAATAAAAGCGCCTGTCAGTGACAAACGCTTAGTTGTTTTTTCTTTTGTTTCTAAATTCTTCAATCGCTTTGTCGGCTTCCGCTCTATCGTCAAAAGCTTGCTTGTATTCGTCTTGGTTGATTACTTTTCTCTCAAGTAAATCATCCCAGAAACCTCTATCATCAACGTGCGGTGCCGTGCTACATCTACAGAATGGATGCATGTTAGGTGCATTAACACCGGGCGACATATCTTTAAGCTTGAATATTTTACCATTCAATGCTCCACAGATAGGACAAGCTGACGGTTCAGCAATATACTCATAACTATCAATATCTGCTTTTTTATAGCTTTCTTCTTGAATTGCTGTTTGAACTCGTGTTGTTTCTGTTACAAGTAATCGTTGTGCGTTGTATGTGGCATTCATCTTTCCTTGTTCAGTCATCAGCCTTTTGAGTTGTGGGGCTAGTACTTTCGGATTGATTCCACCAGTTACTGAACGAATGAGAAGTTTTTCAATATCAGCTTTCAATTCAAATTGATATTGCCAAAGCTTATCAGAAAAACTGGCAAATCCTTCGGCTTTATAACTTCCATTTAGCACTGATTCAATTAAGCTTGTGTACCCACCTTTAGGAACGCTTAAACCAAGAATTCCTGCTTGTCTTTCAAATTCTGTGAGAGCTGCGCCAGTCAAATTCTTTGAGAAATATTTATCCAAGTCGTCAAATACAGCAATCAATTCTAAGCCAATATTTGCTTTCAGAAGCTCTAAACGATTCACTCTCATAGTCAAGTTATAAAGTTTCAACACTTGATTTGCTTGGTGTGAGAAGTCTTTTTCTTCTACGTATTTCTTAGCTTTATTGGCAAATGCTTTGACATCCACCTTATCCGCACGTTTCATGGCTTCACTAATAGAAATACCTTGGCTATTCGCAAAGTTCTGCCAGTTGGTATTGATTTCTTTTTGAATGGCTTCTTGGGCTTCAAATAGTTTATCCATAATTTGCTTCATGCTTTTTGTATCATTTTTGATTTGTTGATCTTGCCATGCCTGTTCACGTTGAATCCAATAATCAGGAGTTTTCATAGGCTACTCCTCATTAGTTTGAGAAACTGTTGCATCTGTTCCCTTTTCACTAGGTTGCTTGTTCTTGTCAAAAATAGCTGTATTAGATTCTTCTTTTTTGATTTTCTCCATTTCAACTTGAACATCAGGGATAACAGAAATAACGCTCAAAGCTGTTTCTTCACTAGTAATACCTTTAAGGATATTAGCAGTTTCAGCTTGTTCTTTAATGTCCTTTGGCTCGTTACGTGTAAAGGTGTACTCAATATCTTTCCATGCATCCGGGTTTGAAACATTCGTACTTAACTCACAAAATAGTTTGTATCGACTATTTAAAGACGATTGGAACTTACGTTGAAATGACAAAGCTAAGTTACTCATTGCTTGAAGTTTATAAGCTAAAGAAACACCACTTGATGACCCGAAAGATTCATCAGAGATATTCGCAACCATAGATGTTTGAAAGATTAACTTAGTCAGTCGGTCCAATAGATTTTCTGTTTGAGAATCACTATCAGGTTTTTCTAAGAATTTAACATCCACATTTTTCGCTTCAGAACTCTCTCCATAATAATTAATAACACGGTTACTACGAATGTTTTTCAAGTCCTCTTCTTCAACTGCTGCACCTAAGAATGCCAAATACTGGTCACTAAAATAATCAACGTCATTTGCTTTTTCACTAATAGCTTTGTTAAAAGCGTTGACTAATGAAATAACAGATTCAAAAATGCTCATTCGTTCTTCATTGAAATAAAACTCAATAACTGGTAAATCATCAAAAGGATTTGGTCCTTGCTCAGTCATATTGTAAGAACCCATAGTTCCATTCAAAGAATAAGCTGTTTCTTTGGTGTAAACTTCGCCATAAAATTTATAGTCATCATCATAACCATAACGCACCGCAAACAATGGTTCTTGTTTAATTGTGTCATCATAAACCATGAACATATTTTCAGGGGTGTTATAAATAACATTTGTTCGAGTCTGTTCGTCTTGAAACAAAAGTTCATAAGCTCGACCGTAAATACAAGCCATCTTTGCAAGCTCTGATTCTTCATCTTCCATGTCGTTCAGATTATCAAATTCTTGTATTATAGTAAGTATTCCGTCATCTAAATGAGACTTTTTAACTGGAACCCCATTGAAGTAGCCTGTGAAAGTATCAACGATATATTTAGTGAAATTAACAGATAAACGGTTATCTGGTTTCCAAGGGTCTTTTGTTGGTTCATTGTCAATGTCCATGATTCCACGATACATATTTTTTAAGTACTCATATCGAGCAACTTCTATTCTATGTTTTTCCATGAACTTTGTAACTACTTCATTTGTGATTGGTTCATCTTTTGGAAATGTCATTAATTTAGGTGGTTTGTAATTCAATTAGAATCCTCCTTTGAAAGATTTTAGTTTTGCTTTTGGCTTATGTTGGCTATAAATAGCATAACGTACAGCATCAAGAACATCATCAAACTGTTTAACAGGTTCTCCTCTTTTCTTATCCCAAACATATTGATAAATTTCTGTTTTAAATTTTTCTACTTTATCTCGGCAAATATAAAATGTATTAGTTTTGAATCGTTTTGCAACAGATTCCACACCACTAAGTCTTGCCTTGTCTGCATTAAAAGCATTTATTTTTTCTCTTCTAAATCTTGCAACATGTTCAGGGCGAGCAGAATCACAGTAAAATGGGACTTTTAAACCATAGCGTTCTTGAATTCCTTTTGCCGTGTCCACCCAATAATCAATTTCTTCGTACTGCTTTGCATGTTCCTCAATTAAATATGCTGTTCCATCATCCGTTTCTCCTATAACAACAATAGATCCCCAGTGTTCATAACCCCAGTCAACACCGCAATAGAATGTTGATAGTTTAGGTAAGTCTTTGGATTGTATATAATGTTTGGTGCTATCGAAGTCTTGATAAACCACACCGTCAGCAGATACCCAAAGTCCTTTTATATCACGGTCATAAAACATACCGCTTGGCGTTGCTGCTTTAATGTTTTCACGGTACCTCTCAGATAAGAAAGTATTATCATCTAATTCAAAATGAAAAGCCTTAACATTTTCGTTAGGCTTATCTATATATTCTTTCTTTAACCAATGCTCAGGATTATCAGGGTTAGTATCTGCTAGAATTCTTGCACCATTACCTGAACAACGTGAAACAATTTCAGCAAATACTTCTTGTTTAGCAAGTGAAGCTTCATTAACATATGCTCCATAAGCAGTCATACCACGAATAGCACCAACTCCACCGATATTTCCAGTGTATGCTTGAACTACTTTTACACCAAATAATTTAAAGTTGTTATGCTTATCAAACTTGGGTTCTATATTGTACATATTATAAAGTTCTTGCAAGATATTCTTATTTATTGTATTAGATGAAACACCCGCCAAGATATACATAGGCTCTTTAACGCCCTCTTCATCAGCTATTTTACGAACACGCCTTAATTCAAACAAGAATAAGTCATTGTTCATCTTAGTTTTTCCTGAACGCTTAGCACCATGAAGTAAAGCAATGAACCAATCTTTATTTACTGTTTGCTTTAAAACATCAATTTGTTTCTTGCTATAAATATCACTTATCATCTATAACCTCACTAATCTTACCAAGCAATTCATCCAATTTTTCTTCAGTTGATTTATCAGTTGCAGATTGTATCATTGCAGCTTTGAATTCAGCAATATCAGCTTCTGCAGTAAGTTTTCTAAGCTGTTGTTCAAGTAACCTATCATTATCTGGATAACGTTTAAGAAGTTCTTTCATTGCTTGTATCTGTGTTTTGAAATCAGGAGGTTTCTCAACTTCAGAATACCCCTCTGCATTGGCTACTACAACCGTTTCTTTTATTTTTGCATTTGCTATAAGGCTAAGCCTTTCAAGTATCTCCTGTGCGCTCATAATACGCTCAGAAGCGATCTGTTCCATTCGCTCGTCGATATAGTTTTTAATGCTAAGTTTTGCTAAGTTTTGCGCAGCGATTGTATTGGCTGTTTTCTTGCTATAACCTGCTTTAATGGCTGCTTGCGTTGCATTTCCTAACTCTATGTAATAATCTGCAAATTTCTTCTGCTTTTCAGTAAGTTTCATACCTCCCTCCTATCTTATTCGTGAATCCAACAATAAAAGGCTGCCCATTGGACAACCTGTAATAAAATAGCAAGTCTAGGATTCGAACCTAGCCCCTCAGCCACACTTTTCAGTGTTCTCTCTTGCTACGCTGGTTTTATCGTCCAGCAACGTCATGAAGCAAATTCAAACCGATACTTATGATATTTTGTGCTTTTGCCTTTTACTTCATAATACAAGTATATCAGCAAAAACAAGGGTTGAGGTGCCAATTTTAGGCAATTTCGATTCTTTTTTTGTCTATTTTGTCCCTCTCAAATTAAGTGAATAACAAAAGAATAGATGTCATTCCTAAATTTATAATAAGCAGCTTTAGCTTTCTTCTGTGGAACTTCAAATCCTTGAACATCCAATTCTTGCATTACTTGATACCAGTATCTGCCATTATATCCTTCACATTTTAGTCTTATTACCTCCTTTTCAACTTGAATCAAAGGTAGATACCAGATGTCGATTTGTCTTATCAATTCTCTTAATCTGATTAATTCCTCATCATTTTCAAGTGCTTCTTTATTCAAAACATGACTTTCAGGTTCCGAACCACCAGAATAAGCTGTACGAATGCCTAAGTTATCTACTTTTTGCTTATAAAGGTATCTACTCTCAATTGATTTTATTCTGGCTTCAAGTCTGCCATTAACGTAATCTCCAATAATTCTATCTAACTTATCTGCCATTTATCAGTCTCCCTTTATGGTATAATAGTGTTAGAAATTCAGTTGCCGAAGCCCATTGCCGTGGGCTTTTTTGTTTACCACCAGTGCAATGCATATCTACCAAACCAGATAATAAACATGATTAATATAATTGGAATTAAGCATCCTCCGATGCATCCATCTTCGTCCATTTTATTTCTCCTCCAGTTGAGTTTAGCGAGTTCCTAGCTCAGTATGTGATATAATATAACTGACCGAAAGTAATATAATAAGTTGTTATAAATCGTATTTCGCTCAAGCTAGGTCAGCTTGGGCTTTTTTTGCGTTTAATCCATATTATCTCTGTCTCTTATACACATCTGACGCTGCCGACGAC
>ERZ1026892.432-NODE-432-length-19861-cov-39.489044_pt1 | contig 19861 bp, 22 predicted proteins | sample MGYA00380176_ERZ1026892 | MGnify/ENA primary metagenome ERZ1026892 (study PRJEB33269, sample SAMEA4719812) | human gut metagenome | biome: human-associated habitat; feature: organic feature; material: feces | place: Cameroon | collected 2013-10 ... | reverse complement strand
TCTCTACCGTGACAGTAAACTTGCATTCTCTTGGGCTAGACGTGCCATCTACGGCAAGCTGAGAGAGAGAAGCCGCTCCGTCCCAGTACCAGATGCGACGAGCGTTGTGAAGCGTAACCTCTTGGCCGTTGTGTGCTACAAGTGTTCCATACTCTACTCCGCTGCGGTCGCCGCGGATAATGACTTTCTTTCCAATGTTTGTTTTCATTTCTTTATTTGTTTTTGTTGTTGTTACCACTTATTATTTTGTCGTTGTGTTCGCAATCATCAATGCAGTTGCCCCACTTGTGAGCATAAGGCTTGAAGGCATACTTGCAATAATATCCGTCTGGCAGATAGAGCAAGTTCGTCTTCAACACATAGTATTTGCAGTTCTTGCACACTGTCCTATTCATCGCATAATACCTCTCTTAATGTTATTCAATTCTGTTGCACTCAACGCCCAGGGAGCATAAAGCATAATCTCGTCAATGTGCGCTCTCACGCAATGAGGGAATATCAATCTCCCGTAGGAATTACGTCTTGTGTAGTGCAGTACTCTTTCTTCTATCGTCATGTTGTTTGTCAATTTATTTCGCACTATCGCGATATTCAAAGTAATCTTGTAGCAAGCCCTTCATTTGCTCCGTGTTTCTCAATGCGTTGAGCAGATTTACGCCAGCTGTGTTAACGTTGCTGTCGGCATTAAGGTCAATCTCCTCGTCCTTGCCAGTCACGATGCCAGCCAGTCTGGTGCGCAACTTGTCGGCAAGTCGGTAAATATCCTCCTCCACCATCACGCCAAGCAACTTGGTGGCTGGACAGTCCATTGAGGTTTGTGCGATGTCCATCAGCAGACGGCCGTTGGCATACTCGTACAGCGGCAGCGCACATTCAAGGGCCGCCATCACGGGAGCGTCCTTAACGCCATTCCGAGTAAGCACCTGCATCACCGAGTAGTAGAAAGGTTGCCACAGATGTTCCATGTGTTGGTCAGTCCACTCTGCAAGTCCGTCATACATCTCAACCAAGCTGTCAGTCGCTATGCAGCGAGCTATATCACTGTCCCAGCGTGCTATCTTAACTTGGATTTCCTTGACGCACTTTTTTATATCGTGTCGGTAGTACTTGCTTTGGCTGATAGTACACAGCGCACTGCGTAATTTTTCGTTGGCAAGTTCCTTGCGCATCATGTTGAGATAGAAAACATCACCGAAGATGCGGCTTTCCTTGCTTGACGGTTCTTCTCTGCATCGTCTGTCGCGCTCCTCCAGCTCGCTCACACTGTTTTTGTAGGTGGTGTAGAGTGGCGAACCAATGCGCCTTTTCAGGCTTTTGCCGAAGAAAGGATTACCTTGTGTTGTTGTCGTTAGGTAGTTCATTGTTGTTATATTATTGTTGATGGTTTGTTATCGTTTGTCATTGCAGTTAAGTCCCCCTTGTACGCATCTCTCGCGATAAACTCGTACCCGAGCTTCGTCAGATTGCTTTCCTTTCTGTCGCTTCGTTTCGTTTCAGCATCATACAGGACAGTGCGCCCGTTCATCAGCACGACATATCCCCTCTTTCTCAATTCATATCTTCTTCTTATTTCCGCCATATTCTCCTTTGCATTTAGCATAGAGAACACCCTGTTCGTTCTCTGTGGCAGTCCGTATTTTATTCGCAATCTCTCCGATTTTATAATGTTCTCGAGAGTTGTTTTTCGTTTCTTCCGTGCCTCTTCCGTGTGCATCTTGCAGATGTTCTTATGCGCTATATGTGCGAGAATGTTCTGCTTGAAATCATCGGTTTTACGTAGGTGCATTTTCTGCGCCTTTTGCCGAATTTTAGCCTTGCTCGTCTTAAGCAGAACCACAAGCTCCTCAATCGTGCATATAGGGTAATTCTGCACGAGTATTTGTTCCTCTTCTTTGCTCCAAATTTTTCTTTGCATATAACGCGTTATTTTTTTATCATGTATACACTTGTACGCTTATCATTAGAAAGTTGCTCAAACCGCATTAAAAGCGGCTTTTCGGCTATATTACGAGTATGCTACCATTCTCTTTGTACTTTGTTATTCGCATAAGTTTGTTTTTCGGCAATCTGCTCACGCATCTTCCATTAACGCTTACACTGCCAACTATGTTCAGTTCTTGTCTTAGACTCTGGCTGTCTCTCCTGATTATGATTTCGGTGTCGAATATGTCGTTGTTTCTGTAGTGCTCAAGCGAGCTTCTTCCCCCGTTTTTTGCTGGGTTGTACCAGTCCTTTCCTGCATTATTCGTGTTCTGCAAGGCTTCAATCCTTGCGATAGCGCGGTTGCGCTCTGGCAGGAACTCCTTGTTAAAGGCAAGCCCTATTCTGCGAGGGTCGAATGACACATAGCTGTTATCGTAACGTCCAGCCTTGTATCGCGAAAAGAACAGCATCAATTCTGTAAGTTTGTAACCTCCTGCAATAGCTGTAAAATTTTCTGCGAACAATCGTATGCCATCCACCATTTCTTTGCTGGCACTTGAAGAACCTAAGAACATCGCGATTATTTGAGTCACTATCCATGCCGTTGCAGCCATCTTTTTTCCGTATAATTCAGGTAAAGCACCAAGTGCTGCACACTCTCTGAGATAAACTTCATCACCAAGACTATGCAGATATCTCCAGTTCTTCGGGCTATAATTCTCGTACAACTTAGATAGGCAATGGTTCTTCATTGCCCACGTCCGTGAGACATTCAGTGATTGAAGCTTTCCATTGCTCAATTGCATAATCGTTTGCTTCTCGCTTACACTCTGCGGCAGTCTTGTATCTTCGTTCATGTTGCTTCTGCTTTTCTTGTTGTCGAATTTCTAACCTTGCCCAATCTACGAAGTGATAACGTAGTTCTGACAAACCTTTCTCGTGTTTAGTTCCTTTTGCTCTACATTCTTGTATGAAAGATTGGAATATTTGTTTCAGGTATGGAATATCTTTGTTAAACTTCATCGCAATTTCCTCCCATGCACCTTGCATATTTCCAAATTCCTGAAAGAGTTGTTCTTCATGCACGTTACGCGCGCATTGAGAGAGAGAATTATCTTCTTTTATATCATTTCCTTTTATTTCCTTTTCTTTTATTGCATTGCATTTGCATTCGGTTTGCATTGCATTTGCATCATTATTTTGTGCTTTTGCATTGCATTTGCATTGCATTTGCATCGCTTTTGCATCGCTCCTTTTGCTTGATTTCCATCGCTTTTCTGCAGCCTTCCGTCTAATGTCAGATATTTCGTTTATAATTCCGAGCCTTTTCCTTACAGACCTCGACCAAAAAAATTTTTTGTTGCATTCGAATAAATCCATTTTGCATACAATGTTTTTGAGCATTTCCTCGTCTGCATGTAAGGTGTAAGCAATACTGGGTATTGATGTGATTGGTAGTGTTCCGTCTTGTTCGTACAACATTTCAACAATGCACCAAAACGCTCCTATTCCAGCGAGCCCGTACTTTATCATTACTGCTTGCAGTTTGGGGTCGTTCCTCGCATTGTAGTCATGTTGAAAGTAATACGTTTTCTTCATTGCCCGATATTATAGCGTGAGATTGTCGCCCTTATAGATTGCAGGGCTGTAATTATGTCAACGTTAAGACTTGCAGCGTCAATCATTGGCGTGCCATCTATCGCAACATACATCTTGTTGTCATACTCCTTGACTTGCACCCTCTCGGCTAATTGCTTGCACAGGTGGTTGTTTATGCGCTCTATATTGCGCTTTTTGCGCTTCTCGAACGCGTGTATTATATTGTCTATATACATCATAGTTCACGCTGTTTTAACAAGTTCTCAATCTGTGAGCGCATGACCAGTACATTGCGCCCAACCTGGGAACACTGAATGTTGAATTTCTTTCGGTAACTTACCCATGTGTTCGGAGTTATACCGAGCATCTTGCAAGCCTCCTTTGTCCCTATCCACTCGTCTTGTGGCTTTAGGCGTTCTTCAACGCGTTCAAGTATTGATACAACACGCTGCCAGTCCTCCAGTGGTATTGTGACGAATGTCTGTGTCATGGCTCATTGATTATTAGTTCGCATTCATTTTACTTACAAGGCTGCAAACGTATTTGTCCGCTTCTATGACCTTGTCATTCAGCTCTCGTATAACGTCCTCGTCACGCACTATTTCAAGCGAATACAATGGCTTTCGCATAAATGGGTTGTACACAACGAAGTACGTTTTAGTTGCTCCTGTGACAGCCATGTGAGCGAAGCACTGCCAGTAGTAGTTCTCTTCTACTTTCTTAAGTCCAGCAAGTTTTTCCTCGTAAGTGTCTTGCGTGAATACATTCTTGACGAAATTGATGAAGTTTTGCGTCAAAGGGCATTTAATCTCAATCGCGTAGAAGGCTTTTGCTTCGTTGTCGTAGTACATTCTATCAGGCGAGCTTGCGAAGTTCGGCAGACTCTCGCTTTTCACTGATGGTGGCTCGTCTAACTCAATCGGTGTGTTAGATCCATCGCCATACTTCTTATTGAATGTCTTGGCGAAAAGGTGTGCGGCTTCGCCCTCCATCGAATGCCCCCAGTCCGTTATACGTGAATGGCTGTCAGTCAGTTCAACGTACTTGGAGAAGAGTATGTCATTTCCAACTATGATTGGGTTCATGCCTCTCTCAAATGCGAGCTGGTTCATGTACGTTTGTGCAGTTGCTGTCCATTCTTCGCCTTTTGTCCTCGGCTTGCCCATAAGGTTACCTACCGCACTGCCTGTAATGTTGCCCAGTCTTGAGCGAAACCAATCAAGTGTGTTTTGGTTGTTGTTGTCGTACATGGCTTATTCTGTTTGCAGTTCTACGTTTTCTTCGGCATCTTCTACCTGTTCTGCTGCCTGTTCTGCTATTGCAGAAATTGACAGCTCAGTTGCATCTGCTGTTCGCTTGCCGACTTCCTCGTAAGAGGTGTACTTTATGTCTTGCGCTTCCTCTGCAGTTATCAGCCCCATGCTAATTTCGGGGCAGTAGGTGCGCTGCCAAAAGGCGGCAGCTCTGTATCTTAGCATCTGGTTAGGCATCGTAAGCCACTTGCTACCGTTCTTTGATGCCCAGCCCTCAGCTTTAGCCATCTTAATGCTTATCCAGTCACCACATAGCGGTTCTTTGTGCTTTGTGTCTGTTACTTCGTATGCCACCACTCTGCAAGCATACTCATCTGTGCCTTCTGTGCCTCGGAACTCATATCGCAGAGCAGAGAACCGTTTGCTTGCGTTGATGCAAGCTATGAGAAACTTGCTGCTAAATGCTGGTTGACCATGCACGATGTACAAGTTCTGCATCACCATCAGCGGATTGGCTTGCATACGTGTTGCCATCTCCAGTGCGATTGTGCAATTCGCTATTACTGCCTCCGCTGGTAGTGGCTCGCGGCCCTTGAACCTGTATGAGTCAGGGATAAAGTTAGACATAGCATAGAGCCTTGCTATCCTCTGAGTAGCTTCAAACTGCTTAACCTGTTGTCCGACTGGAGTGGCAGCAAACTCGGTGTCTTGCTTAATTCTAAGCAACTGAATTTCTTGTTCTTGCGGTGTCATCGTTACAACCGCATTGTTCTTGTTTTGTTCCATTGTTTTAGGTCGTTATGTGTTCTACAATAGTCCAGCGTACCACTCCTCTTCGTGATACAGCGTTGAACCAATCAGTTTTAATTCTTTCTTCGCTTCTTCCGTATCTGCTTCTTTTGCCATGTCGAACACCTTTATGCTGTCAAAGTAGGTGTACGACTTCGCTCTCCGAATCAGCTCTTTGTCTTTTTCTGTCATGGTTCGTAATCATTACTTCCAAATTCCTCTCTAACATATTGAAGGGCGTCAACTACATCACAAGATGTGTCACGCGCTGACTTTAGCTCTTCTATTTCTTCCCAGCCTACCTTTTCCCTTTGCAGCTGGACTACAAGTGCATCAATCTCTTTATACACCTCGTAGGCCTTGTGCTCTATGGCTTTTATCTTGCCAGTCTGTTTTGTGTCCATTTTAGCAATCCTCCAGAGACAATTTTATCAGTGTTTGCACGCAATCAGGAAACATTCCAGCCCTGTATATGCACACGGCAATAATTGCGGTCGCAATAAAAAGTGAGATGCCGCAGAATGGTATCATGTCGTACAGCGTTATGCAACCGTGTCCAGTTGATACGCACATCATTGCACAAGCAACGAAATCAAGTACGACTATTAAGGAGAAACACAACCACTTCATCATCGTATTCTTTTAGTTACAATTCCTTTCTTAAGCAGCATATTCCTTACTGCCTGAGTTGATATGTTTTCATTCTTCGATATTACCTGCATAAGTCGCCATTTCGCGGCTGTCGGGTATTTTTGTTTTAGCTCCAAGAACGAGCATACTACACGCTTTTGGCGTTCGTATCTTCTTTTCTCGTTCTCTGTCATTAAGATGTCTGTCATACTTTTATTCTTTAAGTTATATATTAGTTGTAGTGCAGGTGGCTGGAGTCGAACCAGCGAATGTCCTAACGTTTCGCAAGACCGAACACGCAACCCAAGGCTATCCAGCATCTATGCTGATTGCGAGTCCTATGTACTATCTTCTGCCGTCTATCCGATTAACGGCCTATCACCTGCGTTTGCCCGTCTTTCCGAGCTGCCAGCCCCTCGCTTGGCTGCTTGACTTTTGAGTTGGCGAGTTAAATGCAACACTTTGCACTCATGGGCAATTCTTATGCGATTTCCAAGTAATTAAGTCCGTATGTGTCAGAACATTCTACAAACTTTCCAAACCGGTTTTTGTTGCAAGCGAACCCCTTGAACCACTGTTGCAAGTGGTAAGAGCTACATTTTAGAAGCTTTGAAAGTTTCCAAGTTGTTTCTTGCAACTTGTTGTCCTCGTTTACTTTATTTCCGAAGTAAACGAGGAGCGCACTTACAGCACTCATTTCAGTTTTACACACAGTTCCGTAAAGGAGGGGCGATTGAATAGCATCGCATATTTCTCCCTTTTCTTCGTTGATGCACTCGGCCATTATCTCAACCTCTCGAGCCTCGTACTCGTCAAGGCCGAATTTTTTTACCATGGCCTTTATATCTTTCTTGTATATCGTTTTCTTCATTGTTTTTATTTGTTATATTTGCAATCTGTTTTGCAGCGTTATTTATTACTTTGTTTCTTAATCACGTTGCAAAGATATAACAAAATTATCTTCCAACAAAATAAAAATATAAGGAAATTATAAGTTTAATATATTTTAGTACAAAAACCATGGATACTACAACAAAACAACAAAGATTTAAGTCTGCGTTCGAATATCTTAGATATAACGGTTATATACAGAAGCAGAAAGACTTGGCCGCCATAATGAACACATCTGCACCAAACATTTCTAATGCCTTAAAAGGGCTTGAAGGTGTCCTTACAGATGGCTTCATCGTTAAGTTCAATTCATCTTTCAATAATGTATTCAATACAGACTGGCTCCTAACTGGAGAAGGCGAGATGCTTCGCGACCAATCTACAACCAACATAGAGAGCAACAACACCTATGGAGATAACGCCAGCGGAAACAATATAAATATTACGCACGCGCGCACGCGAGAGGAAAATGAAGGCGATAAGCACAAAGAAATCATATATAAGCCAGTCGTTACGAAGCAGCTCGCCACACAGCCTGATACAGACGTGTATTCTGCGATTAAGGAGGACAAGACGCTGAAACTGCAATACATTCCAACTATACCGCCTTACACATCTATTGACTTTTACTACACAATTCGGCAAGACGCAATGCTGCCTGAATATAAACTTGGAGAAGTCCTCGCACTTGAACACATGAGGAGTAATTCGGACATTGTGCAAGGTGCTGCAATGGTCGTTGATACAAGTGATTTCGGGTTCTTGTTCAGACGGATATACGACCGAGGAGATTACTACGAGTGCAGGAGGATTAACGAGGACAGCGTATTCGAGAATCAGAATGTGCCGAAATCTAAAGTCATAAGGCTGTACAGAGTGGTCTATTCGATGAAATTTGGTGATTAAGAACTGCAATAGATTTTTTACTTGTAGCCCTACTAAAATCGGTAGGGCTACAAGAACACGAGCATAAATAATGATTGTCATGAAATACGTATACACCTTTGCAGTTGACGCGCGTGGCTCTCTCCGCGTGTTCATAACATATAATAAGCGCAAGTTTTCCTATTCGCTCGGTTTCCATGTTGACAAGAGCAAATGGGATATGGCCATGCAGCGGTGCAAGCGCAACACAACTCATGGTAAGAGCTTCACTCCTGCAATTAAGATAAATGCCGAGATACAGAGGTATGAGGAGACAATACAATCCGTTGCCAACTCATTCAAAGAGTCGCCTGCAATAGAGGACTTCAAGGCTGCGCTTGACAAGGAGTTTAAGCGAGAGAAGAAACCCGCACAAAAGGAAGGTTTCTTTGACCTTTACGATACCTATATCAACGAGCAGAGCAAATTATGTCACTGGGGCAAGAGTGTAGTATACAAGCACAACAAACTATTGCAAGAATGGAAGATGTTCGATGCAGAGATGAGTATAGACAAAATAAAGCCAGAAACTCTTGACAAGTTTGCAGCTTTCCAGTCGGACCTCGGCCACCAGAATGAAACGACAAAAAAGAAACTGTCAATGTCCAAGTGGTTTTTTCGCTGGCTTGTGGCCAAGGGCTTATTAACTGACATCTCCTTTACTGCACAGAAAACACACCTGAAACGTGCCAACCGCAATGTCGTGTTCCTCACATGGGAAGAACTAATGAAGGTATATAATCACACGTTTGAACAACCTTACCTGTCACGCACACGCGATATATTCTGTTTCTGCTGCTTCACGTCATTGCGCTATTCCGATGCCGCTGCGCTTAAAAAAACAGACATATACGATGATGCGATACACATCACAACACAGAAAACGAATGATAAGATTACAATAGAGTTGAACAACTACTCACGAACAATCTTACAGCGTTATGCAGACAACGATACAGACAAGGCTCTCCCTGTCATCTCCAACCAAAAAATGAACGTATATATCAAGGAGGTGTGCCGCCAATGCGGTATCAACGAGAAGCTAACGGATATATATTATATAGGTGGGAAAAAAATAGAGGAAACGAAAGAAAAATGGCAGATGGTCGGAACGCACAGCGGAAGGCGTACATTCATCTGTAATGCGCTGATGCTTGGAATTGCCCCAAACGTTGTGATGAAGTGGACTGGACACTCCGATTACAAGAGCATGAAGCCATACATTGATATAGCGGATAAAGCAAAAAAAACGGCTATGGACTTGTTCAACAAGTAGCCATAACCGCTTATTTCGCACGCACTTTAGCACGCATAAATCGTAAGTTGCTGAAAATCAGCATACTTTGTGGACCAGCTAGGGCTTGAACCTAGGACCTCCAGATTATGAGTCTGTTGCTCTAACCAACTGAGCTACAAGTCCGTGCAAATATGAACAGCCTTTGCTGCTCTTTGCGAGTGCAAATATACAAGTTATTGCTGAAATCTACAAGAAAAAAGGCCGACAATGTTAGTTTGTCGGCCTTTTTCTTGCATTTTTTGGGTACGTAACGCTGGTAATAAGCGTACGAAACGCTGTTGTAAGCGTACGTTTTAACATCAGCGAGCATACCAAGACTTACGTGATAAGCGTTCGTATCGCTGTTGATAAGCGGGTTGGCATGCTGTCGCATGAGGATAGCTGGAGGAATTTAGCGCACTGCTTTTTGCCCTCGTACTATCCGCAGTACCCTTTGGGGAATAGCTGGAGGGATTTAGCGCACCACCTTTTTGCCACCAATGATGTATATGCCCTTGCCGGGCACCATTACGCGGCGGCCTGAAAGGTCGTAAACATTACCTGCGGCGTTGATGTCGGCAGGCGTTTCGGGCACTACGCCATCAAGCTTGATGCCGTTGCAACCGTTGATGACGCCATTCATGGGGGTAATATCGTAGCACTTGAGGGCAAACGATTTGATGTACAATGCCTGCTTGCCTGTCATGCTGGCCAATAAGCCGAGACTCACCTTGGCGGGTTCTGTCAGTACGAAGAACACGCTATTCTGCAGCGAGGCACTCTTCTCGCCCAAGGCACGCGAAGCCAACGCTTCTGCCAGATAGTTGGTGCCAGGCAGCGAGTCGCCTTCGGCAGCTACCACATAGCAACCATCAGGCTGTACAGCCTTGTCGCCGGGATAGTTTGCACTGAACACGTATGCGCCCTTAGGCAGTTCTACAGTCTGATACACCTTGTGGTCTGTCAGTACTTTGACAAAACCATCTTGTCCGGTGCTTATTACAAGGTAGTTGGCTATCATGTTGTCGGCCGCAGCACCGGTGTTCGATTTCGATTCCTTGCCATATTCGTCGTAAGCCACATTATCGAGTTTCCAGTCGCTCAGTGTCATGAAGCGTGAACCATACAAGAAGCCGTACACATCGTTGAACACTTCGCCGGTATTAGCAAATGGTGCTTTGTAATTGGCAAGATACTTTTCTGTTACGTCCTCAGCCTTATTGTCAAAGCAGAGCGCAAACACGCCCTTTGAGCTTGTCCAAGCATCGCCATCGGGGCCAAAGCCCTTTCTTACACCCGTATTGGCATTTGAGGTAGCGTCTGTCACGTTGCCGCTGCTTTGGTCAAACTTGTAGTAAACCTGCAAGCCCTCATTCTGTGCAGCAGCCACACCAGCCTCATCGAGGGGCTTTGAAATGTAGCCTTGCAGCTTTTCGGGCTTGTTCTCGTTAAAGGCAAAGTTCCACACTCTGAACTCGTCGACAGTGCCCATCATAGGCGCATCGTTGGTGCCCAGGCTAAAGGTTGAAAGTTCGGGTATTTGTTGTATTACCGAACTATAGTCTTGCTTTTCGCCATCGCGGAAGAAGCATACAATGCCCGGAGAGCTGTAAGTCACTGCATAGTGATGCCACTCGTTGGCAATGACAAAGCCATCGCTTGATTGTGCACATTTGCCACCGATGTAGAGGCACATCTTGCCCGTGGCGGTGGTCATGAGTTCGAAAGTTGACTTGCTCTCGCCAATGCCATTGCAAGCAGCACGCAGCGAGTTAGGACGCATCCACCAGTCAATAGTGAAGTAGCCCTGACCTTTGGTTAAAGGCACTTTCGACAGTTCCACCTTGGCGCTGCCCTCTGGCATAAAGCTCAGGCCGGTCTTGCTGTCGGCGTTGCATACTACCAATGCGCGGTTCATGGTAACCTCGCTGCTGCCCACATCGTTAGTAGCCTTGAAAGTGACATCGTAGATACCTGGCACTTCAGGACGGAAACTCACGTCGAGGCCTTCGCATTGCATAGCCGTTTGTGCGCTCACCAGCGTCCACTGGCCATGTTGCGGGTTGTAGAGCGAGTGGTTAGTCAGCGTCACATCGTCGCCCTTCATCACAATGGCAGGATTCACGTCAAACGACACCTTGGGCGCCACACCCTTCACACCTATTTGCTGTGTAGAGGTAGCCTTTTGTCCGTTGGCATCAGTCACCTCGAGCGTCACATCGTAGGTGCCGGTAGCATCGTACGACACCGTTACATACGGTTGGTCTGATGTGCGGGTAGAAGCCCCGGCCAGGATCCATTTATAAGTAGTGCCGTCATACACCTGTACAGGCATAAATGTCACACGCTCGCCTGCAGTCACCTGCTGCTTTGTCATCTTAAATGAAGCGTCGGCCTTGGGTGCCTCGGCCACATCGATGCTGAGGGTATTCTCCTGCGTCTTTCCTTTTACATCGGTGGCCACCACCTTAACCTCTTGCTTGCCCGCCTGCTTAAAGGTGGTGGTCAGAGTCGAGGCCACAGTTGTGCCGCCGTCGGTGCCAGTAGCGGTCCACTCCATCTTCACAATGTTGGTTGAGCCTTTGGCACGCAGTGTTACGGGCTGTCCCACCATCACCTTTGTGTCGGGTTGCACAATGCTCACTTCCGTCTTCGTAGTGTAGCCCAGCGACTGTGCCCAACCACTGTTAACGCTGAAATTACTGTTGGCAAATGAAGCATGGCGCTGTCCGGCTGTATGGTCGCGCAGCAAAGTTTCGCCGCCCACTTCAAACGTGTCGCCCGGGTAGTAGGCTATCAAGTTTTCGGGCAGTATGCCATCGGTATACATCAGCTTATAGTCGGCACTGATTTCGGCCGCCGTGCGTGCCTTGTTCCATATACGTATTTCGTCGTAATAGGCGTGCTGGTCGCTGTTAGTACCGCTGCCGCTAAACGCCAAGTCGCCAAAACCGCCTATGCCACTGTAATTGGCCGACGTTATGCTGCCCTTCTTCACGCCATTTACGTAGGTGGTCAGCGTGTTATCATCTACCACCATTGCAATGTGAGTCCATTGGTTCAGCTTCAGCACGCTCGACAGTTCCATGCGGTCTGATTCAAGCCCCCAACCGGCGGTAAAGTTGCCATTAGCGTTGGCGTGGAACATAAACTGCCCCCAGCCCGGACCAGCGCTTTGGTTCCAGTTCGACAGCGACATCGGACGTATCCAATACTCTATCGTAGCCTTGTCATATTTCGAGCCGAACACACCGGGAATGGTAAAGCCTGTGTGATCTGCCTTCAGACACTTGTTGCTTGTCGACTTGGCCGGCACGGTGGCACTTACGCTCACCGACTGCTTGCTGCCATATACAGCCTGCACGGCATACGAGCCCGCAGCATCGTCGGGCAGCGCATATTGTGTGGTGCCGGCATCGAGTGTGGCCAACAGTTCGTCAGTGCCCTTGTACACGCGGAAACCTGTCAGCACATTTTTCGAGGCAGCGGGCTTGCTCCACGTCAGGGTGTTTCCGTTCACAGCCACATTAAGCGGTGCTCTGTAGCCGCGTCCGGGCACTACAACTGTCAGCACAGTACGGTTGCCCTGATTTTCAACGGTCACACCATTGTCACCCGTGTCAAAGGGAATTTCCAGTCCCTTGCTGTCTTGCGCATAATCGAGTATTGAGGCTTTGTACACATGTCCTGTGCCCTTGGCCCAGCTCTTGGTGTCTATAATAAAGAAGTACTTCAGAGGTTCGTTGGGGTCGAGGTTGTCGCTGAGGTCTGTCAGGTCGTAGCCAAACTCCATCGGCTCTGTGTGCAGTGTGTTGTCAATCCAGCGTCCCAGCATCGGTATTTCGGGAGCGGGGTTGGTATTACCATTGTTGCCATCGCCAGCATACTGAAAGTGGTGGAAAGGCACAGAGTATTCGGGCTGCGTGGCATTCAAGTCCTTGGCCACACCGCCCGACAGGCACAGCTCTGAGCGTCGGCTATAGTCCATCTCCACCTTGATAGTACGCAGCGGGCGGTAGTTTTTGCGCACCTTGTACACCTCGGGCGTCCACCAGTTGCCAGTAAATTTGCCGTCGGCGTTGAAAGTAGCGCCAGCGTAGGCGTAGGGGCAATATATAAAGCCGCCATCGGCCCAATCGTCACCCCACGAGTTTACCATTATCCACGCACCGCGCTCGTCCGACTCCTGTTCGCCATACTTGCCGTTGCCGTTAAGGTCGAACTCTATTCTGTCGTCGTAGCCCACAATAGTCATGGCATGGTCTACGGTAGTGCCCCAGGCGCTGAGATAGTGTTTGCCCACCACACCAGCAGCGGTGTTGGCCGGGGTGGTTTCGATAGCTTTCATTTGTATGCCCGACGAGGCACAGCCAATGCCCGCAATACCACCCGAACTGAAGTCGGAGTCGCCATTGTGGTTGTAAAGCCAGCGTTTCAGCGCTTCGCGTCCGGCTTCTGTGCCAAGGTTCTCGCTGAAGTGTGCCGGTTTGAGCATGCGGTTGAACATGGCTTCGTACCACTTGTCGTAACCCGTCATCCAGCCAAAGTCGTTCTGCGACGCTTCTTGATAGCCAAACAATTTCGAGGTGGTCTGTCCGCCGTAAGTTGCAGCCGAGGGCACGCCCACATACTGCACAAACTGGTCCTTGCCCGAGTTGCCATAAGTTAGCAGCCACACAAAGTGTGACGGATAATAGTTGTGGGCATCTTTGCCATCAAGATTGCGGAAAGAGTTCAGCTCATGCGAAAACATGTAGCAGATACGTGAGGCCGAGCCACAAGAGCCACCGTCCTGGTTGAGCACGGGCGGAAAGTAGCGTGTTTCGGCGTTATTTACATAGTCGGGCAGCCCCGTAACGCTGGCGGCCTTCCCCCTCATCTTGCGGGGTTGCATCAGCGAGGGGTCTGGGTTCACCTTATCCGAGTAATCCGGATATTTGCTGCGGTCTACGTTCTGTGACCACGCGGCGGTAGGTAGCAGCGCACTGAGCAGCAGCAGTTTCTTTAGGTTTAACTTCATTACATTAGGTATTATGTTGGTAACTTGCTTGCAAAGTATAGGGGGTTAGGAGGTTCGGGGGTTAGAGGGTTAGGGGACGGGTAAGTTAGTCATACTTTTACGTTAGCACTATAAGTAGCACAACACATACTTACCTGTCAACCAGTCAACCCGCCAACTAACTTAGTTCATGGCCAGCCGTCTTCTGTATAAAGTAGCGTGGGCGACGTTTCACCTCGGTGTATATCTTACCCACATATTCGCCTATGATGCCACAGGCCAGCAGTATGGCGCCGCCTATAAACCAGATGCTCACCAGCTGCGAGGTCCAGCCCGCTATGGTGCGGCCCTCAACGTACGACACAATGCCGTAAACAATGGCACATATCGAGATGAGCATAAACACGGCCCCCAGGTAAGTAATATACTGCAAGGGGCGCACCGAGAACGAGGTGATGCCATCGAGCGCAAAGCCAAGCATCTTGGTCAGCGGATACTTCGACTCGCCGGCAAAGCGCTCTGCACGGTCGTAGTAAACCGAAGCGGTGTTGAACCCCAACTGTGCCACCATGCCGCGCAAAAAGAGGTTGCGCTCCGGATAGGCCATCAAGGCTTGCAGGGCACGTCGGCTCATGAGTCTGAAGTCGGCATGGTTGTACACCACCTCGCTGCCCATCACGCGCATCAAGCGGTAGAAGCCCTGTGCCGTGGTACGCTTAAACCACGTGTCGGTCTTGCGTTCGCGCCTTACACCATACACCACATCGGCGCCGTGCAGCCACAGCTCCACCATTTGCGGTATGGCCTCCACATCGTCCTGCAGGTCGGCGTCAATGCTTATGGCAGCATCGCTGTGTGCCGCGGCCCATTCAAGGCCCGCCCACAATGCCTGCTGGTGTCCCACGTTGTGCGCCAGACACAAGCCGCCCACGTGTTGGTCGGCCTGAGCCAGTTCTTCTATAATCTGCCAAGTGCGGTCGGCACTCCCATCGTTGACGTACATGATGCGCCCGTGGTCTATCAGCGCCTTGGCCTCCATGCGTGTTATCACATCGGTGAGCCGCGCATTGGTTTCGTGCAGCACAGCTTCTTCGTTGTAACAGGGTACTATTATCGAAAGGGTCATATTTAGCAGTTTTGGGGTAATGGGGAGATGGGGTGACGGGTTAACGAGTTAACTTGTCAACCTGTCACCAGGGAAGTAAATGAGCCATTCTCGAGCCAACCAGGTTAACGAGTTAACTTGTCAACCTGTCACCCCGTTTACTATTGTTCTTAAACACCACCTTCACCAGTATAAAGTTTACCGGCACAGCCACGGCAAACACCGGCAGCGGTGCCAGAGCCGGTGGCACGCCAAGCCACAAAAACAGGTTGAGCAGCACCATGTGCAACACATAGTTCACACCATGCGCACCCCCCATGCCCACAAGGCGGCGCCACGAGGGTGCAGTGCGGAAGGTGAAACGTGCCGTCAAATAAAAGTTGGCTAAAAAGCTCAACACATAGCCTATGGTGTAGGCCACATCTATCTGTATAGCGCAGCGCAACAGCAGGTATATGCCGTAGTGCAGCGCCGTGGCAAATATGCCTACCAGCACAAAGCGAAAGGCTTGGGCGGCTGTATGCTTATGATTTTGCATGGACATCATTACTTACAAATAGGCCAGTGTGCAATGAGCGCACAAGGGAGTGGGTCAGAGATGACACGGAACTGTTTCAAAACGATAGAGTTTCAGCATCTTGTGGTCGTCGCAACTGCGGTGGTCAAAGTCCTGCACAAGCTGCACTTTATACCGCCCTGCATATTGCTGCTTAAAAGTCTCAATCTCGTCATTGCCCACCACCAGCAGTCCGCTGCACGGCATGGGTTTTGAGGCTTCGATGGGAGCTATGCGGTCGCCAAGGTAAAAGTTCAGCGTAAACGGGTGCATCGGGTTGCCCGGTGTCACATCGGTGCGATACGAATATATGGTGCCCGTGGGGGCCATGCGCGCTATGTAGTCGGCCTGCGGCTTGTCGCTCTTGGTGTTGAGCACAATGGGCTGGTAGGCGCCATCAAGCCCAAAGTACAGGGCAAACACCAATATCACCACACTGGCCAGCGGCAGCATGCGGCGGTGACGCATAAATATGGCCGCACCTATGAGCGGCATCATCACGGTTACAAGCAGCATGGGGGTGTATGGCGTGTGCTGCAAGGCGGTGAGCATGGCCACATTTTGGGGGCCGCTATGTCCGCCCGCCACAAGTTCGGTGGGCACAAGTCCAAGTCTGATGGCCCAAAATACCAATGTCAGCACCAGGGCCACTGCCGCCAGCACCCACCCAAAGGCATCGAGCACACGGCGGTGGTTGTGGCGCAGCCACAGCAAATACTCGGCCATGTAGTAGGCCACAAACGGATATACGGGCAGCAGGTACACACTGCGCTTGCTCTTGGGTATGCAGTAGAACACAAATATTATCACCGCACTGAGCAGGGCAAACAGCCTGGCATCGTCCATACCCTTTACCCACACCTTGAGCCGTGTCCACCATTGGGCAGGACGGCCGAGCCAGGGTTTGAGTTTGCGCCACGGCAACACGGGCAGCGACATGAGCATGAGCAGTGTGTAGGGCACAAAGCCGGTCACGAGGGTCAGCACATTGTAGTGCCACGGGTTGACATGGCTCTCGTAGGTCATGCGTCCGAGCAGACGCAGCACATTCTCCTCATACACAAGGTGCAGAAAGCGGTCGCCGCCCTCGCGCCAGGCGGCCACATACCAGGCTGCCGGCAGCACCAGGGCCAACACGCCCACCAGGGCCATGCGCCACGTTACACGCCAAAAGCCGTGCCCCCTGAGCCACGCAAACACGGCCACTACCACACAGGGCAGCCCCATGCCCACGGGGCCTTTGCTCAGAAAGGCCGCACTCAAGCACAGCACGCCCCACAGCGGAATGCCCTTCATGCCGCGCTCCACCCATATATATAAGGTGTAGAGCGACAGCACCATCATGCAGGTGAGCACCATGTCTACGCGGCAGGCCACTGCCGCACGGTGCACCTCAAAGCTGCCCAGCGTCACAACGGCCATCAGCATGGCCACTGCCGTGCCTTGGCGCTGCTGAAAGAACCTGAAGCCGGCCAGCACCATCACCGTGGCGGCTATGGCCGACGGCATGCGTGCCGTGTACTCGGTCACATGGCCTATGGGCAGTGAGCAGAGTGCCACAAGCCAGTGAAAGAAGGGGGGCTTGTAGGCCATGTCCACACCATTGTTGATGGGTAGCACCCAGTTGCCCTCTTTCAGCATCGACAGGGCCACAACGGCCTCGCGCGGTTCGCCGCGGGTATTGAACAGGGTGTCGCCTAAAAACAAAAACAGGGTTATCACGCACAGGGCGGCCAGGGGCCACACATAATGCTGCGGTTTGGTGGGCAATAGCGATTGCATGATGCTTGATTTGAGGTTGCTATATTATTTCTTACATATTCTGGCAGCCGCCACAACACGTGACTACCAATTTGCAAACTTACACAAAAAAGGCCGAGTAGTGACATTGTGCCGCGTGTTTTGTTTGGAGCAACTGCCACTTTTTACCATAAGCACGCTCTTGCTCGCCCAACAAACGGCTAAAGTCGTACTTGTGGTAAAATCTTCCGTATTAAAGGTATTGCCACAATATCCATAGTATAAGTATCTTTGCAACACAAATACAAACCCATCAAACTTTACCGCAACCATGTATATAGAAAAGATCAAGTCACCAGCCGACTTGAAAGAGCTGGACATCAAAGCACTGCAAATTGTGGCCGACGAAACGCGCGACGCCGTGCTCAACCGCGTGAGCCAACATGGTGGACACGTGGGGCCTAACCTCGGTTTTGTCGAGGCCACCGTGGCGCTGCACTATGTGTTCAACGCGCCTAAGGACAAACTGGTGTTCGACGTGAGCCACCAGTGCTACCCGCACAAGGTGCTCACCGGACGCGCCGCAGGTTTTATGGGCAGCATCAACGACATGAACGCCATTTCGGGCTACTCATCTCCCGCCGAATGCCCGGAGTATGACAACTTTGAGGTGGGACACACCTCTACCTCTATCAGTCTGGCCACTGGACTGCAAAAGGCGCGCGACATCAAGGGCACCGACGAGAACATCATTGCCATCATTGGCGACGGCTCGCTCTCGGGCGGCGAGGCTTTTGAGGGGCTTGACGAGGCTTCGGAGCTGGGCACGGGCATCATCATTGTGGTGAACGACAACGAGATGTCGATTGCCGAGAACCACGGCGGCATCTACAAAAATCTGCGGGCGCTGCGCGAGAGCAACGGCACCTGTGCGCATAACTGGTTCAAGGCATGGGGCTTTGAATACAAATATCTGGAGGAGGGCAACGACATCGAAAAGCTTATCAAGGTGTTTGAAAGTGTGAAGGGCACCGACAAGCCTACCGTGGTGCACATTCACACCGAAAAGGGGCATGGCTTTGCACCCGCTGTGGTCAACAAGGAGGCATGGCACTGGGGGTTGCCCTTCAACCGTCTGGACGGAAGCCGCCCACCCAAACCAGCTGTCGAAACTTACGAGGAGCTGTTCAGCAACTGGATGCTGAACGAAATGAAGCACGCCCCCACACTCATTGCCGTTACGGCCGGCACACCTGCGGCTGCGGGTTTCACTCCCGAGAAACGCAAACTGGCGGGCAAGCAACACATCGACATGGGCATTGCCGAGGAGCAGGCAGCGGCCATGATTTCGGGCATGGCCAAGGGCGGACTGCACCCCGTGTGGACGGTGTACAGCACTTTCATACAACGCACCTACGACCAGATAGCACAGGACATTTGCATCAATGCCAATCCGGCCGTTATCAACGTGGTAGGCGGCGGTGTCAACTCTATGAATGACATCACGCACATCTGCTTGTTCGACATTCCCATGCTGTGCAGCATTCCGGGCCTCATCTATCTGGCTCCAACCAACTGCGAGGAGTACTTTGCCATGCTGCGCTGGGCCATTGCGCAGGACAATATGCCCATTGCGCTGCGCGTGCCTACCAACGGGGTGCACCATGCCACCGCCCCCATCGACACGGAATATGGCTACGAACCAAGCTACAAGGTGATGCACCGCGGCAGCAGGGTGGCTATCATTGCCGCTGGTTCGTTTTACCAAAAGGGTGAGCATGTGGCACGCTTGCTGGCCGACAAGGGTATTGACGCCACGCTTATCAACCCACGCTACTTGCACGCCGTAGATGCCGACACGCTCAATAGCCTCAAGGCCGACCACCAGTTTGTTGTCACGCTTGAAGACGGTTGCAAGGACGGTGGTTTTGGCGAGCGCATTGCCTCGTTCTACGGCACTTCGAGCATGAGGGTGCTTGTGGGCGGCATCAAAAAGGGGCTTTACGACCGTTTCGATGTCAACGAGCTGCTGGCCGACAGCCGCCTGCTCGACGAACAAATTGTGGAGGACGTTATAGAGGGGTTAGAGGGTTAGGAGGTTAGAGGGTTAGGAGGTTAGAGGGTTAGAGGGTTAGGAGGTTAGAGGGTTAGGAGGTTAGAGGGTTAGGAGGTTAGA
>ERZ1026892.431-NODE-431-length-19900-cov-7.706022_pt1 | contig 19900 bp, 11 predicted proteins | sample MGYA00380176_ERZ1026892 | MGnify/ENA primary metagenome ERZ1026892 (study PRJEB33269, sample SAMEA4719812) | human gut metagenome | biome: human-associated habitat; feature: organic feature; material: feces | place: Cameroon | collected 2013-10 ... | reverse complement strand
CGATAAATATATATATGTAGACAAGACAAAATACATAGTTTCTTTTTTAAGAAATGGTTCCAAGTATTTGTTTCTGAGTCGCCCACGGCGATTCGGCAAGTCTCTTTTTGTCTCTACCCTTAAGGCATATTTCGAGGGCCGCAAGGAACTATTTGACGGGCTTGCTATAGCCGACTATGAAAAGGAGTGGGTTAAGCATCCTGTGCTGCATTTCGACTTGAGCACGGCAAAGCACATGGATGAGAAAGGACTGCTGAGCGAGTTGAATCTTAAACTTCAGGAATATGAGAAGATATACGGACGCGAGGATGGAGCTGAGAATCCCAACCAACGTCTGCAATATCTTGTAAAGCGCGCTTGCGAACAAACAGGACATAAGGTGGTGCTTCTTATCGACGAGTACGACGCTCCGCTGCTTGACGTGGTGCACGAGAAAGACAACTTGCAGGCATTGCGCCGTATAATGCAGAATTTCTATAGTCCGATTAAGTCGCTCGACCCATACCTTAAGTTTGTGTTCATTACCGGCATTACCAAATTCTCGCAGCTTAGCATATTCAGCGAGCTTAACAACCTCGACAATATAAGCATGTACGACCATTACTCTGCCATCTGCGGCATAAGCAAGACTGAACTGCTGACACAGATGAAGCCAGACATTGAATTGCTTGCCAAAGCCAACGGCGTAACATTCGACAAGATGGTGGCTGAGCTTACCGATTTTTATGATGGTTATCATTTCAGCGAACATGCGGAGGATGTTTTCAATCCGTTTAGCCTTGTCAAGGCTTTGCGAAACAAGAAGGTTGCCGCCTACTGGTTCAGTTCTGGCACACCGAGCTATCTGATAAAGACTTTGCAGAAATACCATGTGGGAGTGATGGACATTGAGAAGAAGAGCGTATCGGTTGATGATTTTGATGTGTCGCCAGAACAGATGACATCAGCCTTGCCCCTACTCTATCAGAGCGGCTATCTTACAATAAAGAGTTACAATCCTATTCTACAGAAATACCGATTGGATTACCCTAACAAGGAAGTGCGCATAGGTATGATTAAATCACTTGCCCCAAATTATCTGTCGCCCATACAGCTTGACAACAATGGCTTTGTATTTGAATTCCTTGAGAATCTGTTCAACAACAACATGGATGGCGCATTGTTGAAAATGCAGGCTTATCTTGCCAGTATTTCCAACCAACTGTCCAACAAGAACGAGCGCAACTTCCAAACCGTGTTCTATCTCATCTTCAATCTTATGGGAGCTTACATAAAGGTGGAGGAATGCAGCGCAATAGGCAGGGCAGACGCCGTGCTGCACATGCCTGACGCTGTATATGTGATGGAACTTAAATACGATGGTTCTGCCGATGATGCCTTGCATCAGATTGACGACAAGGGTTATCTTATTCCATATACGGCAGAAGGAAAGCGACTGATAAAGGTGGGCGTAAACTACGACAGCCTTAAACGAACAATCGGAGAATGGAAAATAGTGGAAGCATAAAACAACTGATTAATTATGAGATATCTTGACCCCAAAGCCGACCTTACCTTCAAGAAGATTTTCGGCGAGCATAAAGACCTGCTCATAAGTCTTCTCAATGCTCTGTTGCCATTGGCTGACGATGAGCAGATAGAGAGTGTGGAGTATCTCTCGCCCGAACTTGTGCCCGACACTTATGTAGGCAAAAACAGTATTGTGGATGTGAGATGCCGCGACGTTAAGAACCGTCAGTTTATTGTTGAAATGCAGATGCTGTGGACAGAAGCTTTCAAGCAGCGGGTGCTGTTCAACGCTTCCAAGGCCTTCGTGCGCCAGCTCGACAAGAAGCGCAAGTATGAGTTACTGCAACCGGTCTACTCGCTCAACCTTGTCAACGAGACCTTCATAAAGGAATATCCCGATGAGTTTATCCACAACTATAATGTGGTGCACGAACTGCACAGCAACGAGATTATCGACGGACTGCATTTCACATTCGTTGAACTTCCTAAGTTCCAAGCCAATTCCATAAAAGAAAAGAAAATGGCTGTGCTCTGGCTTAGATTCCTTACAGAGATTGACGAGCAGACAAAGGTAGTGCCGCAAGAACTCTTGGACAATCCGGAAACCTCAAAGGCATTGAAAACAGTAGAGGAATCTGCCATGTCGAAAGACGAGCTGCTTGCCTACGATGACTTTTGGGACAAGCTTGGTACCGAACGCCTGCTGTTGGTTGATTCCAACAGGAGAAGCATGGAGGAAGGCAGAGAAGAAGGAAGAAAAGAAGGACTAAAAGAAGGACTAAAAGAAGGACGCAAAAAGGGAATAGAAGAAGGACGCAAAGAGGGACTAAAAGAGGGCCGTGCAGATGTGGCAAGAAATCTGTTGAGCATAGGAATGCCATTGGAAGATATTGCCAAAGTTACCGGACTGGAGATAAAAGACATAGAACAGCTGAAAAAATAGAAAGGAGACAACAGCTTTAAACTGATGAGACATATTAAGACAGCATTTATAGGATTCGGTTATCGTGGAAAACAAATGCTGCGCCTGTTGCGCACCATTGATTTCTTCGACATTGTTGGCATTGCCGACAAGAACGACTGCCAGGAGAAGAACTCTCTTGGTGTACCTTTCTATCAAGGCGAAGAGGCGTTCAAGACAATGCTTGAGGAGCAACACCCCGAACTCGTATTCATCACCACACCGTGGCATCTGCATGTGCCGCAAGCTGTGGAGTGTATGCGCCATCATTGCCATGTGGCTCTCGAAATAAAGGGAGGTCTATGCCATGATGAATATGCCCCATTGGCCGAGATTGCCAACACGGAAGGATTAAGGGTTTTTCCATTGGAAAACACTCTTTTCATGCGCGAGATACTTGCCATAAAACGTATGGCAGACGAAGGCGTGCTGGGCGAGATAGTATACATGCGAGGCGGCTACCGCCACGACTTGCGCGACATTTTGCTCGACGACAAAGGCATACTCGGTGGACGCAAAGGCACAGAAAGCGTGTGGCGAAGCCGTTTCTATACACATAACAATGGAGACATCTACCCCACTCATGCCCTTGGACCGCTCTGCATGATTCTCGGCATAGGCAAGAACGACCAACTTGCATGGCTCACTTCATTTGCCACAAAGGCTGTGGGACTGCGCCAACGAATGTCTGAACACGACGCAACAACAATAACTCTCGGCGACATCGTGTCCACACAAATAGAGACAAGAGGCGGAACACTCATATCTCTTACACACGACACCACACTACCGCGCCCTCGCAGTCTCGACTTTGAGGTGCAAGGCTCACGTGGCATTTGGGACGGAGTGAACCGACGTATCTATATCGAGGGCATGAACAACCATGAACAATGGGAGGACGATGCTGAATACATCAAAAAATATGAAAGCACCTACTGGCAGCTTTGGGGCGAAGAGGCTCTCAACAACGACAGCCACCACAATGGCATGGACTATATAATGCTTCGTGCTATAGAATCAGACCTTACAGGCCAAACCCCTTATCCCGCCACACTAAGCGACCTCGCCCTGTGGACATCCGTGACAATACTGTCTGAAGAATCCATCAAGGAGCATAGTCGTGTGGCTTTTTAATGTCACAATATTATTAAAGAACATTTATACAAGAGAAAAAATAATAAGTCCGACGAACCAAAACGAAATGGTTTCATCGGACTTATTTGGTATAATACAAAAATTTTATCTTACAATAACCTTTCTTATGCTACCATCACTCATCTTTATAAGATTCACGCCCTTCTGTGGGGCATTAAGTTTAGTTCCAGTAGCAGAATAACGTGCTATTTCTTTCTTTTCCAAATTGTTTTGTTTGATTGACGTTTCTCCACCTTCTGCATTGCAATAGTAGTAAGTGGGAGCTATGATATAATAGCTCTTTTCCTGGTCGTATGACATTATATCAAGAGGAAACCATTCCGTGAAGTTTAAAAGCACAAGCTCTTTTGTTTCCTCGTCATAAGTAAGAGTAAAGTTCTTCTTTGTACTTTCCACATTATCATCTACTGTAATAATGCCTTTCTCTGCATCATAAGTATAACTACCGTCCACCAAGGTCACAGAAAAATCACCATAACCATAAGTCATTAAGAAATTGTCTTCTGTGATAGCAAAACGGATAAAATATATTCCTGTTACCGTACGGTCTGCCGCTTCCTCTGCAGTAATTTTCTCGTTTGCTGGATTAGCATTCCAATCTTTAGCAAACTGCTCACAATATTCTTTTACTGAAGTATAAACATAATTGCCATCCTCATCATGAGCGAAACCGTCAGGATTATTATAATCCAACAGATAACATACGCCCTTAGGATTTTCTATGTCAAATACCGTATGGGTGGTAGACCATGTGTTTTGAAAATCTTTAGCTGTTGGTATAACACCAGCCATTGCCGACCAACTGCTTGCAAATGCTACAATTGCTGCAACCACAAATCTTTTGAGTAAACATTTTTTCATAAGCCTTCTTTTGTTATTAGTTATTATTGCTGTCGTTTGCAAATATAACGAATTTTTCATTATACACAAAGCAAAAAAAACACAGAATTCCATATATTTATACACTTTGTACTTATTTCGAACAAAAAGAGTTACTTTTAGGTTTACCTATACATATTTGACACATCAAAAATTGTGGTGGACAAACTTCACGCAATGGATAATACACCTCAAAAGAAGATTGTCACCCATCGCTTCGAGCCAACTTCAAAGTATGTTCTTCTTTTCATTGTTGGCATGGCTCTATCACTTGTAATATCCATTTGGGCAATCTTACCCAATGGCGAGAGCACCAAGATTGGGAGGAGGCAGACTTGAAGTATAGGACATTGAAGATGGTACTACCATCTGACGACCCAAATATTCGTTATATCGAAAAGCATTTCAATGTGCGACGAGATGAAAATGTTATAGACAACGTAAGAAAACGTATTGTTGCTTACGAGGATTCTGTTCGTCATCACTATGAAATGAAACAAATGGCAGCGTACAAGAAGACCTTGGCGGCATTCATGGAGGCGAACGATGCGTTGAACGCAAAAATTCAACGAGTGTCTTGTTCCTCATCTTCAGCGCGGAGTTCCCTATTGTCTGATGGGCACGTAGCATCATACATTTGTTGTTGGCAACTCGATGAGCAGAGTCTGGAAAGTTTTTGCTAACGTCAAGGGATATTTTGCTTTTCTCACGCAGAAAGGCGCAATGCCGCAAGTTTTAGGCCTATTGCGCGCTTGACTTTACAGTATATGCAGGTTCGTTCAGCCAAGGCCGGACGGTTGTTTATCTCGTATTAAAAGGCAAAGTAATACGGCTTACTCTATCGTTCAGCCTTGGCTGGACGATAGAGTAAGCTTAATATGCCTGTACAAGCTTCCTGACTCTGTCATTCACAAAACATAAGTTCAGCATTATCTTTACATAATGTAAGAGGGTATGGCATCCCTGCCATACCCTCCAAATAGGATGGACAATCATGGCGGAGTGTGTATGGCAGGAATGCCATACAACTCCTACAGATAGCCGTTCATATATTATAAACACATACTTAAGGTAGTACACCTTATTTTTTCTGAATGCTTCAAATCATTTCTTAGTCAACAGATGCCAAATCTCTCGTACCCACAGCACGAATGATGAGCCGATGATGATGATAACCCAGTCAATCAGCTTTAAGCCCTCAACATTGAAGAACTTCTGCACACCCGGAGTCTCCACCATTATAACCTGACCAACGAAAATGATTGCCACGATAGAGAGCAAGCCCTTGCAACCCTTGAAGTGCAAGGCACTACGGCCAGTCTCAAATGCACGGGCATTGAAGAGATAGAAGAAGTGGGTCATCACGAATGTTGTGAACAGCAACGTGAGCTCATAGGTAGTCACCTCTCCCTTGGCACCCAACTGCAAGTGGAGAAGATCAGTAAGCTGGTTGACCTCTGTGTGCTGGAAGATGTAAAGCATACCTATCAACATCAAGAAGAATAGACCACCTACACCTACAATCTCACGAAGCATAGGCTTGTTGAGGATGAAAGCATTGCGGTCGCGTGGCTTCTCCTTCATCACACTCTCCGACGGTGGCAGAGAGGCAAGAGCCATAGCAGCAAAGGTGTCCATGATGAGGTTTATCCACAACATCTGTGTCACAGTAAGCGGTGATTCTGTACCCATGAAGGCTCCACACAACACAAGGAAGCAAGCAGTAACGTTGACAGTAAGCTGGAACAAGAGGAAGCGCTGTATGTTCTGATACAATGAGCGTCCCCACATCACAGCCTTACCGATGCTGCTGAACGAGTTATCGATGATGGTAATGTCGGAAGCCTCTTTTGCCACACTTGTGCCATCGCCCATTGACAAGCCTACATGGGCAGCACGAAGAGCAGGAGCGTCGTTAGTGCCATCACCCGTCACGGCTACAACCTGTTTCTTCTTCTGCAATGTCTCAACCAGGCGTTTCTTGTCCATAGGACGAGCACGGGAAATAATCTTAAAGTCAAGGATGCGCTCCTCAAGTTCCTTATCCGACAAAGCGGCAAACTCCGGACCCGTGATTATATTACGCTCCGAATCCTTAGCGTCATCCCAAAGACCTATCTGGCGTGCAATCTCCTTGGCAGTGCCCGAAGTGTCGCCTGTTACTATCTTCACGCTGATGCCTGCATCAAGACATTCCTTAACGGCAGCCGGCACATCCTTTCTTACGGGGTCGGCAATGGCAGCAACACCAATGAAGATGAGTTTGCTTGCAACAATCTTGTTGCCATCAACAGCCTGGGCAGCGTCATCCACCACCTGATAGGCAAAGCCAAGAGTACGCATTGCGCGGTTCTGGTAGGCGAGCAATTGCTTGTCAACCTCCTCCTTGCTAACCGAAGCCTCATGGCAAAGGCCAAACACAATCTCGGGAGCACCCTTCACATAAAGCACCTTCTTGCCTTTCAGAGCCTCCGACTCAACAACCGTGGCCATATACTTGCGCTCGGTAGAGAACGGCACCTCGGCAATAGTCTTCACACTCTCGCGTATCGGACGATAGTCCACACCCTGCTTGTTGAGCCAGATAAGCAACGCGCCCTCTGTGGGGTTGCCCAGTATCTGCGGTTTCTGCTTGTCGGAGAAGTCGATGGATGCAGTAGAGTTTACGGCTATTCCCTCGCCAAGAATCTCCTTAGGAGTGTCGCCATACTGTTTCATCTCGTCAACACTCATAAGGTTCTGCGTCAGCGTACCCGTCTTGTCAGTACATATCACGGTTGTTGCTCCCATAGTCTCGCAAGCGTGCATCTTTCTCACGAGGTTGTTGGTCTTGAGCATACGGCGCATACTGTAAGCCAAGCTCAAGGTCACGGCCATAGGCAATCCCTCTGGCACAGCCACAACAATAAGCGTCACGGCAACCATCAACGTCTGAAGTACATAGGCTATGAACGCAAATATCTGCTCGAAAGAGCCGAAGCAGTCGGAGCCATTATTCACAAAGTACATAATGATGCGGCCCACAATAATCAAGGCAGCAAAAGCATAGCTTGCCTTAGTAACCAACTTGCCCAAACCGTCGAGTTGCTCGTTGAGTGGAGTCTTGACGCTGTCGTCGATCTGCACAGCCTCAAACACCTTGCCCTGCTCTGTCTTGTCGCCTACAGCATACACACGGCAGACGCCATGACCCTCCATCACCTTTGTGCCTTTCATCACATGATTGGTGGGGTAAGTGGCAGCCTTGTCGAAGTCTTTCTCGTAGATGCTCTTAAGGCACATTGGCTCTCCAGTGAGTGTCGACTCATCCATGTGCAAAGAAGTAGACTCCAACAGTTCGCTGTCGGCTGGCACCTCGCCACCAGTATTCAGCACCACAATGTCGCCAACAACAACATCCTTGCGTGGCACCTGCGTTGTGTTGCCATTGCGTATCACCTCTACAGCCTCATCGTCGTTAACCTGGTTGAGGATAGTAAACTCCTTGTCGGCTTGCAACTCAAAGTAGAAAGCAAGTCCTGTGGCAAGCAATATGGCCACAAATATTCCTACAGGCTCGAAGAATACGGCAGCTCCCTGGTCAAGTCCAAAGTACTCATAGCATGAGATGCCTATCGACAGAAAACCCGCTATCAAGAGGACAATGATGAGAGGGTCGCCAAACTTCTCAAGGAATTGTTTCCAAAGTGGTTCTTTCTCAGGTGGTGTCAACACGTTGGCACCATTCTTACTGCGGCTTTCGAGCACTTGGGCATCGGTCAAGCCTGTGTAATGATGTTTCTGTTCCATTTATTGCTAAATTATCCTTTTACGATGCAAAAGTATTATTTTTTTTCGACATTATTCATGTTCCACCAACATTGCAAGCGATGCAGAGGACAAGACCATGCTTATGGTTGCAACCTTACAACGCCGATATTCCTTGCCAAATGTCCGATTCTGCAAGAGGCGTGATTTCGCCATCCGGCCCACTGCTGCAATAGCACAAGTCGGGCGAGACGCCCACGCTATAGTTGCCATAGAAGTTGCGCTGAACCACATAATCGTTGGCATGATGCAACACGCCGCCCAATTTTAGTATTTGCCTTTTCAGCAGACTGATCATTGGCAGTCGTATCTCCGACACCTCAAGATTGGGAGCCGAGCTTTCGTCGCCACCAAGCATGCTGTATATCATCTTGTATTTTGTCTGAATGGCATCCATGCGCTTCCTGTACCGCTCAAGATGCTTAGGCGATTTGGGTTTATTGAAGTTGATGCCCCCACTTGGCGATTCGAGCAGGAACAAGGCATACAAGGCTTTCTCCCTTCGGTGTATCTTCTCTATAGCCACATCGGCATCGGGGAAATATATGCGCTCGTTGAAAGTGTCCACCACCACACGGCTTTGCACTCCTTTCCTGAGCATCAGGATGTCGAATATCTGCTTGTAGAAACCCTTATACACAAAACGCCCTTTCTCGTCCTTGAGATAATTCAGTTGATAGTTGTGATAAGTCTCCGAGAAGAGGTCGAGCAACTTCCTTACGCTTTCCAACACGTTGTTGTCAATCTCCACAAGAAGGAAGTTGGTTGTAAGCTCATTGTCCACCAACGAGTCGCCTATCTTCAGCATCAACGACGGGACGACGGTTGAGAGTTCGTTGATGTTAAGCTTTGCAGACAACTGTTCCTTGCAGAATCGCTCGGTAGACAGACTGCGCAGCTGACTTATAATAAGGTGTAAACGCTCCTCGCTCACCTTGGGATAAAGGAACCCTGCAATCAGGAAAAGGTCGGCCTCGGATATGCTTCTGTAGTGCTCGGCTATCTTAGGCAGATAGACAAAGTCGAAGCCAGCCAATCGTATCTCGGCACTTATCTCGCGGTAGCAGCGGTTGATTTGCTCATTGATGTTATTGTCGAACTCGCTCTCTACATACAGAATCTGCGTGGCCTCGAAATGCAGGCTCGACGCATTGACAGAGACAACGGACACCTGGCTCACGGTGTTCACAGTAAGACAATTTCTTATGGCAAGAATAAGCAACGCTTCCTCGCGGGCACAGAAATCATCCGACATCACCATCTTGTTGAAGTCCTCAAGAAGGTCATGCCTTAAGCTCTGGTCGGAATTGGACAGTTCGTTGAATGCCTGCGACAACGACAACGATGCCGCTCTCACCTCGTCTTCTTTCTTTATGCCGTATTTGCTGCGCAAGGTTTCAAGAAATCTTATCTCCCTTGTGTCTAATATGCCGTCAGCCTCAATCAAATCGGTTACGATTCGCATGATGCTGGCTCTTTCTGATTGCCTCATAATGCTATTGATATGGATTTGGCTCTAAAGATAGCAAAAAGAAAACAAACAAAAGACTTTTATTGGGATTTTTAGGCTGTGGCAAGTAAAAATAACTATAATTTCACATTATATTATATAGTCAATCGATAGGTGTACATCAGCTGACAGATGTCAACAATATTAAAATGTGTTAACGTTGTTAATAAAACGCCCTCTAATTCGTTAGACTAATATAACGAAACAAAAATATATAAACATAAAACAACAAGCGTATGAAGAACGTACTTAAGCAACTACTCTTTTTGATGGTGTTCTGCTTTGTGCAGTCGGCACTTTGCCACGCCGACACATTCAAGGGAAAGATTGTGAACGCCGAGACAGGCGAGATTCTCATCGGAGCAAACGTATTCAGCGAGGTGAATCCTCAGCCTGGATGGTCGTGCCAGAATCAGACAGAGACCGACAGCACCGGTTGCTTCTATCTCAACAGTGGATGGGAAGGACGCATCATGTTTAAGTTCAGCATGATTGGATATAGGAATTTCCGCAAGGTGGATTATTCTTACGGCAAAGAGGTGACGGACACTACCGACCTTGGCATCATCAAGCTGCAGCCTACTGCCCTAATGCTTAAGGAGGTGGAGATTACGGCAAAGATGCCGCGCATCACTATGGCGGGCGACACCATCGTGTTCAATCCTGAGGCCTTCAAACTGAAAGAGGGAGCACGCCTCGACGAACTCATCAAGAAGTTGCCGGGAGTGGAGAACCGCGACGGCAAACTATACTGGAACAACAAGCCAATACGCTTGATGATGAATGGCAAGGATATATTTGGCGGCGACCAGATTATAGGCCAACTGCCTGCCGAAGTGGCTAACAAACTTAAGCTCTACGACCGTAAGTCGGAACTGGCCCGACATACTGGCAAGGATGAAGGCGAGGAGGACCAAGTGCTCGACATTCAGGTGAAACCTGGTTTCCTCGACAAATGGTATGGCACTGTTGAAGCGCAATACCAAACAAAGAAACGCTACATGTTCGACATTACGGCAAGCCGACTAAGCGACCACGACCCGCAGATGGTTTATGCCCAGGCCAACAATGCCAACCGCTATATCGACAGAACCATGAGCTCTTCAATGAACCGAAATATCGACGGCGACGGCAAGAGCCAGTATGGATCGTACAACTATCAGCACAACTGGAAGACCAAGGGTGCAAGCGACTACTCCAACAACCGATGGAACATAAGCGCCAACATGGGACATAGCGACGGTTGGAACACTATTGGACAGTCGACCGAAACCTTCTTCCCCAACAAGGAACACACGTTTGCCGTGTCGAACAACTACCGCTACAGCCACAAGCTCTCCCCACAGATAGAGACCCAACTCTTCGCCTACACCGACTCGGTGAACACTATAGAAGTGAACGTGAAGGCAACCTACGAGAAGAGCAGCAACAGCAACGAGAACAAGGGTGCATCGTATGGCTACGACCAAAACAATTTCAAATACCACTCGCTTGCAGACGCTTTTGCCGCCAAGCCCGGCGACGCGCTCTACGAACGACTCATCACCCGCAACAACAACTATCAGTCGAGCGACCAGCAGACACGTGGCTTAAACATTGACTACAAGTGGAAGCACTTCATCGGCAAGAAAGGCTCGTTCTCCATCCAAGGCTACACCTACATCAATGGAGCCAACGAGGACACACACATCAACCGCGACCTGGAATATCTGCGCGAAAAACGTAGCGAGAAGGTATGGCAGTTCTACGACCGAAGCAACCATGCGCTTAGCACCCAACTTGGCGCGTCGTTCGACTATTGGCTGGGCAAGAAGGTGTATGTCAACATTCTTGACAACGTGACCTACTCACGCACACGCACCATACGCAACTTCTTCACCGACAACAACGAGCAGAACGTGGTGGGCGGCATTCCTACCACACTCGACCCGGCAAATGCCATGAGCAACCTCATGCACAAGTGGGTGAACAGATTCACGCTGAAGTCGACCATCACCCCAGTGAAGGCGTTGATGATTATGCCTAAGCTCAACTGGAATGTCTACCGCGAGAAGGCCGACTACCGCTACGGACAGCTCGACACAACAGCCGTGCGCACAAGCTACACCTATGAGCCGTCGATATTCCTAAAGTGGAAGATGAGCCGTGTGCGCAACATGGACATCTCGTTTGCCTACAACACCTCTGTGCCCGACTTCATCAGCACGCTCGGCTATCGCGACACCACCGACCCGCTGTCTGTGTCAACCGGCAACCCATTGCTGCACAAGTCGCACAGCCACACCACTACCTACAACTACCACCGCATGTGGCTGCGCAAGCAGATTGTGCTGGGACTGAACGTTTCCTACAACAAGGACATCAACCCTATAGCCACACTCTACCGCTACAATTCCACAACCGGAGCGTATGAGTCGAAACCTATGAACGTGAAGGGTGGCGACATGTGGAAATTCGGATTCAACTACGACCAAGGCATTGGCGTATACTTCCGACTGATGAACAAATTCAAGGTGCTCACATCCAAGTCGTACGGATTCCTTACCATTGTCGACAACAACAACCCTAACGCCGTGCCCGACCTCAACCTGCAGAAGCGTCTTGGCATTGACGAGAATTTTGAGCTGTCGTATGAGGCGGAGAAAGTGCAGCTTACCTTATTCAACGACTTGCAGTGGAACCGCTACCGCTACGACGACGACACCTACAACAGCAGTCCGTTGTACAACAGCCTTGGAGTAAGCGTCAGACTCAAGCTCTCGCCACTCGAAATGTACATACGTCTGTCCGACGACTTCCGCAAGGGCTATGCCACATCCGATATGAACGGACACAAACTGATGTCGATGGCATTCATCAGCTACGGTTTCTGCAAAAATAAATGCCGACTGTCGCTGCATGTAGACGATATCTTCAACAATGATATTTGGTACTACAACGACTACTCGGCATTCCAGCGCACCGAATCTTCGACAAACTACATACATCACTATGCAAACCTGACGTTCTCGTATAGATTCGATGCAAAAGCAAAGAAGAAATAATTCTGATTAATACGCCTCGCGGTATTTGTTCTCGTCCTTGTCCTGAAGCATCGACAGATAACTCTGATACCGCGAGGCGGATATGTAATGCTCCTCTACAGCCTTCAACACAGCGCAACCCGGCTCATGAGTGTGGGTGCAGTTGTTGAAGCGGCAGTCCTTGGAGAAATGGAAGATGTCCTTGAAATAGCTTGTCAGCTCCTCAGGCTCTATGTCGAACGTGCCGAAACCCTTTATTCCCGGAGTGTCGATAAGGTAGCCACCCTCGGGCAACTCAAGCATCTCGGAGAACGTGGTGGTATGCATACCTGTGTTGTGAGCGTCTGAAATCGACGATGTGCGCAGGTTGGCGTCGGGCAGAATATGATTGATGAATGTCGACTTGCCCACTCCACTATTGCCGCTCAACAGCGTTATCTTGTCCTTGAGCATTGGCGACACAGCGTCCATGCCAAGTCCTGTGGTGGCAGAAACAGCCAAGCATTTGTAGCCCACTGTCTCATACAGCTTCATCATCATCTCCTGATAGTGGCGTTCCTCCTCCGAGAGAATGTCGGTCTTGTTGAACACAAGCACCGTAGGCACACTGTAAGCCTCGGCAGTAGCGAGGAATCGGTCGATGAAGATGGTGCTTGTCTGGGGATAGTTGACGGTGACTATGAGGAAAGCCTGATCGACATTGGCGGCAATGATGTGGCTCTGCTTGCTCAGGTTTTGCGACTTGCGTATGATGTAGTTGCGGCGGTCGCAGATGGCTGTAATAAAAGCTGTGCCCTCCTGATTGCGCACTATCTCCACATTGTCGCCCACAGCAACAGGGTTGGTGCTGCGTATTCCCTTAAGTCGGAAATTGCCCTTAATCTTGCAGTCAACCGTGGCTCCATCGGTGGTACGCACAGTATACCAACTGCCAGTGTTCTTGATTACTAATCCTTGCATCCTTATTCTTTTTTATATAAAATACAAAAAGGTAAAAGAGTAAAGCCCTTTTACCTTTTATATTTCTTATTACACAGTCATAATCTCCTTCTGCTTGGCAGCAAGCAGATCGTCAACCTTCTTCACAAACTTGTCGTGAATCTTCTGAAGCTCGTTCTCGGCATCCTTCTCAAGGTCCTCAGAGAGTCCGTCCTTGATAGCCTTCTTAAGCTTGTCCTTGGTATCCTGACGTGCGTTGCGGATTTCCACCTTAGTGCGCTCGCCAATCTTGTTGCACTGCTTCACAAGCTCCTTGCGGCGCTCCTCGGTAGGCTGAGGAATGCCAAGGCGAATAATCTCGCCGTTGTTCTCAGGAGTGATGCCCACATCGCTGTCCATAATAGCCTTCTCGATCTCACGAATCTGCTTCTTGTCGAAAGGACGAATGGCAATAGTGCGTGGGTCGGGCACTGTAACGTTGGCAACCTGGTTCAATGGCACCATCGAACCCCATGAGCTAACTCGCACACCGTCGAGAATAGCCACATTAGCGCGTCCGGCACGGATGCGTGCAAGCTGCTCTTCCAAGTACATAGCACCCATCTCCATGCGCTCTTCTGCGCCGCTCAATGTTTCTTTTACGTCTAACATATTAATGTAGTATTAGTTTCAAAATTGTTTTAGTGACATTCACTTTGCAAATTTAGCGAAAATACTTGATATTGCGAATAATATAATGCAAAATACAACACCATAGATGAAGTTTTTTTGCCAAAAAAGCTTTAAGCAGTTTGGAATATTCAAAATAATCGCTAAATTTGCACCTTATGGAAGATAAAGTATTGCGTGAATTGCCTCCGCTGCTCGACAGCGACTTCATGTATGTGGCGGACAGGCGAAAGAAAGAATTCACCTACCCCATACACAAGCACGAAGTCTTTGAGCTTAACTATGTGGAGAACGGGGAAGGTGTGTTGCGTATCGTAGGCGACAGTGCCGAGACGATAGGCAATCGTGAGCTTGTGCTCATAACAAGCCCCGACCTGGAACACGTGTGGGAGCAAGACAAGTGCAAAAGCGAGGACATACGCGAGATAACTGTGCAGTTCTTCTTCGACTTCAACAGTTCCTACAGCCTCTTCAACCGCACTCCCCTGCTTCCCATCAAGCGTATGTTTGAGAAGGCGCGCAAGGGCGTGGCGTTTACACCCGAGGCTATCGATAAGGTTTATCCGCTTCTCGACTCACTCTCATCTACTAAAGACAAATTTTATTCTGTTATCAATTTCCTCACCTTATTATATGAGCTGTCACTTGCCGACGGCACACGCGAGCTTGCATCATCATCTTTCGCCAAGGTGGATGTCGACAGCGAGAGCCGACGTATATTAAAGGTGAAGGACTACATCAGCAAACACTACACCGAGGAGATTCGCCTCGCTGACCTTGCCGACCTCGTGGGAATGTCAACAACATCGTTCAGCCGATTCTTCAAGCTGCGCTCAGGCAAGACACTAAGCGACTATGTGGTGGAGATGCGCCTTGGCGTGGCTTCACGACAACTTGTAGACACCACCAACAGCGTCAGCGAAATATGCTACGACTGCGGATTCAACACGCTGAGCAATTTCAACCGACTATTCCGCAAATACAAGGGATGCAGCCCAACGGAATTCCGCGAGAAATACTTCAAAACAAAGATTATTGTGTAGTTTATCATTGTTTTTTGCAGCGATTGCAAGAAAGTGGTATATATAGGCAAAATAAAGTTTGTGGCTTCAGAATAAATTGGATAATTTTGCAAACGATTACATGTCTTAAACCAACAAACAATCAAAACAAATAAAACTATGGGAAAATATTCCAAGCGTATTGCTCTTCCGGCATTGGCTATGATGATGCTCTCAGGTATGGCAAATGCCGAGAACATCAGTGTGTCAACCCCCAAGACATCGCTCGTTGTTGATGCTACAAAAGGAGGCGCATTCAAATTCGTGTATTATGGCGACAAGCTGTCGGATGCCGACATTGCCTCTCTGCAGGCAGGCGGCACAGCTGGCAAGGATGCTTATCCTGTGTATGGCATGATAGGCGAATCGGCTGCTGCCCTTTCGGTGCGTCATGCCGACGGCAATATGACTCTGGAGATGGATGTAGACAGCTATACCACCACTTCGGAGCAGAATGCCAAGGTGCTGAAGGTTAAGCTCAAGGACCGCGTCTATCCGTTCTACGTCACAGTGTGCTACCGTGCCTACAACGATGTGGACATTATAGAGATGTGGACAGAGATAAACAACGGCGAGAAGACAACCGTCACTCTCTCGCAGTTTGACTCTGCCTATCTGCCCATCCGCCGTGGCAACGTGTGGATGTCTCACTTCTACGGTGCATGGGCCAACGAGGCGCAGCTCTCGGAGGAGGAACTTAAGCCTGGCACATTTGTAATTGAAAACCGCGACGGAACACGCAATGCCCACACTTCTCGTGGCGAGGTTATGTTCTCGCTCGACGGTAAGGGTCAGGAGAACACGGGGCGTGTAATCGGTGCCGCTATCTGCTATTCGGGCAACTACAAGCTGCGTGCCGTGACCGATGAGTCGGAGTACCACCAGTTCTTTGCCGGTATCGACGAGTACAACTCGGAGTATCACTTGGCCAAGGGCGAGACATTCACCACTCCCGTGACTGCCTTCTCCTACAGCAAGGAGGGAATGAGCGGAGTGAGCCGCAACTTCCACAGCTGGGGACGCAAGTATAAACTGATGAACGGCAACCGCGAGCGCAAGATTCTGCTTAACTCTTGGGAGGGTGTTTACCTCAACATCAAGGAGCCGGAAATGGCACAGATGATGGCAGACATAAAGTCGATGGGCGGTGAGCTATTCGTTATGGACGATGGATGGTTTGGCGACAAATACAAGCGAAGCATCGACAACTGTGCACTTGGCGACTGGGTAGTAGACAATGAGAAACTGCCACACGGCATCGAGGGTCTGCTTGCAGAAGCTAAGAAATTGGGCATTAAGTTTGGCATCTGGCTTGAGCCAGAGATGTCGAACACCAAGAGCGAGCTCTTCGAGAAGCATCCCGACTGGGTGATTAAGGCTCCAAAGCGCGACCTAAAGTGCGGACGCGGCGGCACTCAAGTGGTGCTCGACCTCAGTAATCCTAAGGTGCAGGACTTCGTGTTCTCAATCGTCGACGACATGATGACCAAGTATCCTGAGATTGACTACATCAAGTGGGATGCCAACATGAACATCTCAAACCACGGCTCACAGTATCTTACTGCCAACAACCAGAGCCACTTGTTCATCGAGTATCACCGCGGTTTCGAGAAAGTGTTGCAGCGTATACGCGCCAAATACCCCGACCTCACCATCCAGGACTGCGCTTCGGGTGGCGGACGTGTCAACTGGGGCACACTGCCCTACTTCGACGAGTTCTGGACAAGCGACAACACTGATGCCCTGCAGCGCGTATACATGCAGTGGGGAACCAGTTACTTCTTCCCTGCCATCGCTATGGCTTCGCACATCTCAAATGCTCCCAACCATCAGACAGCACGCACCGTGCCTTTGAAGTATCGCACCGACGTGGCTATGAGCGGACGTCTTGGCATGGAGATACAACCTAAAGTGCTCAACGACGCAGACAAGGAACAGTGCCGCAAGGCTATTGCCGACTACAAGCGCATCCGTCCCATAGTACAGTTTGGCAATCTCTACCGTCTGCAGTCGCCATACGAGAAGAAGGGTGTGGCTTCGCTCATGTACGTGACAGACATGAAGGACAAGGCTGTGTTCTACTGGTGGAAGACCGAATCGTTCTGCAACCAGCACCTGCCACGCATCCCAATGGCAGGACTCAACCCGCAGAAGCGCTACCGCATCACCGAGCTTAACCGCATCGACAAGACTCCCCTCTCGTTCGAGGGCAAGTCGTTCTCAGGCGAATATCTCATGCAGAATGGCTTGGAGATACCTTATGGGCACAACGCTCCATGGGGCAAAGCCAACGAATGGGCAAGCCGCGTGCTGTTGCTCGAAGTTGTAGACTAATAGAAAAACTCTTTAACACCACATGAGGGTGTGTCATAACTCATAAGCATGAGTGCGACACACCCTTATAACACACTTCTAAAAAAATGAAAACTATAAACTCCATTTTTCTCATTCTCCTCTTATTTGTCTTGCAGACATCAGCAGCCAACAAGACACACTACAAGACGATAGAAAATATTGCCTATAAGACATCAACAGACAAATATATCACAGAGCGTTGCCGACTTGATGTTTACTACAACGACACTACAAAAATGGCTCCCGTCGTAGTATGGTTTCATGGTGGCGGACTCACCGGAGGATCTAAGTATATCCCCGAAGAACTGAAGGAAAAGGGACTTACTGTAGTTGCCGTGAACTATCGTTTGCTACCACATGTTAAAATCAATGAGTGTCTTGACGACTGTGGAGCAGCCCTGGCATGGGTTTTCAAGAATATCGTCAGCTACGGTGGGGACACTCGGAATATATATGTGTCAGGACATTCTGCAGGTGGCTATATTACAGCTATGCTCGGTCTTGACAAGCAATGGCTTGAACACTATGGTGTAGATGCTGACAGCATAAAGGCTCTCATTCCTTTTAGTGGACAAATGATTAGCCATTTCGCCTATCGCGACATGAATGGTATCGGCAATTTGCAACCACTCATCGACCGCTATGCCCCACTCTTTCATGTGCGCCCCAACTGCCCGCCACTCGTACTTATCACAGGCGATGCCGAAACAGAATTGTTCGGTCGTTATGAGGAGAATGCTTATATGTGGCGCATGATGAAACTATGCGGACACAAGAATGTAAGCATATATAAAATCGATGGCCACAACCATGGCGACATGTGTCATCCAGCATTCCATATACTACTGCAAACTATAAAAAACAGGAGAGTGTTTTGATACACTCTCCTGTTTTTTTTACTCCACAATTTTCCAGTCAACATATGCGTTTTGTCATATTTGTCATAATTGTGTGATACAATGGCAAAATAGTGCTAATCATGTTGAATGAATTGTAATACCTTTGCAATCGAAAAATAAACCATAATAACTTCAAAAAAAAAACTTACAACGATGAATACAACATCTTTATTTACATTATATATAAATGTATGGCAGTCATCTTGAAAAAAGTTGCTGATACTTATTGCCGTACAATGGCATAACGGCTTCTCGGAGCTTTTAAAAACAACAATGTTAATTCAGTAACAATTTAATATAAACCCTTTAATTAGATCCCTAATGAAGAAGTTAGTGATGCTTTGTATGGCTGCCTCTATGAGTAGCAGCCTTGCTTTCGCCCAGTCAAAGATCACCGGTGTTGTTAAGGACAGTACTGGCGAGCCTATCATTGGTGCGAGCGTAACAATTAAGGGAGCACAAGGAGTTGGTGCGGTTACCGATATCGACGGTAACTTCTCGCTTACAGTGCCTTCCGGGAAAAAACAACTCTTGGTGAGCTATATCGGCTTCACCCCACAGACAGTAGACGTGAACGGCAAGAACACATTTACTATTGTTCTTAAGGAAGACAACCAGACTTTGAACGAGGTCGTTGTGGTTGGCTACGGTACGATGAAGAAGAGCGACCTCGCAGGAGCCACAGGCTCTATGGACGAGAAGAAGATGAAAGGCTCTATCATCACCAACCTCGACCAGTCGCTTGGCGGTCGTGTGGCAGGTGTAACTTCTATGGCCACATCTGGTGCTCCTGGTTCTTCCACTTCTATCCGTGTGCGTGGTCAGGCCACTATCAATGCAGGTGCCGAGCCTTTGTATGTTGTGGATGGTGTCATCTGGAACAACTCCAATTCCTCTGGTTCATCCGTAGGTCTTGGCGATGCTCTTGGCAATGGTTCTGTGTCTACAGTATCTCCTCTTTCCTCACTCAACCCTTCGGACATCGTCAGCATGGAAGTGCTGAAAGATGCTTCTGCCACAGCCATCTACGGTGCACAGGGTTCCAACGGCGTTGTGCTTATCACCACAAAGCGCGGTAAGGCAGGCGAGGCTAAGTTTACGTACGACGGCATGGTGGCTTGGCAGCGTCAGGG
>ERZ1026892.428-NODE-428-length-19990-cov-8.483672_pt1 | contig 19990 bp, 20 predicted proteins | sample MGYA00380176_ERZ1026892 | MGnify/ENA primary metagenome ERZ1026892 (study PRJEB33269, sample SAMEA4719812) | human gut metagenome | biome: human-associated habitat; feature: organic feature; material: feces | place: Cameroon | collected 2013-10 ... | reverse complement strand
TTATTAATCAGAGAAGTCCATTCCCTTCTGCAGATTGTTTTTACTAACAAGGCACGACATGAGGAATAAGCAATGTTTATGATATAAGAACTACTGCAAAAATAGTCGCATCATACGACTCTTTTTGCAGTGATTTCATTCTGTTCTTTTATTTCAAACCAAGAACTCTACGGATTACTACATTTTTATTCGTTTATTTTGCGTAAATACACGTTATTAACGACTACAAAGTTAGTCTTATTCCTTTTTCTTGCAAATTCATATCTTTTACCGAATAAAATGTGTTTCTTGCCGTCCGCTGTACTATCACTGGGCGCTTCCGTGTATGCCACAACAAGCGTATAACAAGGAATAAGATGTTCCGTGATTATGCAGAAAGAGGTAAAAGCACCATGGGATGGTGTTTCGGTTTCAAGTTACACCTGATATGCAATGAGAGAGGTGAACTGCTTAACTTTATCCCAAATCGGTCATTAGGACTTCTCTGTGCCGTACAACACAGAGAAATCCTAATGACCGATTTGGGATTATAGGTCTGCAGACTTGAATTGACAATTAGGCAATAAAGAGAAAGGTTTGGATGGACTAAAAATAGCCTTCCATATTTCTCTCTTTTGTTTGGTTTGCGCTAATCTGCGTATCCAAAGATAATCTCGGTTGAATAGAACAAAATTATTTGACGACCAACATATCAGGATACTTAATAGAAAGCTTCTCCAACAGAGCAATAGCTTCTTCTACATAGTCCGAACCATTATTGTGATAGCATAATTGGCTTGCTGATTTATATCATTGTCACCTTCATCTGATGGTGTACCAACAATAGTATGTGCGATACCTAAATCTTGCAAAACATCCGAAGAAACACCGTACAGATGCCAACCGTCGATTTCTATATCCAGTCTCACATCATTGGAGATACGTGAAAGTATGACAGGACTTCCTCCATGATTGTCTAAATATATGTAATATTTTTTCTGTGAGAGCAATTCCACCAATCGGTTCAACATCTTCCAAGCCACGTTTGTAGCTGAGAAATATCCACTTTGTAGAATGCATACATCCAGGGAAGAGGCATTTGGGTCAAAAGAATTTTGTTCTTCAGCTCTTTGAAAATAGAGATAACCATAATCCGTAGAACGGTAGGCTACAGTAATTTCATCAGCGTATTTCACGGCATAATAGCGCCAGTTCTCAGGACACACGGACTTTGTGAAACCTACCATTGCACTTACAGGAGTCGACGTGTCTATCAAGTCAAAGACTTCCATAATACGGTTACGGCTTCCGAATTTATGATAGCCGGTAAAATTTTGCCAGGAACCGTTGATAACGCCATAGTAGCGATATCCCTCATGGTTCAAGCGGCACATGGAATAATCGCCTAAAGAGAGAAGGGCAGACCGTTTCTGTTCTTCTCTCAACTTTTCATTTGCCGATGACACAAAGAAATGCTTGGCTTTGTCCAACCGAATTTTCAGGCTCTGTACAAACGATCTGTTATTAAGGTCCAATTTGCCATCGTCATTCAATCCTATGGTGAAAGCCTGCAGTGTTCCATTGATTTCGGAGACATCCTCATATTGATACAAACTCCTCCATACGTCTCTTGAACTTTCCTTTTGCTGTTCCTCATTCCATGAAAGTGAATTGAACCCTTTCGCTTTACTAAACTTCAGTAGTTGCCCGTGCATCAGACGCGAAGTGTCGTTCAACAAATCCGTCAATCTTTCTTCACGGGCCTGATCTGCACTGTTGGCGATAAGATTCCGCAGGTGGCGTTCGCGTATAACAAATTCCTCCTTGTCAAGGTTAAGGTGCAGACCGAGGAAATAAGAATACAAACGGATGTAGTCACCAGCATGCATATCTCCCTTTATGGCAGAAGACAAACTTTCGCTGAAAACGGCCTTAAGTTCATCTGGGACATTCTGGTGGCAAGCGGACAAAGTATCCAAAACCATCTCCATCGACCTTACTCTGATAGCACTAGACAGATGGTGAGACAAACACTCGTCACTTATATCCTTATATTTCGGTTTGTCATACCCAGAGATATAATCAAAGCAAACAAATATGGCGCGTAGGATATTCATATAAGAAGGATCCACGGCTTTCAAGTTCTGCGTGTAATCAAGAGCTTCCCATACAAATTGCATCCACGTAGTATCAAACTTGATGGCGATATTATTCGCCTTGTCGATGTTAATCTTTCGTATCAGTTTGTGTATCTTCGCCTTGACAATCTCAAAAGAAGTCAGGGGCTTTCCCCGAGAGTTCATCTTGTTGTAAAGATCATCAGACAAGTCAAACCGCCCGAAATCAAGAATATAGAAATTGATGGGGCAATCACATGAAGTGAGTTTGTACCACATATCGGTCTGATGGCCAAATGTTGCATGAATTCTATCCAGAACGACCAGCATAGACATGATAGATGGATCGGCGTAGAAAGACCCTCTAAATTCATCCAAGTTTTCTAAATATTCGCTTATGACCTTTTCTCCTGTTCCATTCATACTGATTTCATTCGCCAAGTCCTTGTGCTTGGCAAAAAGAATCTGTTTGCAAAAGGCCACGGTACAGTTTCTCGTTGCATAACTGAAACGAGCCAAGGTAACAAAATCCCCCTCTGTTGCGTCAGAAGAGATAAGTGCTGCGTAATAATGAAGCAAGAAAAGCGTTGTAAGGCGTTGCTGACCGTCAAGAGGCATGAAATCCTTCGCAATGGAATCACTCCCATAGACAAAATCCAGCGTTTCCTCTTTCCTGTCATTCGGATCTTGCGTTACACTATCCAAGGCTGTCTTGAATGTTGATAACATATTGGAAAGAACCGTTTCCGTTTTCTCTGTTCCTGCCCCATAGATGTAGTCACGTTGCAGGGTCGGTATGCTGATGGGCTGTTTGCTAACCAGTTCCCAAAATGTAGTTTTATATCCTATTTGATTATCCATGATTATCAAGTTTTAATTACAATGCCTTGGCAACTATATATGGAGCCAGTTTTTTCTTAATATCCTCATAATACAGAATTCTGTCACGTTGCCCCCAAGAATGTATCTGAAGTTCCTCTTGGTCATGCATTTTCAAAAATACTTTTTGGGTGCAGATTGGATAATACTTATTTGAGGATATTTCATTGCATATCAACTGACGCTTTACTTCGAACGGTGATTTACCTACCATTGCATTTTGCCCTAAATCCAACAATGTCATATTTGACAACTGGTGTACGGCAACCGCTTTGTCGGCTTTAGCATCCAGCAAATCATAAAATCTGGCAACATCGTCAAACAGGGCTTTAATCTTGTCATATCCATATGTTTTTGAACGGCATATAGGCTCGTCACGTTCCAATTCCTCAATGATATTCTTTTGCTCTTGTGTAAGCTCGGGACTGCCTAAAGACATCTTTTTCAGAGCCTCCTTGTTGCAGACAATCCATTCGTACCACGAATCCTTTTTCTTTTCCGGGAGACAATCCGAGTTCTGTGCATGGATATGCTCCAAAGTCCAGATCTTGTCGGCTTTTTCTTCCTTTCCGTTGACCATTTCGTAGTTATATCTAAACCTGTCGAACGAGAAGAAGTTACCTTCCTTCTGCAGTCTTGTGGTTTCCACATTATAAAGAAGCAAAAGTTTTTTGATGTACTTATAATGCGTACTTACGTCATAGCGCAATTGTTCCAAGCTCACGATAGGCAGATTGGTTCCTTTGTCTTTAGGAAGCGTCATGGCATCCTTGATAAGGTTTACCATATGCTGTTCTTTCAGAACGCTCCGCTTTATTTTTGAGTCCAGAAGACAGCAAATCACATCGTCTTCCGTCCCAGGCGATGCAATGGCATTAAGAAAACCTATTCTGTGATACAAGTCCCTGTCATGATACCAGTATTGCAGCTTGTCAAAAACACTAAGCACGCGCTCCCATGTATTCCAAGCATCATTGTCCTTGTCAATCAGTTTCTTGAAATAAAGATAAGTATACAGTTCGTCGTCCTTGCGCAATTGCAGGAATTCGCACTTGGCAGCTTTGTCGGAAGCATATTTTCCACTAATCAAATCAAAAAGGAGACCAATGGAATTTCGCCCGGTATCCGACCGTTTGGTGAGAAAAGACTGAAAATCTTTGTCTTTCATCTGTTGCTCCAGTTCATCCCATTTCTCGTTGATGCTTGTCTGCTTGTTTGTAAAGCGTTCTTTTTGAATTTCTTCTCTAAGAGAATCAGAGAAGCCATCCAGCGATCCCAAATCAAATTTGGTGGTCTTACTGAGGAACAATGAGCGTATAAGCTCAGAACACGACAGTTCCACTTTCAGCGAATTCATCCTGTTAAATATATCGTGTGGCTCCTTTTCTTCATTTGTTTCATACCATACGACCTGTACGGACTTTGTTCCGCTATCAGCAGTCTGGTAGAAATATTGGGAGAAGACACCTACTCTTGACAAATCTTCCATAAACCATTTGAGAACGGTCTTTGCAGCATTGTAGATATATACAGAATCTATCATGTGACTCCATTTGCTGGGAATTTCATCAATGGTGGCAGATAACGATGCTGTAAGAGGAACAATTTTGATTGACTCAAAAATATCCACCATATCAGGACGTGTGGCATACACGATGGTGTACTTATGCGATAAGGAGGTAAACATGTTACTGTTCAACTGGTCGTATATCTGCATGATGATACGAATAGTTGTCAAGCGTTGTTGTCCGTCAATCACCTCATACCACAATTCGTCGTTCATCTGTTTTTTCTTCACCACAATGGGTTGAAGACAATAGAATTGCCCTTTAGTGTCACCAATGAAGAAAGCATACAAGTCCAGCAAAAGATCCAGTACCTGCGTTTCCTCCCATCGGTAGCCCCGTTGGTATTCAGGTATGTAGTATTTCTTGTTGAGCAAGTCGGGGATTGCTCGTCTTACCATATAATTGTCTGTCATAAGTTTGTCGCTTTTATTAAGTATGTTAACGTAGAATTATGATTTTTCTTATGGGATGTCTCTTTGTTGAACCTAACATGACAATTATAGTTTTAAGGTTTCATTTTCTAAGCAAGGATAGCTTGTACCATTTGCAATACGATTATACATCAATGATGGTTCGGCGGCTATTACGCATTTGTAGTTATACTCAACAGTAAACCTCATACTGAGTTTGTTCTGATCAGCTTCAGACAGTGGTTGAATGGATAGCCATTTGTTATAGATTTTTTCTAATGTCATATTATTCGATGTCTTATGAGGGTGTGTCAAAACTCTTTTTTCTTTTGTGCTTTTAAGTAGCCCCCTTTTTGGGGGTCAGCGGATCACTTATCCAATACTTCACCAAGATAAAAATTTGCTAACAAGTGAAGCATTGACTCATACGCACCTTCACACTCAACTCCAGAGGCATGCGCAAAGTGGTGGATTCTTTATGTTCCACCATTCTTTGCCATCAGCTTTGCTTTGCAACATGGACATATGCACTCACAATCCAATCCTTTCGCAACATCGTCCACAAAGACGATGTCACCAAGTTTGTTGAGTGCATATGTCAGTAGCTTCTTAGATTTACCTCTTCGTTTGTCATATATTCTATTTGAGTATCATCGAAAAGAGTTCATCCACATAGTTGCTCTCAGTTTGGAATACGATGTGGTTCTCCTTGAAGTTAGGAAAAGCCCCCCAGAAATTGACATCCTTATACGGAGTGTTACTAACGATGTAGCTATCCAAGGTGATATCCACGTCGCCGAGCGAAGGCTCCACCTCTGTTTTTAGTAGGTTGTAAAGCTGAATCTTCGGATCGCTCAAGCCTTTGAGGTTGCGTATTCCCTTCGGGTCAATGAAGATGACATGCTGCTTCCTCCCATCGTTCACCCAAAGGATGAAGTCGGGATAGAAATTGCTTGCCTCAAAGAAGCCAATACCTTTTCGACTCTCGTTTCTGAGCAGATAAAGTTCCTTTCCTGCAAGAACATCGTCTTTATGGTTGTCATAATACTGTCTGATATGCTCCACAAAGTTCGACTCTCCTACATTCAGCGCTACTGGTGAAATCTTTATCAGAGGTTCATTCGTATGTTCATCCGTAAAAATTTTCTTTTTCTGTGAATCTCTGTCGCGCAAACAGAGTAAAGGAAAATACAGATGGCGGTCAAAGCGCAACGCCTGTATCCATCTACTATATATGCTAAAGTCACGTTCCAGATTGCCTGAAAGAATCTGTTCACGTAGTTCTTTCAGTTTTTTAATCCATTCTTCCTGGTCTTGCCTTACTACAACAGTATATTCATCAAAGAAGTTGGGGTCGTTAGCATCCACATAAACCGTTTCCATAAACTTCGACTCCCACTTTCCCTTGCTGCGTTTGTAGGCTCTGTCGATGTACGCCCGAAGCAGCGCAATAGTAATCTCTTCCCACCGTGCCACGTCGCGTCCGAAGTCATGAAATTCCAAGTCTGCCTTTTGGATGGTAAGCTCATACCAATGAGGACTGCCCATGAGTGTTCTGAGCATGTCAAGGCTGATTTCCATGTTGTACCAGCTTCTTTCGTTCTTTATTTGCTGAATATCGAAGAAGATCCTGTTCCAGTTCAAAAGAGAAAGATGCTCATGTTGCAGTTTACCTGTAGTTGCAGCAACCGCAGTATCTACACGTGCACCACCGCTATATAGATGGCTTCTACCTTTGGGGGCCAATCCAGTTTGATGTTTGTACAGTCAATCATGTTCAAAGGATGAACCAGAACATTATTCTTGAAATCTTACAGATTACTTATAAGTAACTGATACACAGTATAGTTCTAAGAGTAAAATAGACAGAAGAAATAAACTGGAAACAAATATTTCAAAAACCCCAAAATGAAAACATCTGCTTAATATATCTTAACACGAAAAACAACGGAAATTTTCATTTTCTATCATTTTGTTGTGCGCTCCTGAGGGTGTAAAATCAGGTGTTGTGAACCTCATTGTCGTTTCAACAATGGTTGACAAAATAGCATTAGTTGGAAAATTTTGCACGAAAAGTGGGCATTTCAGGTGGCATTCTATTGTATTTTCAAGGAAAATACAGCGTAAAGAGCAACTTTCTCTGAACAAGAATCAATTTTTTCACAGAATTTTATTACTTTTGCACCAAATCTAAAACATTTTACAACTTATGGCAAATATAAATAGCCTGAAAGTTGTGCTTGTCGAAAAAGGAAAGACAGGAAGATGGCTCGCTAATGAGCTTGGAAAATCTAATTGTACTGTTAGTAAATGGTGTAGCAACAGCATACAACCTAATCTTCAGACTTTGGATAAAATATCAAAACTGTTAGATGTGAACATTAAAGATTTATTGGTGGACAATAAAGAATAATTCCTATGAGTAACGCAAGTAACAATCAAGGAAGAGCATACGAATTTGTATGCCTTAACTCATTGTATGAGGCAATCAATAAGATTCGCCCTGCAAAAATAGTAAGAAACAGCAGTTATCTGGCCGCAGAAAACGCATGGGAAACACTAACCCATGGCGAGCAAACTCTATATGCGCTAAGTGCCAAGTCAACGATTGAGACAATCTTTGCTCTCGAACCAAATATTGTAGAACAAAGTTCTGACATCCTTAACCTTTATATCCAAAACGATCAACATGGCGAAGAGGCAGATGTTCGTGATATAATCATTGAGAGGAAAGATATTATTTGGGGAATCGGTTTAAGTATCAAACACAACCATATGGCTGTGAAACATAGCCGAATTGCCAAAACTCTTGACTTTGGTTCTAAATGGTATGACATTCCTTGTTCTTCTACATATTGGAATGATGTTAAACCGACATTCGATTTCTTGGAACGCGAAAAAGCAAAGGGTACATATTTTAGAGACCTGAGCTCAAAAGAGGATGACGTATATGTACCATTACTTAATGCTTTCGTAAAGGAAGTCAGCTCACAGGTAAAAGCTAATAAGAATGTACCTCGTAGAATGGTTGAGTATCTTCTCAGCAAATATGATTTCTATAAGGTAATTAGCATTGACAGCAAAAGAATTACAACCATACAGTCTTTCAATATATATGGCACCTTAAATCTTCCAAGCCGTGTGTCTCAACCATCAATCAAGGTTCCTGTAATTAACCTTCCTACAACTCTATTGCATATTGGATTCAAACCTGGTAGCAAAACAACCGTAATCATGTGCTTTGATAATGGTTGGCAGTTCTCGTTAAGAATCCATAATGCAAAAGATGTAATCGAAACTTCACTGAAGTTTGATATACAAATAGTTGGAATGCCGGCAGATGTGAACATTAAGTATAATTGCAAATGGTAATTTTATAAGTTATGGTTAATAGCGAAGTAACTTATTTGAGTTTAGACAAAGTGAACGCATTACTGCCAGATAATCTTAATATAGACATAGAGAATAGGCTTGAACGTTCCGTTTACAAGACTTGCCAAGGGAAACCATTGCCTGTTATTAACTCAAAGTTATATCCGCAAAACTATTATTGGTGTAGTTGTACCACTACTTTTTTTAAGAACATTGGTGGAGACTTCATTTGTTTTACCATTGGTCTAAATGGCATACTTATTATACCTATTGATGTTGTTGTACACTACAATCGCTTTTCTGGATGGAAAGGCGAAGGGAAAAAGGAAGACAATATCATGTACGCATTAAGCATAATCAGGATGGAACATTGACATTTTGGAATTTCAATGATCCAAATGAAAATATAGACATTACACAATACTTGATTGGAAGCAAATCGTAAAATTATATGAGTGATATTCTTACCGCAATAAAGGCAATTGTTGAACACTCAAATACAATAGTTGAGTCAACAGAAAACACTTCTCTGAATAGAGCAAACCAGATGGGTGATGCTCTTGAAGACTATGTGAAGAATGCTTTTGCGGATTGTATGGGACAAGATTCAAAATCAGTAAAGCGTGCTCGCAACACAGTCTTCTCGTATCTTGGCAACAGTACAAATCCGCCAGATGCAATGCTAAGAGGAAGTGACGCTATCGAGATAAAGAAATTAACTTCTCTTGGTACTTCTCAATTACAATTAAATAGTAGTTATCCTAAGAACAAGCTTCATGCTGATAATCCAAAAATATGTCGAGCATGTCGAGCATGCGAAGATTGGCAGGAAAAGGATATGCTCTATGTAGTTGGTCAGGTAAACGGACAAGAATTACAAAATATTTTCTTCGTGTATGGGGATTTATATTGTGATTCACATGAAATATATGAAAATGTAGAAAACGTAATCAAAGAGAGGCTCGAATCTCTTGATGATGTCGAACTTACAGAAACAAGCGAACTTGGAAGAATCAACAAAGTTGATCATCTTGAAATCTCCGATCTTAGAGTTCGTGGAATGTGGCTAATCAAAACTCCATTTCAGCATTTTGATTACCTAACCGAAGATATAACGGACTATACGTTTAAGTTGGTTGCGTTGATTCCTGATGACAAATATTTCAGTTTTAACGACATTGAACAATTTGAAGAATTCTGCGAAGAACATGGGGTTTGTATTTCTGACGAAGAAATAGAAGATCCCCAGAATCCTGCAAATTTCATTAGTTCTAAACTCATAACATATTATTATTAAATGAAACTAATTAGTCTTTTTTCTGGTGCTGGTGGCCTTGATAAAGGTTTCCATAATGCAGGTTTCCACACCGTAGTTGCAAATGAGTTTGACCCCAAGATTTGCCCGACTTTTAAGGCGAATTTTCCAGATACACACCTAATCGAAGGTGATATTAGAGATGTAAAGGAGAGTGAATTCCCTGAGCGAGTAACAGGTATCATCGGTGGCCCTCCATGCCAATCATGGAGTGAAGCGGGTAGTCTCAAAGGTATCGAGGATGCTCGCGGTCAGCTTTTCTATGAGTATATTAGAATTCTTAAGGCTGCACAACCTTTATTCTTCGTAGCTGAGAATGTATCAGGCATGTTGGCAAAACGTCATTCAGAAGCAGTAGAAGGATTTATGCGTTTGTTCGATGAAGCAGGTTATGATGTTAATCTGAAAATGTTGAATGCTAATGATTATGATTGCCCTGAAGATCGTGATCGTGTATTTTACATCGGTTTCAGAAAAGATCTTAACATTCATGATTTTGAATATCCAACTCCTTGCGAGCACAAGCCTACTCTTAGAGAGTTTATTTGGGACTTAAAAGATAATGTGATTCCGGCAAAGGAACACAATAAAACCAATGGTGACAAGTGCGCTGTACCCAACCATGAATATTTCATTGGAGCCTATTCTCCAATCTTCATGTCACGCAACCGAGTACGTTCTTGGGATGAGCCTGGATTTACTGTACAGGCGAGCGGTCGTCAATGTCAGTTGCACCCACAGGCACCAAAAATGATTAAAGTCGAAAAGAACGAACAAATCTTTGTCCCTGGTCAAGAACACTTGTATAGAAGAATGTCGGTTCGCGAGGTTGCGCGAGTTCAAACATTCCCTGATGACCATGTTTTCTTATACACTGACGTAAACATGGGATATAAGATGATTGGTAATGCTGTACCTGTCAATCTTGCTTATCATGTAGCAATGAGTATTCGTGCTGCGCTCGATAAGCATGGCATAAATTATCAAGATTAGGAATGAACATAGTATCACTTTTTGCTGGATGTGGTGGTCTTGACCTTGGCTTTGAAAAGGCAGGGTTCAACATCGTGTGGGCGAATGAATTTGACGATGCAATTCATGCGACGTACAGGCTTAATCATCCCCATACGATATTGAATACTTCTGATATTAGGTCACTAACTGGTGATGACATACCAGATTGTGATGGTATAATTGGAGGACCACCATGTCAAGCATGGAGTGAAGGAGGTAAAAGATTAGGCATTGAAGATCCTCGTGGCCAACTGTTCTTGGATTACATTCGCATTGTCAAAGATAAAAAACCAAAATTCTTTGTTATTGAAAACGTTCAAGGTATTCTTGACGAAAAGCACAAGGAGTCTTTGGAAAGCTTTATGAAGTTCTTGCGTGATGCTGGTTACAACATCACGTATGAACTTCTAAATGCGGCTGACTACAAAATTCCCCAAGACCGATTCCGTGTATTTTTTATTGGTATCAGAAATGACCTTACGAATAAATACACATTCCCTAATGCAGTTAATACTGAACCAATTACGCTAAAACAGGCTATTGGTGATATTGTAGAGACTCCTAGATTTTATGCTGATGAATTAGTGGATGGTGACCACCCTAAAAGATTGAATCATGATGTCTATACTGGTGCATACGATGCAAAGTATATGGCGCGTAATCGTGTACGTAGTTGGGATGAACCATCATTCACTATGCAAGCACAGGCCAGAAATGCTCCTCAACATCCTCAGGCTCCTAAGATGTCATACATATCTTCTTCACAAAGAATCTTTGCAAAGGGATATGAACATTTATATCGCAGATTAAGTGTTCGTGAATGTGCAAGAATACAAACATTCCCAGATAATTTCAAATTTATCTATCAAGACGTAAAGGATGGGTATAAGATGGTTGGAAATGCTGTTCCTCCTCGTCTTGCTTGGTATCTTGCCATTCAAATGAAGAAGGCTTTTGCCGACCAAATGACTATCTCAAAAGAAGAGAGAAGTTTGGTTCAGCAAGCATTCAATCAAGTTCCTATTATCAAAATTGCGGAACAATATCCAAAACACATAGTCAACAATACAAATCTTGCATTTGTCAAAGATATAACAGGGCTTGAATTGGATAAGCGAGTGCTTATCAGCCTTGTAAAACCAGATAATGTGGAACATTACGTTGATCATTCTGCAAAGATATATTATACAGGCAAAAAGTTCCCAACAACAGTAGCTCTAAACAAGCTATATTACTTTATGCCATATATAAAAGGTCAGGGAGTACGCGACTTATATCTTATTCAGATTGCAAGAGTAGGTACAAAACAAGAGGTTCATCCTGAGTGTGAAGATAATGATTTCAGACTTGTATTTGAAATTCAGTATGTAAAACAACTGTTTGAAAGTTACCGTCCTGTACACTTAAATATCTGGAGAACATTTACTGACACAACAATGGAGGCATTGTTAAAAATGAACGAAATTGAGATGTTGTATAGTTGAACCTGTCATAATTGAAAACTTAATACACATATCATTTATGCTCAAAATATATTTTGATTGGAATTGCATAACTCATTCAAAAAACATATATCCCTACATTCTTAACATTGCTGAGGAATGTGGGGATAGGTTTATTTTCCCATTTTCAAATGCTCATATAAGGGATTTGATGGTAAGTCATAACAAAGAAAACAAATACTTTGATTTAGACTTGGATCTTCTTGAAAGGATTTGCACCAAACACTATTTGTTATTTGAAGATGGTCAAATGATGCCGAAATTTGCAACTCCTAAAGAAGTAATTAATGTCAGTGGGGATGAACTTGAAATGATTCAAAAAATGGAGTTCATTTCTCCTGAAACTTATATAAGCATAAAGCAACAGATCAAGGATCTACTACCGTCAGATATATATAACAAAATCCAAGGTGCAGAACCTAAGGACGTTATATCTACTATAGACAAATATATATCCAGAGAGCTACCGACACATAATCTTGAATCCTTACTGTCACTATATCAGCCAAAAATAAATCAGTTAATCAATGCAGAATCTCGTTTTAAGAGTATATGTATGGCTCTTGATATGTTCGGTTTTCGCCCCGAAAAGAGAGATAAGCATCTTATGAACATTGACACTGATGCAAGCCATATCTTCTATGCAGGTCATTGTGATATTTTTGTCACAGCAGATTCCAAACTTCGTGGAAAAGCAGAAGCAATGTATAGAAAGTATAATTATCAAACAAGAATTATTACGCCTCAGGAATTTGAAGTTCTCATCGATGAAGAGCTCCAGAAGGAATACTCATTTAAGTACATGTCAGAAGTTATAGACAGTTATGGTGTTCCGAGAATAGAGGATGATGGCGCACATTACAAATTACTTCCAAACCACATATTGGGAACATTCAATGTTTGCCACAAGATAGATAATTTTTGGGGGTATGAAGGAAAAACAAAAGCAGGTCTCTTTAGATATTGCTTTAATAATACACCATATCTTTTCTTTACCGAGATAACTCATTTTTGTAATTTTATTGAAAGCCTATTGCCAAGTTCGGAAAAAGAAATTTTCCATAATAATTATGTAGAGCCTCTTCTTTCCAGGAATTACGAAACAACAATGAAAGCCAAATATACACTGAATTGTGAGGCTTTGGATATGAAGATAGAAATATATTCAGACTCCGAAAGTCCTGTACCTACTCCTATGATAATGTTTGTTCATGGTGACAGGTTTGAAGAATTATATAGCAAACTGTTTTCAAAAAAAGGAAAATCATCTTAACAAGATTGACAACAAAACAAGCAGACCCACTGATTTTCAGCAGAAATGCCGATTGTCTGTGGGTTTGTTGTTCCCCAAATGAATCCCACAAGCCATATTGGGAACATTATATTACTTCGACCAGTGGTAATGGCTATCGAGTAGCAGGAAGATAATCAAGCCGAAAATGACGATACCAAAAACAAAGAAGAACCAAAAGAACCACTGTGCATAGTGACCGAGATAGCAGCCATCATATTCTTTGTATCGCTCACGGACTTTCTTCCGTTCATCAGCAAACATGGAATTGACTTCACGGATATGCATCTGCATCTGTGCGGTCATCCATTGGCGTTCTTTGACAAACATTTCTTGTATCTTCTGCCAGTCAGCATCATTGACATTTACTGACACCTTTAATTTTGTGGGAGCATTTTCCAAGACTTTGTCTATGTGCTGATTGATGGTATCAACCTTTTTGCTGATAGTAGTCACAGCACCACCTAATTTGGATTCTGCACGCTGATACTGCTGAATGGCAGATTCCAGTTCAAGTGTGGCATTGATGAAGGTATTGGTAGCCTTGTCAATGTCCTCACTCAACTGTTTTAACTCAGGAACACGGTTTACATGTCTATCATTCAAATATCAGGACATCTTTACTGTTTTTCACCGACAATTTCTTTTATAGTTGTAGCCAATAGCTCTTTTCTTTTTTCTATGAAAATTCTAAAGTCTTTAAAATCTAAACTAACACCCTCAGGAATGAGGTGGGATTTTAAATCAATGTTTTTGTTCTTCACCCATTCTGACAAATCTTCATCATTCTTTGATTCATTTGTACTTCCATCTAGCAACTGAAGATTTAATATAGAATTCCAGTGCTCAGCATTTCTATAAAAATCATAATCTTCTTTACTACTGAAATCACTTTCCTTCAATTTGCAGAATTTCGCAGCAGGATGTAAATGATCTTTGTGATAAGCGATAGAATCATATCTCAAATGAGAATAAAGTAAAGCAAGTATGGCATAACTATTGGGGGCATCCTTTTGTGTCTTTAATATGTCATCAATTACTTCATCACTTAATGTCAAACTCTTGGCATCATTACTTGCAAATTCTGCCTTTATTTGTTCAAAAGGAAAAATTTGCTTTTTAAAATTAGATTTCAACACTTTTCTTATACCTGTCAATACACTATCAGATTGACCACCAAAAACACCTTTTAGCAAGGATATGCATAGCCATTTACGGATTGCGTTTTTTTCTTCTATATGTTTTATATCCTTACATATCTCGTCTTCTATTTCATTGTGGTAAATATAGTATACTATGGGGATAACTGCATTCTTTGCTCTTAAACTGGAATCATTAAATCCCCATTTCTTTAATAATTCAAATGTAACCTCAATACATTTCTTAATTCTTTCCCAATTATCATCAAACACACTAACACTTTGGGCATCAAAGTTTGCAACTTGGAATTTGATGTTATCATTAAACAGTACTAGGCAACATTTTAATATAAGATCTGCTGAAATAATAAAGTTGTTTGCATAGACTGCATCTATTAAAATTTTAAATTCTTTTCTGGCATCTTTTTTCCAATTTGCAGTTGTTATAGACATCAATAAATTAGAAAAGCTTAAAGGTTCACCACCACTATTAGTCCTTATAAAGATGTCTAAAACTATGTCTATATCTTGGTTTTCTTCTTGATAATAGTTTATCAGCTTATCTTTAAATACTACTTCTCTGAGTTTTCGCAAAGTTTTCTTTGCAAATTTGACATCTGTTACATCTTTCCAGTTTCTATCAGACATATAGTCTTCCAATGCATCTTGATCCTGATATAAATAAATATCATTTACCAAAAAGAAATCTTGTGATTGTGACAATTTATTTACTTCAGGCTGGGAAAGGAATCCAAAATTATAAGTCATTTTGCGGTCATCATCTTTGGGTAAGGCAGAAGTCAAATTAAGATAGAGTTTTCTAGTGGGTAAACAATCTTCGTTATCTTTCCACCATTTCCTTGGCATTTTATAAGCATAAGTCCCTTTAAGTCCCAAATAAAGTGATGTCAATCTTTGTTGCCCATCTATAATAGCCATAAAGTCTGTGTATCCTCTTGTGTTAAAAAAAGGATTTTCATCTTTGAAAAAGGCTCTATACTCTTTTAAGAATTCATAGAACTTATAGCTATTCTTTGTCTTTTCTGAAGTTACATTCCACATCATAAACGAGTTGATGGGATAGTCCCTCATAATGCTATCAAAAAGAACTTCAATTTGTCCACTACTCCAAACAAACTTCCTCTGAATAGCCGGAAGTAAAAACTTTCTAGACTCTATATTTGCTATTGCATCACTTATACTTATAGGATATTTAAATCCACTTTGTATTGCTTGTTTATTGTCCATATTGAAGAAATTATATTATAGTCATAAAATTATTTATTGTTGAAACTGGCTGGGCAGTTCTAATGGTATTGTGTATTTTATTCTACTTATTGACTCACTTTGTGAGCAATTCTCACTAGTAGCTCAAGCATTTAGAAGAGAGGCCTATACCTATAGGCGATACTGCAAAAGGATTCATAATAAGACAGGCAAGCTTGATATAATCAAGCATGCCTGAATGTGGGGTCCAATCCTCTTACGAGGAATGATCCGCTGCAAATATACAACAAACATTTCACCTTCACAAGAATATGAGCAAGAAAAATCAAAATTATGATGAAATTATAGAAAAATTCATGTACTATATGCACCCTGACATGAGCTTATAAAAGTGACAAAAAAACATGAAGGTCCGATGATACCAAGAGCAGACGGTATCATCGGACCTTTATATATTCTTACGAGTTAGTCATTGCCATCATTCGGCAATAACTAAACGATTGTTACAAAGAGCAACCCGATGAGCAAAAGATATGGTCGTGCCATCATAGACAGCCGACACATCGACACCACGGCGCACGAGTTCGACGATGAGGGCACAATCATGAGCTGCACGAGCAGAAGACCATCCATGGTTTCCTACCTGGGCATTAAAAGAATCAACTAAAGAATTGAGGTTTGCAACTGCGAACTGTGCAGTAAAATCATTTTGTTTCATAAGACTTATTTTTTGAAGTTAATAATTATCTTCCACATCGTAACTGGACCACCGTGGCAAGCCAAGCTCGGTTGGTGCAGAATAAACTGCTCTTGATGTTTCAGTTGCAAAGGTACAAAAGTTTTTTATAAACACAAAAAATACTGATGTTTTTTTGGATCTTACTCAACTTTCGCAAGTAATTACTCTGCACCCATATTGTCATGAGTTGTTACGTTAATGTGAGTCAACGTGAATTATAAATAAGTAATAACTGAGTCAACTCGTATTATCAATAAAGCGTAAAGTGGTCAACTAAAATCGTTAAACCACATTCTACCTAAAATGCCTAAAAAAACGAAAGTACTTGCGATGGGCAACGCAAGTACTTTCGATGACCATTGAAAGTACTTTCATTGGCACTTGAAAGTACTTTCATTTTTTGGGGTATTTGAGTAAATAAAATCAGTCTATTTTTTCGATAATCTTCATTCCCTCTTCCACAGCCTGCATATTGAGCGGAATCATAGCGTGATGACGCTCTGGCAACGACTTATAGAGAGCCTTGTTAAGACCATCGGTACTTACCACAGGACACACCTTGAGCAATCCACCGAGGACTATCATATTGAACACCTTCGAGTTTTTCATCTCAGCAGCCTTGTCCATAGCATCAATGCGATAGATGGTGATGTCTGTGCGCTGTGGAGGATTGATAACTCCATAGCCGTCGTAGATCAGAATACCACCAGGCTTTACTTTTGGTTCAAACTTATCGAGTGAGGGCTGGTTGAGCACGATAGCTACATCAAAATGACTGAGTATGGGCGAAGAGATGCGCTCGTCGCTCACGATGACAGTAACATTGGCGGTTCCACCTCGCTGCTCGGGGCCATAGGCGGGCATCCAGGTTACTTCTTTATCCTCCATAAGTCCTGAATATGCGAGTATCTTTCCCATAGAAAGGACACCCTGACCACCAAATCCGGATATAATAATTTCTGTCTTCATTCTTCTATTTAAAAGTTAAGCATCTAACACCAAACATTAAACACTAAACACTACATTCCTGTGGTATCCTTGAGGTCGCCCTTGGGATACTGTTCGAACATATGCTCTTCCATCCATTTATTGGCTTCTACAGGCGAGAGTTTCCAACCACTGTTACAGGTAGAAACTATCTCTACCAAACTCGAACCTAACCCCTTCATGCTCGCTTCAAAGGCCTTGCGAATGGCCTTCTTAGCCTTGCGGATGCTTGCTACGGTCTCCACGCTCTGACGACTCACATAGCAAGTGCCTTCGAGATGAGAGGCAAGTTCGGTGATGTTGAGCGGATAACCATGTAAGTCGGGCTGACGACCATAAGGACAGGTAGAGGTTTTCTGACCAAGCAAGGTTGTAGGAGCCATCTGTCCACCTGTCATGCCATAGATGGCATTGTTGATAAAGATGGCAGCAACATGCTCACCGCGATTGAGGGCATGAATGGTTTCGCAGGCTCCGATGCAAGCCAAATCGCCATCACCCTGATAGGTGAAGACAAGACGATCGGGCCACAGACGTTTTACTGCCGAGGCACATGCCAAAGCACGACCATGGGCAGCCTCTTGCCAGTCGATATCAAGGTATCGATAGGCAAACACGGCACAACCTACAGGGCATATGCCCACGGCTTTGTCGGCCATCCCCATCTCCTCGATGACTTCTGCCACGAGTTTATGTACCACGCCATGAGAACATCCTGGACAATAGTGCATCGGAGTGTCGTTCATCAGCGACGGCTTTTTGTAAACCAGATTTTCTGGTGATATGATGTCATTCATTGGTTTTGAACTTAAATCTTTCTACTTAATAAATAGCGAAGAAAACAATATCTTCACTCTTTACTTGATTATTTTCTTGAGTGCTTCTACGATTTCCTCGGGCTCTGGAACGATACCGCCTAAACGGCCAAAGTGCTCTACAGGAGACTTACCATTGACGGCAAGACGCACATCTTGTACCATCTGTCCGGCATTGATCTCAACTACCAAGAAGCCCTTGCAACGATCAGTCAATTCGCGAATCGCCTGCTCGGGGAAAGGCCAAAGTGTGATAGGACGGAAAAGTCCCACCTTAATGCCTTGCTGACGAGCCACCTCGATACTCTTTTCGGCGATGCGGGCAGCACTACCAAAGGCTACAATGATATAGTCGGCATCGTCAATATACTCGGTAGCATAACGCACTTCTCGCTCGCGGATGGTCTGATACTTCTGCTGTAGATGCAAGTTGCGTTGCTCCATTACCTCAGGCTTGAGTTCGAGCGAAGTGATGATGTTGGGCTGGCGCTCCTTACAACCAATGGTGGCCCAAGGACACTCCCGAGCTACTTCTTCCTCGGTGCGGCGAGGCTTCATAGGGGGCAAAACTACGCGTTCCATCATCTGTCCTATCACACCATCACTCAGGATCATGGCAGGATTGCGATAACGGAAAGCAAGCGTGAAAGCAAGGTCTACAAAGTCGGCCATTTCCTGCACTGAGGCTGGTGCTAACACAATGACATTATAGTCACCATTGCCACCACCACGAGTGGCCTGAAAATAGTCGCTCTGTGAGGGCTGGATGGTACCCAAGCCTGGACCACCTCGCTGCACGTTGACAATGACTCCTGGAACTTCGGCTCCTGCCATGTAGGCGATACCTTCCTGCATCAGAGCCACACCTGGACTTGAAGAGGTGGTGAGAACGCGCTTGCCAGCTCCTGCACCAGCGTACACCATATTGATGGAAGCGACTTCACTCTCTGCTTGCAACACCACCATACCCGTAGTCTCCCAGGGCTTGAGGAGTGCTAAAGTCTCAATGATTTCTGTCTGAGGGGTGATGGGATAGCCGAAGAAGCCATCGGCACCACATCGTATTGCGGCATGGGCGATAGCCTCATTGCCTTTCATGAGTGTTACTTCTTGTTCTGCCATGGTTACTTTTCCTCCTTTTTACGATAAACGGTGATACATCCGTCTGGGCACACAATAGCGCATGAAGTACAGCCCACGCATGCTTCTGCATGAACAGGCTCTACATAGCGATAGCCATGCACGTTGACTTTCTTGTCGGCCAGTGCGATGACATCGTGAGGACATGCCACCACGCAGAGCGAGCATCCTTTGCATCGCTCTGTATCTACCACAATGGCCCCTAAAATTCTATTCTTTGTCATGGATTATAGTAGTCTTTACAATAGAAGCTGAGGATATTATCAAGCATCTCCTTGGCTACGACGGCTGGGCTGTCGGGGTCAAGTGCGATGGCTTCCATATAACAATCAAGGGCATGTTTGAAGTCACCTTGCTTGCGATAGGCATTGCCCTGAAGATAATATTCCTGAGCTGTCATTTTCTGCTGATGTTTCTTTTAATTTGCTTTGCGAAATTACTAAAATAAGCTAACTAAAAAGAATTATAAGCCGATATTTAAACTATATTAATGTTG
>ERZ1026892.421-NODE-421-length-20093-cov-37.426390_pt1 | contig 20093 bp, 14 predicted proteins | sample MGYA00380176_ERZ1026892 | MGnify/ENA primary metagenome ERZ1026892 (study PRJEB33269, sample SAMEA4719812) | human gut metagenome | biome: human-associated habitat; feature: organic feature; material: feces | place: Cameroon | collected 2013-10 ... | reverse complement strand
TTCTTATGAAAACTTATGTTCTTATGTTCCCGCGGTAAGCGGCTAACACAAACGTTATATCTTATGTTCTTATGTCCTTATGTTCTTCTGTCTCCCGCGTTAGCGGCCAACAAGTAACTTCGTCATCTCTGAAAGGCTCTAAAAAACGCACATTCGTCTACAAATTGCGGCTTTTGGTCGAGTTCGAATAAACCTTACGCCCCGCTGAGTGTCTTAACTATACAGACCGGCAAACAGGACTGCATAATTAAAACATTACAAACATATTAACCACAACGTTATGAAAAGATCAATGATTGCCTTGCTCGTAGCCCTGACATTGGGCATGGGCACCACCGCCACAGCACAAAAGCCAAACAAACAGTACGGCGACCGCACCGAGATGCGCACCAAAATGGCTACCCGCATGGCCAACGAACTCAAACTGGACGACAACACGCAGACGTGGTTCATTCCGCTTTATGCCGAATACCAAGACACCCTGCGCAGCGTGCGCCGCGAGTTTACCATTAAGCCTGCTCCCGAACTGCTGAAACCAAAAGCTGACAATGACAAGGAGGAAACTGACAAAAAGAACTGCAAAAAGGCGCCCAAAGTGCTGACCGATGCCGAGGCGCAGCAAATGATTGACAACACCTTTGCACGTGAGGAGCGCACACTCTCGCTCAAGCGTGCCTACTACGACAAGTTTAAGGCCAAACTCACCCCGCAGCAGCTTGTCACACTGTTTTGCAGCAAACCCAACCATGGCACGGCTCCTGGTCGCCAGCAGTTTGGCGGTCGACAGGGCGGTATGCGCCAAGGCGGCCAGTTTGGTGGTCCGCAAGGCGGCATGATGCCCATGGGCGGCGGATTTGACGACTAAACGCAGCCGTCCGTTATACCTTATATAATATCACCCTCCCAATCTCTAATGGGGGCGACGCGTCCCGTCTCGGTAAGTAAAACTGCTGCACAAGCAGATACCCCGAGGCGGGACGCCTCGCCCCCATTAGTGTTTGGGTCCTAAATCAGATTGACTGGTTAGCAAGTGGATTGGAGCCTAAGAAAAACTGTTGTGTCAGCTTAAGCACCCATCAAAAAAGAGCCGCGCGAATCACTTCGAACGGCTCTCCAAATAAAAAAAATTACATTAACTTAAACTCGCGGGGGCTACCTACTCCCCCGCAAGTGGGGATAAAGGTCTGGAGCGTAAGGGCTGTTATTAAGCCGCTTACCTCCGGCCTTTATGTTTGTGTGCATATGAGATGTCATTATATACACCTCACACGGTGAGATTAGTCTTCGTCGGCAGTCCAGCTCTCGCTGTCCCAACCCTTGCTATCAGACATTATCACGTTGGTTTCCTTTGTGGCGTCAACGTCATACTGAGGAGAAGTGCTAGTCATTACGTCCTCGCCATAAAGATTTACCACCTGTGCCTGTGGTTTGTTATAAGTCTTTTTCATTGTTATACTTGTTATAATGAATGCGTGAAAGGTTTACTTGATAATTTTTTTGCCATTCTGAATGTAGAGACCACCCTTAACAGGAGCCCATACGCGGCGACCGCTGAGGTCGTAGATGGGAGCATTGTTCTCACCATTGATGATAGTTGCAGCGTTGATACCAGTTACAGTATTGCCAAAGTTGAGGGCAATAGCTTGGTGAGAGACTGCACTTGCGTTGATGTAAGCCTTGTTGGCAGGAATAGCGGCCACATTACCCGGAGTGTAGAAACCTACCTTGCCATCGTTCACACCGAACACGAGGTAGTTAGTTTTGGGAGTAGCAGCTGCAAATGTAACGCCTGTGTTAGTACCAGTCAGAGCATTTACACCCTCAATGGCAGCAGCATCACCGATAGTAAGTGTAGCCTTGCTACCATTACCCACAAGTACAAAACCAGTGTTGGCAGGAACACCGCTCACACCCTTCATGTCGATGGCAGTCTTTTCTGCATTGAGTGCACCCACATAGGCAGAAGCACCGTCAACTGCGCTTACGCTGAAAGGAAGATAAGCCGAAGCATATGTGTTGTCACCCTGAGCAGTCATGCCAATTTCCACATCTGTAGCGGGGATAATGTACCACTGGCTGGCAGGAGTAGGAGCTTCCCAACCTACAGCATTTCCACCATTTACGTGCAAGTAGCGGTAGTCTGTATCGTTATTAGTTGATACTTCATGAACAAGAGAAATGAAGTTATTGCTTGTAACGGTATAAGTACCCTTACTTGCTTCCTCACCAAGGTTGACATCCTTGCTTCTTGTGACTGCTCCTAAGTACTTTCCTTCTACCAGAACGCTGTACTGACCTGCAGTTTCAGTGCTCTTGAAATATACTACAGAGCCAATAGCCTTTTCTTTGCCAGCCTGATCGTTCAAGATACTTCCATTGATGTGCAAGTAATTCTTATCCTTACTATTAACAAGGCGATAGTAACCCTCGGTCAAAGTTTTACCCACTGGCGAAGCTGCAATTTGCTTGTTAATATCAACGAGCGCATTTATATTTGCCTCAGAAGCATCATCGTTTGCTTTGTTGTATGCAGCCTTGCATGCCTTAAGATTCTCGGCGTTTTCAAGATACTGAGGACCACCTATTGCACCTTCAGGTACATTTATGAACGAAGCAGCATAATTCAAGGGGAAACTTTCGGGGGCAAAAACTGAGCAGGTTGAGCCTTGGTCGTTGTCATGCCAACCATACACACCTGGTTTGTCGTATTTAGGTGCTTTATCAGTACCGGTGTTAGGATTCTGGTAATTCAGATACCATGAGCTATTTGAGATACAGAAACCATTTTCCATATCCTTAATTTTAGTAGCCATCACATGGAACTCCGTAGCATCGGCCTCATCTACCAAAGTAGAGATTGCGTTCTTTGCCGAGGTCTTAAGATACTTTTGTGTTCCCTTGTTGTAGAGCTTGAAAGAAGTGAGCAAATCGTTACCCACAAAGGCCCATTGGTTGGCATCGGGCAGTTCGGGAAGACTAAGTTCTACATCATTGCAAGCCACCTCTGAATTTGCAGCGTCAGCCACCATCATGCGCTTGCCATTGTGCATTCTCACAGCATACCATTTAGGAGCAGCTACAGTCGAAGCCTCAACGGGAAGAGCCATGGTGCAGTTTACAACCACGTCACCACTCTCGGTGATGGTCTGCTTGTCATAGCCAGTGATGGTAAGGCAAGGATAGGCTTCAGCAGCAGGTGCAAAACCTTTCACTCTTGATGCATTATCCACTGCCAACACCACGTGACCGTCAACAGTGTATTTGTAATTTACGGTATAGGCATCATCGAGTGTCACCTTGTAGAATTGGTAAGAACCGTTGCCATTTTTTTTACCAGGTGTTGTACCCCACCCGACAAAGTTACCTGCGCCATTACCTGCGCCATTATATCCACCTTTACCGTCTGCCATTTTACCATTGGCATCCTTGAAATTGAAATAAGGTTCGCCCTCAGTGTAAATAGCGACAGTCAACTTGGTAGCAGTTGCACTTGAAGAGGTATTATTATCACCAAACGTAGGCAAATACTTACCCGACTTGAATTGCATGGTGTACGTACCGTCTTCTGAATCCTTAGTCAAATACACTACCGAATTCATGTTCGTAGCATTACCACTAAAAGCATTATTGATGCTCGTCAAATCACTGCTGTAGTTATTAGCATTCCACAGATAAAGGTTACCATTTCCTTGCTCTTGCAAAAAAGTAGAGTGACCTACATTACGCACTAAATAGTAACCACTGGTCAAGTCGCTAAGACTGGTCACAGCCGCGCCTACGCTCTTGATACCTTTGCCTGTCCAATTTGCATCATCAGCAAAGGCAGACTGCACACTGCTCACAAGCATAGCAAGCAATGTAGCAAAAAAAGTAATTTTCTTCATATCAGTTAACTTATAATTGGTTAGAATTTTTTCATTCTCTTATGCTGCATTAGGATAAGAAGCATTTTGCACCAGCTGGATAGTATTAATAGGTCATAACACCACCTCCGGTAAATGTGCTGCAAATATATGGCGCGTTTCCCAAAATACCAAACGGGGGGGTAAAAGTATGTTAACAGATTAAATTTCTCGGCATAAGTGTTAATCAAACGGGGATTTTGGCACCAGCAGACTGTCACTTAATACATTTTTTTCGTTTTTCGGGGGAGGAAAGGCGCGTCTGCGGACGTGGACGCGGATTGTGCTATGGGGAAGTGTGTGTTTCGATGGTGAAAGGAGAAAAAACTGGTACGGGAGGGCGGTTATACGACAACGGGAGGTAGTCGTTTCGATTGCTCTAACCAAAAAATCGCTCCCCCAATGCCGAAAAGTGAAAGTGGTATAACCAATCATGCTAACGGGTGCTGCCGTGTATAATGAGGGGGCAGGCAGACGTGCAGGTAAGTGCAGGCAGACGTGTAGTAACAATGATTTGCGTCTGGGGAAACAATAACATGGAACGGACGCAAGCACAAAACTCAAGTACTAAACGCAACCACTAAAAGCAAGCACTAAACGCTACCACTAAACGCTAACACTAAACGCTAACACTAAACGCTACATCTAATGGGGGCGACGCGTCTCGCGTCGGAAAAGTTGCAACGTTCATACACTAAATAAAGGCTCACAGACAGCAGTAATTACACTTCTGTCTGTGAGCCTTTGACTTGATTCCCGACGCGAGACGCGTCGCCCCCATTAGAGGTAGCTTTTAGTGATAGCGTTGCGTCAATCTGGCAATTCGTCGAAAAGCGAGGGCGTGGCGTCGTCCGGGGTGTCGCTGGTGGCGGTGGTGTCGCCGGCATCATCATCGGACCCGGTGGCAGCATCTGCCTCAGCTTCCGCCGGTTCGGGGAAGCGCAACGGTTCGAGTTCCTCAATTTTATCAACCATGCAGGTGGTGATGCGCTTGCCCTTGGCCTTGTAACTCTTTACACCGATGAATGGCTCCACATCAAGCTCCATGGGGTCGCGGAAAGCATCGCCGCCGCCATAGGTCACGAGCAAGCGCGGATATACCTGGTCGGTGAGCAGTACAAAGCGCGAGTTGGCATTGTCGCCAAGGAAACTCTGCGGACGGGCCTGCGTGCAACGCTCCAAGGTGAAACGCTTGACGTAGGGGAAGTTCTGCTGGTCGGCATCGAAGAGCACCGCCGTCCACACCTTGTGTTCGTCAAACTTCTCCACACGCAGTATGCCCGTAGGCTCGTAGTGGTTGTTGAGGTCGAAGTTGGTGGTGTAGAACTGGCCGCTCTGCAAGATAACGAGCACATAATCGTCGGAGTGGAACTCGCCAAGGTACTGGCCGCGGCCGTCGTAGTTGAGTCGCTGCACATCGTGGTCGAACCACACCTTGCGGCCGCCAAGGGTTGAGGCACCGTGGGCCTTGAGCGTGATTTTGTGCACATCGACACGTGTGAGCAGATTGCCACGGCTCTGTCGCCCCTTGACGAGTATCTCGCCAAAGTCGCGGTCCATGCTGATGCGCTTGAGCTTGGGGTTGGGCCTGAAGGTAACCTTGATGGTTTCGGCCTCGCCATTGGGGTTGGCCGTAAAGTAGAGTATCTTGCTGCCGGGGGTGCCGGTGGTGAGGTCGTACTCGCGGTCGTGGGTGACGCTTGTCACATTGAAGCGCTTGATGTAGCAGGCATTGGTGGCGCCATCGCGGTAGACGGCATTGTAGATGGTGCGTTTGTCGCCTTTCTTAAACACGGCTATGTGCACCACCTCCACCTTCTTTTTCTTTTCGGCCTTCATGCGCTCGGTTTCGCCTATGAACACTTTGTCCTGCACACGCGTCACCTTGTAGGTGCCATCGCGGTAGAAGATGATGACATCGTCGATGGGCGAGCAGTTCTCGACAAACTCGTCCTTTTTGAGGCTGGTGCCCATAAAGCCGTTTTCGCGGTCGATGTAGAGTTTTTCGGTAGCCTCAATCACCTTGGTGGCCTCGATGTTGTCGAATGAGCGTATTTCGGTGCGGCGGGGGTGTTCGTGGGCGTACTTGTCGCGTATGAGGCGGAACCAGTTGGCGGTCACCTCCACCATGTTTTGCAGGTCGTGGTCGATGCGTGCCACCTCCTCCTTCATGCGGGCAATGAGCTCGTTGGCCTTTTCTTTGTTAAACTTGAGTATGCGGCCCATCTTGATTTCCATCAGTCGCAAAATGTCGTCGCGCGTTACCTCGCGGTAGAACTGCGGTTTGTAAGGCTCGAGGCGGCTGTCGATGTGGCTGACGGCGGCGTCCATGTCCTTGGCCTGCTCAAAGGCGCGGTCTTTGTAGATGCGCTCTTCGATAAATATGCGTTCGAGCGAAGCAAAGTGCAAGCTTTCCATCAGTTCGCCGCGGCGTATCATGAGTTCCTTTTCGAGCAGCGAGCGGGTGTGGTCTACCGAGCGGCGCAGCACATCGCTCACGCTGAGGAACTTTGGCTTTTTCTCGTCGATGACGCAGCAGTTGGGATTGATGCTCGTTTCGCAATCGGTAAAGGCATACAGGGCATCGATGGCCTTGTCGCTCGAGGTGCCGGGGGTGAGGTGTACGTGTATTTCGGCCTCGGCGGCGGTGTTGTCCTCCACCTTGCGTATTTTGATTTTACCCTTTTCGTTGGCTTTGAGTATGGAGTCGATAAGGGTGCTTGTAGTCTTGCCGTAGGGCACCTCGCGAATGACGAGGGTTTTGTTGTCGAGTTTTTCAATCTTGGCACGCACCTTGACGGCTCCGCCACGCATGCCGTCGTTGTAGCGCGACACATCGATGGAGCCGCCCGTCTGGAAGTCGGGATAGAGGTGGAACTCCTCACCGTGCAGATATTTGATGGCGGCCTCGCAAAGCTCGCCAAAGTTGTGGGGCAGAATTTTGGCCGACAATCCTACGGCAATGCCTTCGGCACCTTGGGCCAGGAGCAGCGGAAACTTGACGGGGAGCGACACGGGCTCCTTTTTGCGGCCGTCGTACGACATTTTCCACTCTGTGGTTTTGGGGTTGAACAGCACGTCGAGCGCAAACTTTGACAAGCGTGCCTCGATGTAACGCGGTGCGGCAGCACTGTCGCCGGTGAGTATGTTGCCCCAGTTGCCCTGGCTGTCGATGAGCAGGTTCTTTTGTCCGAGCTGTACCAGCGCGTCGCCTATTGAGGCATCGCCGTGCGGGTGGAACTGCATGGTGTGTCCCACCACGTTGGCCACCTTGTTGTAGCGGCCATCGTCGAGCAGTTTCATCGAGTGCAGAATGCGACGCTGCACGGGTTTGAGGCCGTCGCCAAGGTGTGGCACGGCACGCTCAAGTATGACGTACGAGGCATAGTCAAGAAACCAGTTTTGATACATGCCGGTAAGCTGCAACTTGCCCTCGTCGTCCTTCACCCCGCCGGGGTGATAGTCTGAGTGGGCCGTTGTGGCATCGGCATAGTCGGTTGTTGCGTCGTCGTGTGCGCCCTGTTGGGGTGCAGTGGCAGCATCGTTCAATTCGTTGTCCATGTCTTTTGTTTCGTCGCTCATCGTGTTGTATGATTGTGTGGTAAGTAGGTGTTCGAAATTATTTACTCAAGTTTCTGATTTAGCAAGGGCGGGCTGAAAGCCCAATGGAGCACATAGCCCAGGGCAAGCGAAGCGGCACCCTGGGTTCCCCGTGTTAGTGCAGTCGCGCCCTGAAAGGGCAAAAGCATTAAACGTGCTTTTGAGATCCTCATCGGATAGCAATAACAATGATTGATGCCAATTTTGAGCACCCTGCCTGTAAGGGTTAAAGCTTTTGCCCTTACAGGGCGCGACTGCTCCAACACGCGATACCCAGGGTGCCGCTTCGCTTGCCCTGGGCTATGTGCTCCATTGGGCTTTCAGCCCGCCCTTGTTATATCCGAAACTTCAATTATTTATACAATCAGTATGAACACCTACTTAAGGGGTTCCGCTTCAACGGGCAGTCAGCCCATTTGGCGTACAAAGTTACTAATTTTTTGCGGTTACGGGCTACACGGCCACGCACAAGGGGGTGATATTGATGGCCTTTTGCACAAAAAAAAATGGTAAATACGCGTTTCACAACGCATATTTACCTCACAGAACTTATATAGAGATGAAAAAACTATCGTAGTATGCAGGCCTGCCCACTATGGGGGCTGCCGCTGTTGTAATTACATTACGTGTGCAAAGATAATACACTATGCGTTATGTTGCAAGTATTTATACGACTTTTTACCCCCCCATTAAGGTTATTTAATATAGCGACACGCTCATTACCTATTAGCAACCATAATGGCATCGTCGGTCAATATTATTTCATGTTTTTTATACAGGGTGCCCACGGCGCGCTTGAAGGTTTTCTTGCTCACACCGAAGCGTTGCTGAATATCCTCGGGGGCCGAACGGTCGGTAAAGGGCAGTCGGCCTCCGGCCTGTTGCAGTTCATGCAGCAGTTGGTCGGCAAAATCGCGGAAACGTCCCTTGCCAATGCGTTGCAGCGAGAGGTCGAGCTTGCCGTCGGGGCGCACATTAACCACGGTGGCCGACAGCACATCGCCAGCGTGGGGTTCGGCCTCGAATATCTGGTTGTCGTAAATGAGTCCCGCACAGCGGTTGTCGGCCACCACCTTGAAGCCGAGGGGTGTTTTTTGCTGTACAATGACCTCCACTTCCTGTCCGCGGTGGTAGTCGGTGGGCCTTGCGGGCTGCAGGTAGCGCTCCACCTTGGCCGAAGCCACAATGCGCTGGGTTTCGGGGTCGATGTGCACGTGCACCAAATAGCTGCGGCCTTGCTGCATGGGCATCTTTTGCTCGCGGAAGGGCACGAAGAGGTCTTTCATCAAGCCCCAGTCGAGAAAGGCGCCATACTCGTTGACCCATGCCACCTTGAGGAATGCGAAATCGCCCACACGCGCCAGGGGTGTTTCGAGTGTGCCCACAAGGCGCTCACTTTGGTCGAGGTAGACAAACACCTCTACCTCGTCGCCCGGACGCATGCTGCGCTCCACATAGGTTTTGGGCATAAGTATTTCGCCCACTGTGCCGCCGTCAAGGTAGGCGCCGTGGTCGGTAAAGCGTGTAATGCGCAGGGTGTTGTATTGGCCGAGTTTTATCATAAGGCTGTGTTGGGGGTGTTGGTGATTGTGGGGGTTGCGTCAGTTGGCTGGCTGTTGATGCGTCCGTCGAGCAAGTGAATGGTGCGGTCGGTGAGCGAGGCGAGTTCCTCGTCGTGTGTGACGATGACAAAGGTTTGTCCCAGTTCGTCGCGCAGTTTGAAAAAGAGCTGGTGCAGCTCTTGCTTGTTGTGCGTGTCGAGACTGCCCGACGGCTCGTCGGCCAGTATGACATCGGGGTTGTTCATTAGGGCGCGAGCCACTGCCACACGTTGTTTTTCGCCGCCCGAGAGTTGTGCGGGTTTGTGCTGTGCACGCTCGGCCAGTCCTAAGTAGTCGAGCAGTTCGAGTGCGCGTTTGCGGCATTCGGTGCGTGGTTTGTCGGCTATCATGCCGGGTATCATCACATTTTCGAGTGCGCTGAACTCGGGCAGCAGCTGGTGAAACTGGAACACGAAGCCCAGGTGTTCGGCACGGAAACGCGAGAGTTTTTTTGACGAGAGTGCGAGCACATTGCAGCCGGCAATGTTTACCGTGCCCTCATCGGGCTTGTAAAGTGTGCCCATAATCTGCAGCAGGGTGGTTTTGCCTGCGCCGCTCGGGCCGACAATGCTCACCACCTCGCGCGGGGCGATGTCGAGGTCGATGCCCTTGAGCACCTCGAGTTTGCCAAACGACTTGTGTATGTTGCGTAGTGTGATCATGTGCATTAGGGGCTTTAACTATGTTTATTTATAGATTTCACCTTAAAAAGCATCGGCACACAGGCATAAAGTCTGCGTGCCGATTATGCTTCTATGCGAATTATCTTGTTGTAAGGCTATTGTGTGATAGGCCTTATTATTTCTTAGCAGCGGGTGCGGCTGTTGTAGCAGAGGCCGTGATGCCGAGTTTCTTCATTACTACCGAAGTAACATCGGTGCTAAGTGTCTCGTTGATTACGATGCCAGCCTGCTGCGAGGCGTTTTTGTCGATGATATAGACGTAGCCGCCCTCTTGTGCCACTGTGTTGACAGCGTTCATCACCTTCTGCATGATGGGCTGCATTTTCTTTTGCTGCTCCTGCTGGAACTTTTCAGTGTTGTCCTGCTGTGCCTGCTGCAAACGCTGGTACATATCCTGCAGTTCCTGCTGATGGCGCTCCTTTATGTTGGCGGGAGTAGCGTCGGTATCTTCCTTCTGATACTTCTCGGCCTTTGTTTGGAGTTCCTTTTGCATACCTTCAATTTCGCTCTGGTACTGCTTGCCGAGGGCCTCGATGCTTGCTTGTGCTGTTTTGAACTCGGGCATGGCTTGCATGATGGTGCCATAGTCGAAGTGTGCAAACTTTTGAGCGCAAAGGCTCAGAGGTGCTACAAAGAGCACGAGTAATAAGAGTTTCTTAAACATTTCCGTGTTATGTGTTGTGTTGTTTGATGATTTTGCCGCAAAGTTAGTGTATGACGGGAGATGGGCAAAGCGAAAAGGCAAAAAAGAAACTAAATTGATGCGCAAATGCGTTGTCAATGTGTTACTTGCCATGCTCGCTAATGTGCATATCAGTCTGTCAGATTGCTGATATGCTATATTCTCCCTGCCAAGTTTGGCCGCCGTGAACGCAGTTGATGTAGGGGCGCTCGCTCACAGGACCGCTGAAACCCTGGTGGTCGCACAAACCATACCATGGTTCGCAGCACACAAAGGGCGTGTGCACACCCTGCGGACTCCAAAAGAGCCACGCCGGGGCATTGCAAGCCACACGGGCCACCGGCTGGCGGTTGCGGTCGAGCACGGTGGCCGCTGTCACCTCATGATTTTCAAAGATAAGGGCCTCGTGACTGAATGTCTCCACCGAGATGGGTATCAAGCCATCGGCGTCAGCCGGCACGCTGTAAGTGTCAGGTTCAAGGCAACCTTGCTCGCCGGCGCGCAGCACGTGGGTTGGGTTGCCCTCAAGTTGCAAATAGCCGTCTATGGTGTGTGACTCGTCCCAATCGGGCAATACGATGGCGGGGTGACCACCTAACTGGAACCACAGGTCGCAGCCCGAGGGGTTGTGCACACTGAAGTCGGCCTTGAGGGTGCGGTTGTCGAGCGTGTAGGTAACGGTAAGTCTGAAGGCATAGGGGAACACCTTGAAGGTGCCCACGGTGCTGCATATCTCGAAGGTGGCGCGGTCAGTCTGCACATCAATGGCGCGCCAAGTGGCACGACGCACAAAGCCATGTTTGCTTATCTGCAATTCTGCGCCATCGATGCGGCATGTGCCGTTCCACAATCCGCCCACAATGGGGAAGAGTATGGGCGAATGGCCGTTCCACCATTTGGCATCGCCGTGCCACATATACTCGCGCCCGCTCTTACAGCAGCGCAGGCTTTGCACTTCGGCCCCCACCTCACTGATGGAAGCTGTTATTATTCCGTTTGAAATCTGTACCATGATTTGTATACATTAGTTGCCTACGGCGTCCGCCCATTAGCATATTAGCACATTAACATATTAGCATATTAGCACATTAACGCGCGCACTACCCCACACTCCCCTCGAGCGACACGCTGAGCAGTTTGGTAGCCTCAACGGCAAACTCCATAGGCAGTTTGTTAATCACCTCCTTGGCATAGCCGCCCACAATGAGCGACACCGCGTCCTCGGTAGGTATGCCGCGCTGGTTGCAGTAGAGCAGCTGGTCCTCTGATATTTTAGAGGTGGTAGCCTCGTGCTCCACGGTAGAGTCTGGGTTAGCCACGTCAATGTAGGGGAAGGTGTGTGCGCCACACTCCGAGCCCAGCAGCAAAGAGTCGCACGACGAGTAATTGCGCGCACCGGCCGCCTTACTGCCCACCTTTACCAGTCCGCGGTAAGAGTTCTGGCTCTTGCCGGCCGAAATGCCCTTCGATATGATGGTGCTGCGCGTATTGCGCCCAATGTGTATCATTTTTGTGCCAGTGTCAGCCTCCTGGTGGTTGTTCGTCACAGCCACCGAATAGAACTCAGCCTGCGAGTTGTCGCCCATGAGCACACACGACGGATACTTCCAGGTGATGGCCGAACCCGTTTCTACCTGCGTCCACGACAGTTTGGAGTTGGCACCGCGCAGCTGGCCGCGCTTGGTCACGAGGTTGTACACACCGCCGCGGCCCTCCTTATCGCCAGGATACCAGTTTTGCACGGTCGAATACTTCACCTCGGCATTTTCGTTCACCACAATCTCCACAATGGCGGCGTGCAACTGGTTCTCGTCGCGCATAGGGGCGGTGCACCCTTCGAGGTAGCTCACATAGCCACCATCGTCGCACACAATGAGGGTGCGCTCAAACTGTCCGGTGTTGCGTGCATTGATGCGGAAATAGGTGGACAACTCCATCGGGCAGCGCACGCCACGCGGTATGTAGACAAACGAACCGTCGGAAAACACCGCACTGTTGAGCGCTGCAAAGTAATTGTCGCGATAAGGCACCACCGAGCCGAGGTACTTGCGCACCAATTCGGGATTCTCGCGCACGGCCTCGGATATGGAACTGAATATGATGCCCTTCTCCTGCAGTTTGTCCTTAAAGGTGGTTTTCACACTCACCGAGTCCATCACGGCATCAACCGCCACACCGGCCAGCTGCATGCGCTCCTCAAGCGGAATGCCGAGTTTGTCAAAGGTTTTCATCAGTTCGGGGTCAATCTCCTTGTTGCCCTCGTCCTTTTGTTTCTTTGTAGGGTCGGCATAGTACGATATAGCCTGATAGTCAATTTGCGGCAGGTTGACGTGTCCCCAGTCGGGCTGTTCGAGTGTCTGCCAGTAGCGGAAGGCCTTGAGGCGGAAGTCGAGCAGCCATTCGGGTTCACCCTTCTTGGCCGAAATAAGGCGTATCACGTCCTCGTTGAGTCCGCGTTCTATCACCTCGGTATGTATGTCGGTGGTAAAACCGTATTCGTATTTCTTGTCGGTAAGTTCCCTTACCAGTTCGTTGTCGTTAGCCATGTCAGTTTTTCTTCTTTGTCATGTCCACCCAGACGGTGTCGGGCTGGGCTGTGGCCGCACTGTCGGCAGGCAGCACCTGCTGGCCGCCGTTAGCCGTATCGTCGTGATCAAAACAAGCGCGCAGGGCGCCGGTTACAGGACCGAGCAGTGTCGACGACTCGGCCTTTTCCTGGTTGAGTATGTGCAGGCTCTGCATCACATTGAGCACGCAGCTCAATATAACGACATACTTCAGCGCGCTGACTGCGGCGCCAAGTATGGAGTTTGGCATACCAAGCTTCATGCCTTTGAGCGACGCGGTAAGCACATTGGCCACGAAACCAAGCACAATGGGCACGGCTATCCATAGCAGGAAGAAGGCTATGATGCTGGTCACCATGTTGGTTTCTGTGCCATTAACTGCCAGATATTCGCCAAAGGCTGAGTAACAGGTGGCAGCTATGAGCAAACCGGCCAGGGTGCCGACGGTCGACACAAGCTCCTTTACAAAGCCGGCACGCCAACCGCTAAACAGGGCCCACAGCACTACTATTATTATAAATGCGTCTATCATTGTAATGGTAGTTTGCTATATAAATGGGGAGAAGCGCGGAGTTAGAAGTATCCCTCGCGCTTTTTCTGTTCCATCGAGGCGTCCTGGTCAAAGTCTATTACACGGGTTGTGCGCTCGCTCTTGGTGGTGGTCATCATCTCCTCCACAATCTTTTCGATGGTGTCGGCCTCGCTCTCAATGGCACCGGTCAAGGGCCAGCAGCCAAGGGTGCGGAAGCGTATTTTGCGCATTTCTATCTTGTCGCGGTACTGCTCGGGCAGACGGTCGTCGTCGGGCATGATGAGCTGGCCGTCAATCTCTACGCACGGACGCTCCTTGGCAAAGTAGAGGGGCACGATGGGTATGTTCTCCAAACGTATGTACTGCCAGATGTCGAGCTCGGTCCAGTTGCTGAGCGGGAACACGCGTATGCTCTCGCCCTTGTGAATGCGGGCATTGTAGATGTCCCACAACTCGGGGCGCTGGTTCTTGGGGTCCCATTGGTGGAACTGGTCGCGGAAGGAGAAGATGCGTTCCTTGGCACGGCTCTTTTCCTCGTCGCGGCGTGCACCGCCAAAGGCAGCGTCAAAGTGGTACTTGTCGAGGCCGGCCTTGAGGGCCTGGGTCTTCATCAGGTCGGTGTGCACTTTCGAACCGTGGGTAAACGGGCCCACACCGGCTTTGAATGCCTCCATATTGCTCTCCACAATGAGGTTCCACCCGTGTTCCTTGGCATACCAGTCGCGGAATTGGAGCATCTCCTTAAACTTCCACTTTGAGTCGATGTGCATCAAGGGGAATGGTGGACGGCCGGGGGCAAAGGCCTTTTCGGCCAAGCGCACCATCACGCTCGAGTCCTTGCCTATGCTGTAGAGCATTACGGGATTTTCAAATTCTGCTGCCACCTCGCGTATGATGTGAATCGACTCTGCCTCGAGTTCCTTCAAATGGCTCAAACTATAATTTTCGGTCATTGTGTCTATATTTATTATTGCGTTGCAAACGCCGGGGGCTGGGCCGATGGGCTGGCCCCTACGTTTGTCACTATCTATTTCGTGCAAAGGTACGTCTTTTTCTGCAAAAATAACGCAAGGCGAGCGCAGAACATCAAGCATGCTTGAATGTTATGCCGAGCCGCAGCTTATTTTATCTAAAAAACGACTACCTTTGTACCATTACTTAAAACGAGCTACTCCAAGCAATGAAGGAATTACACATCATAACTCCGGTTAAGGACTCCATAGAGTCTACTCTGCTCACCATCGAGGCCATTATGGCCAGCCAGCTGAGCATAGCCCACACCTATACGGTATACAACGACTTTTCAACACCCGAGAATACGGCTCGCCTCGAGGAGGCCGCCAAGCGCTACGGGTTCAGACTGGTCAACCTGAGCGACCTCACGTCGCACCCTTCGCCCAACTATCTGCTGGTGCTGCAAACGGTGCAGCGCGAGGCACTGGCGGCTGATGCGGGGGTGTGCATCGTCGAGAGCGATGTGATTGTGCGTCCCGACACGCTGCAAGGATTAGTTGACGGGGCCACGGCGCACGAGCAGTGTGGCATAGCGGCATCGGTTACGGTGGACGACAATGGCGACATCAACTATCCATACCTCTATGCCAAGGGTATGGAGGACCGCGTTGTCGACACCAAGCGGCATTGCAGTTTTTGCTGCTCGCTGCTCACACCGGCCCTGCTGCGCGCTTATGCGTTTACGGAGCTTAATCCCGAAAAGAACTGGTTCGACGTCACCATATCGCACGAGTCGCTCAAGCACGGGCTGCACAATTATTTGTTCACCTCGCTGCCGGTCATTCACCGTCCGCACCAAAGCCGCCCTTGGAAACAGCTGAAATATAAGAACCCGCTGAAGTACTATTGGCTCAAGTTTACGAAAGGGCTGGACAAGATTTAACGCGCTGACGGAATTAGTGAACGGGTAAGTTTGCAAAGCCTTATTTCCCTCCTTTTTCTATCCCGACGCGAGACGCGTCGCCCCCATTAGTGGTAGCGCTTCGTGGTAGCGTCTGGTGGTAGCGCTTGGTGCTTGAAGAAACGCAAGCTCTAATGGGGGCGACGCGTCCCGCGTCGGGGAAAGATGCAGCTGTTATTAAGTAGAGTTCGTATATTCTTTCTCTATCCCGGCGAGACCCGTCGCCCCCTCAACCCATAATTTTAAGCATTACACATGAAACGCATTTCCCACCTCATAGCTGTGATGGCCACCGCCTTGTGTGGCCTCAGCGTCCAAGCGCAAACACCTGTCGACACGGTGGAGCACGAGGTGCTGCTCGAAACGACAAAGGGCAACATTCGTGTCAAATTGTTTAACGACACACCGCGCCACCGCGACCATTTCATGAAATTGGTGCGCGAGGGCTACTACAATGGTTTGCTCTTTCACCGCGTCATTCCCGACTTTATGATTCAGGCTGGCGACTCGGCCAGCCGACATGCCGCACCAGGCCAGCGCCTTGGCGACTCGCCAGAACCTTACACGCTGCCGGCCGAAATTCTCTACCCCACGCACTTTCACTGCCGCGGGGCTTTGGCTGCGGCCCGCGAGGGCGACGACACCAATCCCACAAAGGCCTCATCATATTCGCAATTCTACATTGTGACGGGGAGCATCTTTACCAACGACATGCTCGACCGCGCCCAACAATACCTTGACAGTACCACCAACCATCAGGTAAAGCTCACACCGGCCGTCAAGGAGGCGTACCGCACTTATGGCGGGGCGCCCCACCTCGACGGGCAATACACGGTGTTTGGCCAGGTGGTGGAGGGCTACGATGTAACGGACCTCATTCAGTGGGCCGGGCGCGACGAGAACAACCGTCCCTTTGACGACATTCGCATTGAGCGCGCCACAGTGGTGCGATAGCGAGCCAAGCCCGTTGGTGAGGAGCATGACTTGAGAAACCGAACAATGCACGTAGAATAGCGCTAACACTAAACGCTATCATTAAACGCTAACACCAAACGCTAACACTAAGTGCTACCACTAAACGCTACCACTAAGCGCTATCACTAAGTGCTACCACTAAACGCTACCTCTAATGGGAGCGACGCGTCTCGCGTCGGGAACTAAGACAAAGGCTCACAGACAAGCATGTAATTAGTGCTGTATGTGAGCCTTTGTTTAGTGTATGAACATTGCAATTTTCCCGACGCGAGACGCGTCGCCCCCATTAGAGCTTGCGTTTGTTAGTAGGGCTCAGTGGTAGCATTTAATAGTCGCGCTCTGTGCTAAGGGAGGAGCATTATAAACACCAATAAAAATAGATAAGTTATTCGCCAATATGCAGTTGCACAGATGCGCAAATAAACAAACGCCGTAGCGTTACAAGTAGTAACGTTACGGCGTCTGCCATTTATCATATTATTATATTGTCACATTAGCGCATCAGAACAATGCCTTCTGCGTGGTGCTACGACCAGCCTGATCCACACGAATGATGAACAAACCATTGCCGAAGGTGGGCAATGAAACCTCACCATCAACAGTAGCGCTGCTCACAAGGCGGCCCTGAGCGTCGAACACGCGTGCAGTAGCATTATGAGCCTTCACCACAAATGCACCATCAACAGTCGAAATCTGTGCATCAGCAGCATTGTTGGCAACAGTCACATCGTTGATGCCCGTCATGGTCTCATCTACGGTGTTAGACTCGCCAAGCTTAGTCTGGCAACCAGTCACAATCTTGCCGGTTGAAGCGTCTACCAAGTAAACAGCCACCGAGCAGTTGCCCTTGTTCACAGCGGGAGTGAGGTTCTTCGGCCACTTCAGGTTGTAGCTGTTAGTCCACTCCTCGCCAGCCTTGAGTGCGGGCAGAATGCCAGCCTCGTTTTCGCCTGCCTCGGTAAAGGCGCGTGCCACGTGGTTCATGTCAAACTTCGAGGTACCAGTCTTGGGGTTGATTGTGGCAGAAGCAAGAGCCCACAAGTAGGGATCCTTCTTCCAGGCTTCAATATAGCTCTTGTAGCCTGTCTGACCCTGGTAGGTGTACATATATTTTACAGCAGCAAAGTTGTTAACCTGGTTTACGCCGCTTACACCGTCCTCGGTGAGCACGTATGCCAAGGCATACTGGTTGGCAGGCACATCAATGTTGAACTTAACAGTCGTGCTGATGTTAGGACCGGCCAAGCCATTGTTACCCTTTACAGTGAGGCTGGCCTCGCAAGGCAAGCTGTTTATGTAGCGGCAAGCCTGCAGCAATCCCTCGGCGGGGTGGAGTCTGATTTGACGGTTGAGCAACACGGTGGGCAGAGAGCTGCTGAAGTTGCTAAAGAAAGCACTGTAATCGCTGCAAGTCAACGGATCATTATCGCCATTATAGGGACCATGAATGGCAACCTTCACAATCTTCTTGGCATCGATCGAATCGGCCAATCGGTTGAATTCAGCTATACCGTAAGGACACCAACCACATGCTGTGCTGGTAAGTTCCTCTACAACGGGAATGCGCTTGTACGTTTCGGCAGGCAGTGCGATAACGGGGAGCGGACCCTCGTTTTCAGTCTTTGCTGTATAGTCGTCTGCCACACCGTTCACCTTGGTAATAGTAAACTTGGCTTCAGAGCGTGCTGCAGTGGCAGGCATATCCATGGGCAGAGCAAGTTGAGTGGCAGTCATATACTGCAAGCCATACTCACCGGCAAAGTTCTTTGTATATGTCTTGGTAGAGCCACCATTTTCAACGGTATACTCAATGCTGCTGATAGAGTCGGTACCAAGCGACATCAGTTGCACTGTGGCTTCACCCTTTTTGCCGGCAAAGTTGCGGGCATCGTCAATGGCGAGAATGGCCGCATCGTTGGTCTTCAAACCTCCCTTGCCAGTGGTCTGCACCCAAATGGGGGCGTTGTAGTAATAGTTGCCGCCGTTCGTCATGGTTACGGCAAACACGTCGTCATTACCTGTTGAACCCATCATGAACGCGCCATAACCGGTGTTGGTAAAGTCAGGGTAGTAAATCATGCCCAATGGTTTGCCTTCCTGGCTGGCGAAGGGGTCATTGCTGTCGTAAGCTGTGCCGCCGGCCACCCAACCAATAAAGAGCTCGCTTTTGAGGGTGTCAGGAATAACATAGTCGCAAACTACCGAAGTAGCCTGAGGCTGGTACACGGTCTTACCATTCTGCTTGACAGGAGTCGGAGTCTTGACAGTGACAGGTGCCGACCACAACACGTTGATGTCGCCCTGGTCGTTTGCCATTGTGCCTACAAACACCTTGGCGTCGGTGTACTTACCCATCCATGCCACAAAGTTGATGAGGCCCACTTTGTTGCCTGCAAAGCGGTCGGTTACGATGGCGGGGAAAGCAGCGGCATAACCTATACCAGTGATGCCAGCTTTTTGAAGAGTTGAAAGCGACAAGCCAGTGCTGCCGATGCCCATATAGCTGTTAATTTCATTACCGGTCACCTGGTAGCTGAGCTCTTTGGGGTTGCGGGTAACGGTTTCGTCGTCGGCCATGATGTGCATGCGGCCGGTGGCGTTTGCCAAGCCAATTTTGGCTAACGGTGTGGCCATGCCTGCGCGCTGGCTCATACGGGTTGCGGGCAATGTGCTCTTAAGACCACTAAGCGCCTTGGGAGTTGTTGCCACTTGTGCAACTGCGCTGCCAGCCACAAAAGCGGCAGAAAGCAGTGTGAGTACAAATTGCTTCATATATTATTAGTTATGTAATTAGTTGTTCAACTATTGCCGTTTAATATTGCGGCCTGTCATATTTACTTTACCATGATTTTGACGCTGCTGCCCATGCCTGTTGTGGCAAGGTAGAGACCGCGCTGCAAACCGGCCAGGCTGACAGTGCCATTGGCGGCAGTGGTAGCGGCGCGCTTTACAAGGCGTCCGTCGGTGGCGTAGAGGCTGATAGTGCGCGGTGCTGCCGAGCCAAAGGCATAGCTGAGCGTGCTGCCGTTCACCTGCAGTCCCTTATTGTCGGCCTTTACCTGGCTGATGCCTGTGGGGTCGGCATAGACGTAGCGTAACACAAAGCTTGTTACATATTGATCGTCTGCCATTACAGTCACATTGGCATTAGCTGTCATGTAATTGCCGCTCTTAAAATTGGCATGCAAGGACATGTCTGTGCTTTGACCGGGAGCAAGTGGAGCTTCACGTGTTTCGGTAAAAGTGGACATTTCACCACATGAGCCTGTGATGCCGCACCACGAGAAAATGTTTTCCGACGCCAGCTTGCGGTCAATGACTACTGTCACTTTGAGGTCGACAGCCTCGTCGCCGGTGTTGACGATCATGGGCTCACGGGCTAAAACCTCGCCAGAGCCATCACCTTCGTCTACATCGGCATAGAATGTCACCACCTCGTTGGTGGCCACCTCCTTGCCGTTGTAAGTAACCTTTACTTGTGCTTTCATGCTTGCAGTGCAGGCAAATACCAAAGCCGCAAGCGCTAATAACTTCTTCATAATGTGTGTATTGTTTGTTATATATTTAAGTTTCGGATTTAACAAGGGCGGGCTGAAAGCCCAATGTAGCACCCAGCCCAGGGCAAGCGAAGCGACA
>ERZ1026892.419-NODE-419-length-20122-cov-17.028754_pt1 | contig 20122 bp, 9 predicted proteins | sample MGYA00380176_ERZ1026892 | MGnify/ENA primary metagenome ERZ1026892 (study PRJEB33269, sample SAMEA4719812) | human gut metagenome | biome: human-associated habitat; feature: organic feature; material: feces | place: Cameroon | collected 2013-10 ... | reverse complement strand
CCAAGGAGCTGGCGGGCGGCAAGGCAAGCACCCTCGATTTCATAGGAATCAAGAAGGGCAAACCGGTATTGAGAATCGTAGAGATTGATTTTCTGAAGAACAAGTAAGCAGAATAAATATGAAGAAAAAAGAATTATTACTAGCAATGGCATTGGTTATCAATATGATAACCAATGCGCAGACTATTTTAAGTTTAAATGGTAAATGGAAATTCTATTATGCACCCAATGAGCATAGTGCAGATTCACTATTTCAAAAAGGATTTTATAAATCGGATTTTCAAGCCAATGATTTTCATGAAATAACAGTTCCTTCATGTTGGGCTATTTTGGGTTATGAAGAGCCTGTGTATCGAACCTGGAAAGATGAACCTCAAAGTGAAGGCTTTTTATATTAAAAAGTTTACTTGTCCACAAAATTTCAAAAATAAACGACTATTAATGCATTTTGGTGGCGTATGGTCATCGGCTGAAATATGGATAAATGGTAAGTGGGTAGGTCGCCATGATAGCGGATATACAAGTTTTAGTTATGATGTATCTCGATACATTAATGCAGATGAAGAAAACACAATAGCAGTAAGAGTAAGGCAGGTTTATCCAGAATACAAGTGTGATACTTATGACGATTGGTCTTTGGGTGGTATATATCGTGATGTAGAAATTGAATCAATGCCAGCAAAGCGACGCATAGACAAAGTTACAGTAGTAACGGATTTTGACAAGACATACACAGATGCAGATCTCATAGTAAAAACACAATGTTGGGACGGAACAAGTACTACACTACCTGGTAATTACCGTTCACCAGGAACTCCTTTCAGCTTGCGTTATTTACTTAAAAAGCAGAATGGAGAAATAGTGCTTGATAAGATAATAGAATATGAAGGCCATCCTTCTACAGGAAGGCTGATAGAAGAAAAATTTCATATAACAAAACCTGACCAATGGAATGCAGAAACCCCCAACATTTATAAACTTGATGTAAGTTATGTAGATAATGGAAAAACTGTTCAAACAAAAAATCTTAAAATAGGTTTCCGTGAAATCTCTACCAAGGATGGTATATTCAAGATTAATGGACAGGCTGTAAAGCTTAGAGGTGTGAATAGACATGATGAATGGCCAACTGTAGGACGAGCTACCACACGCGAGCATTGGCTCAAAGACCTTCAATTAATGAAAGAGTGCAACATCAACTATGTAAGAGCATGTCATTATCAGCATGCTAAAGGTTTTATAGAGATGTGCGATTCCATAGGTATGTATGTTGGTGGAGAAATCTGTCTAGGGGGTGCAGACGAAATGATGCATGATCCTAAATTCATACCAGGTATGATGCTTAGAGTTACTGAAACTGTAGAGCGAGATCTTAATAATCCATCAATAATTTATTGGTCTGTTGGTAATGAAGATGCCTTTAGTGAAATGTATTATCAAGGAGCTTTGGTGACAAAAGCTTTAGATCCTACACGTCCTGTATTATACCCTTGGAATGCTGATGCCACCTTACCAAAAGACATTGACATAGTATCACCACATTATTGGACAGCATCAGAGTATGATTCGCTATGTAAAGCATCCGACAGACCTGTTATCACCACAGAATACGTACATGCTTATGGTACACAACGTATGGGTGGATTAGAAGACTGTTGGAAAGCTTTGCATGATAATATACGAGGCACTGGTGGTGCTGTATGGATGTGGGCTGATCAAGGAATTGTTACGCCAAAAAAGTGGACGAATAAAAAATACAAGTCACTTTCTAATGGTAATCCTTATCTTCGCATTAGTACAGAGGGATGGGATGGTATTACAGATAGTTATCGTAATCCGACTCGTGATTTTTATGAAGTACGCAATGTGTATGCCCCAATATTTCCTGTAGTAAAAGAAGCGGCACTCAACAAGAAAGTTATAATACCTATACACAACGACAACGATTTCATATCTTCAAAGGATATAAAAATAGTATATAGGGTATATGTTGACGATAAGTTGAGTAATCGTGGTGAAACATATATTGACATAGCTCCACACCATGACGCAAATCTGGAGATTAAGACAAAGATTAAGAGCCTTAAAGCTGGGCAAACAGCATATATACAGCTGGAGTTTGAACGTAATGGTAAAGAGATTGCACGTAAAAGTGTGATGTTAGCATCGCCACAGACCTCTGTAGTTAAAGGGCGTAGATATAAATGGAACTTTGATAAGACTACAGGTTTACCCAATGGTATGCGACCAACAATTTGGCACAAACTCAATGAAGGGGATAAGATTATCCGTAAACGCCCATCTGATGGGGATAAATACAAGATTAAATTAAATAAAATGGAGAAAAAACAAAATGGTGATCATACAATTATAACATCAGATATAACATGTGTTATCGATGATAGTAATTGTTTTGATGGTGTTTATACCTTTACTATATACAATGATGGTAAGATGGATGTAAACTATACCATAACTCCAACTATCAGTTCTACCTATGCCCCTATTATTGGGATGGCAATAAAGGCGCAACCTAAACAATGGTTAGGTTTAGGTCCTGATGAGTGTTTCCCAAACAAGAAGTCGTATGGATTCATTGGAGTATGGGATGCAAGAAAATTGACAGGTACACGTTCTGCACAGTGGGTGGAAACAACCGATGGCAGACGCTTTGTTTTAAATGGCGATGGGTATATTGATCGCGATGACGTTGATTCTTCCGAAATAAGGATATTAAGCCATGTCCTCGGACGTTCAGAGAAAGGACGACTCAATTATCCTGAATATCGAATAGTGTCAGGAAAATCATATAACGGCTCTTTTTCTGTTAGATAAGATAACTGAACTTTCACAAGTTTTGTCCCACACGCCCTTACTGGGCGCATTGCTGATTGCTGAGGGTGAGTCGTAAGTTAATGATTCACCCTCTTTTTATTGGAATAATACTATATGTTGTTGGAAAAGATAGTATATGTTGTTGAGATAGTTAGTATCTCTGGTCGCACAACAGCTGTTGTGCGCTTGCATAACGGCTGATATGCGCATGCACAACAGCTGTTGTGCATGCGGTGACCAACTGTTATGCGCCAATTATTATCCAGACTTATGACACACCCTCTTTTAGGCCTTTAGCCCGTTTCAACAGTACAGCTCGAATATTTTGCTCCAGACAATACAAAAATCTATCTTTTCGTACAAATGAACATGATATACTTTTGTTTTTATGCCTACCTTTGCCATTGTCAAAACGGCTTTCAAACAAACCTTTGAAAACCAAACAATAAAGTAATATTAAAAACAAAAAAATGAAGAAACAACTACAAACAAGCTTTGCTGCCTTCCTTGCATTGGCAGCAAGTACACAAATGGCACAAGCCAACAGTGTATCCGACTCACAGTCCCAAGAAGCACCACGTGCACTTTGGGCTAGTATCAACAACAATAGTAAAGCCAACTATGGTGACTACAAGAAGTACAATAAAAAGGTACTCGTTAATTGGCGCTTCCTGCCAACTGACGACAAGAACACAGCCTTTGACCTCTATCGCACTGTGAATGGTGTGGAGAGCAAGGTGAACACAGAACCTATCAAGGGCGTAACCAACTATACCGACACAGGTGCAGACCTCAAGAACGACAACACCTATCGTCTCACCTATGCCGGCAAGAACGAGACTCTAGGCACTTACACCATCACCAAGACACGCGTCTCAACTGGTCTCCCTTACACTTCCATTCCGCTGAAATCTACAGAAGATGTACACGATCGTTTCAAATATCTTGCCAATGATGTGAGCGTAGGTGATGTTGATGGTGATGGAGAATACGAAATCATCGTAAAACGCTGCCTGGAGTACACCAGTGGAGATGGTACAAAATTGCCAGATGATGATACAACCGTACAACACATGTACACATTGGAATGCTACAAGTTAGACGGCACATTCCTTTGGCGTCTGAAATCAGGTCCGAACATCATGTGGGGAAACAGTTGGAGCTTCGCTGTGGATGACTTCAATGGAGATGGGAAGGCAGAAGTTGCCGTACGCACATCAGAAGGAACCGTCTTTGGCGATGAAACAGAAATTGGTGATACAGATGGAGACGGAATCACCTATTACCGTACAAGCATCTCGGGAAAGATTTGGGCTGAACCAGAATTTATCTCCGTATTGGAAGGTGCCACTGGAAAAGAATTAGCTCGTGCACCTTATATTTATAGAGACACCAGCGAATCATGGGGCGACAATTACTGGAAGCGCGCCACCAGCTATCGAGTAGCTTCTGCCAACGTAAACGGCGAGACCCCTAGCGTAATCATCGCAAGAGGCGTTTATGCCAGAAGCGTACTGGAAGCTTGGGATTTGTCTAAGGACAACAAACTTACCAAGCGCTGGCGTTTCGACACAGACAACGATGGTTATCACGACTGGGAGTCACAAGGTTTCCACTCGCTGAGCGTAGGTGACGTAGATGAGGATGGATTCGATGAGATTGTATATGGTTCGATGACCGTTGACCACGATGGTTCAGGCTTGAACAACAGCCGTCTGGGACATGGCGATGCCTTGCATCTTGGCAAATTCTGTCCTGATCGCGAAGGACTTCAAATCTGGTCTTGCTTCGAAACCGGCAAGACCAATGCTGCACTTCGTGATGCCAAGACGGGAGAAACTATCTGGGCAGACATAGCTGACAAAGAAGGTGATTGCGGACGTGCCATGGTTGCCGACATCGACCCCAAAAGTCCTGGTTGCGAAATGTGGAGAGCAGGCGGAAACGCTTATTCTTCTACAGGTGAAGACTTGGGTTATAAGCCAAGTTCATGCAACATGGGAATCTGGTTCAGTGGCTCATTGAATCGACAACTGCTCAACGGAACGACCATTGATGCTACTAAAGGAACCGAAGGTTTTCCGAGCGGACGTGTCTTTACCCTTTATCGCTATGACGTAGCCGATATCAATGACTCCAAGAAGAATCCTTGCTGGTATGGCGATCTCTTCGGCGACTGGCGAGAGGAAGTCATCCTGCCTACCACATCGGCTATAGAGCAACAAGAGCTACGCATTTTCTCTACCTGGTATCCTACCCAGTACACATATCCTTGGCTGATGACAGACCATGTATATAAGATGAGTGCCATCAATCAGAACATTGGCTACAACCAACCTACCCACACGGGATATTATCTGGGAAGCGATAGTCCTGGCGTTTATCCAACTACAACGGGCATCAAGGAAATCAAGACAGAGAATTCTTCAAATTCCGGCAAAATAAACAATAACAAGTGGTACAACATGATGGGAATTGAGATTACCACACCAAAGAGAGGTGTTTATATCCACAATGGCAAGAAGATAGTACTCAAATAAAAAGATTCAGAAATATATTACTGATAGCATAAAAAAATCCAGATTAGAATTCTAACCTGGATTTTTTTAATGCTCTTGTATCTGTATCAAGTTTCCTTGCAGCTACTCAACCCACCCTGGATTCTGCTCCAAGTTTGGATTCTTGATGATTTCTGATTGAGGCAACGGGAAGAGATACATCTTGTCGTTCCACTCACGGCTTACCTCCTGTCGCTGATACGTATAGGTGTCATCATCGTTCTTGGTAATGTGCATCTGGGTGATAGACTTGAAGTACTTATCAGCCTCCTTCCAGCGGCGCACATCATAGAAACGATGTCCCTCGAAAGCCAGTTCTACCATGCGCTCGTTCTTATAGCGCTCCCAGAACTCATAGTTAGACAATGTGGAAGGCAAGTTTGGCATAGAAGAGCGTGCACGAACCTTGTTGATAGCCTCTGCTGCAGACATAGGGAACTCTGCAGAAGTTGCGTATGGACTGCCCAGATAGCGATACACGGCCTCAGCATAATTGAGATAGAACTCACCCAAGCGGAAGATGATATACTGATGCTTCTTCGTATTAGCCTTACCGGAGCGAAGATCTACGCTCTTGTTGCAATACTTCTTCAGATAATAGCCCGTAGGAGTTCCATTGGAAAGAGGTTGACCATTACGACCATTATAATAGGTCTCCAGCGGCTGGTCATTGTAAGTTGGCCAATATGGATCAGAAGCAGTACCTGTGCCCGTACCGTTATGGGCTATCGTTGCCTCAAATCTAGGATCACGCCCCTCGTATGGCTTATTCTCATCATAACCAGAGTTGGCATCGGTGATAGGCAATCCGGTAGCCTGCATTTCATAGGTATCCACCAAATTCTGGGTAGGACAGTTGCCACCGCTGCCACCTTCCACACCGGCAGGGAAGTTCCAACCTTCCAGCTTATTGCTTGCCGCCTCACGATAAGAGAAGATAATCTCGGCATAAGGCTGCACATCGATATAAGCATTCTCGCTCCACAGGTCTTCATACTTATTGCAAAGATGGCGTCCCTGCACCTGCGCAGAATCAAGCAATGCCTTCTGTGCCAAGGCAGCCTTATGCCACAGTTCCTTATCACTGGAAGTATTGAACAGCGGACTGGCATGATACAAGGCAGCACGTGCCTTCAAAGCCAACACAGCCAACTGGTTGGCGCGGCCTGTCTCAGCATTACCCATCATCAAATCACCCAAGTTGGTATAATCAACAATGATACTATCCTTGATGGCATCGCATTCCTGGTCGATGAACGCAAAAACCTCATCTGTGGTATTTCGCTTCAACTTGTTGGTCTCATCGGCATTCATCACATGATCCATCAAAGGTACTCCACCATACTGGCGCACCAATCCCAGATAGAAGAAAGCCCTGGCCCATCGAGCCTCCCACTGAAAGTTCTTGTAACTGTTCATCAGCTTGGCATAATCCTCATTCCATTCATAGCTAGGAAAGGTAAGATTATTAAACTGATCAAGGAAAAGATTGCAATAAGCAATACCCTCGAAATACTTGGTCCAAAGCCAACTTTTGGAATTGGTAGGTCCCCAAGCTCCATTATAGAAATCTTCAATTTGGTTGCCTGAAGTAGCAAACTCGCTCTCATCCGTAGCAGAAGAAAGCATCGCTCCACTAAAATTAGCTCCAAAATCATAATCGATATCCTTATAGATAGTACTCATGAAACCAGACACTCGGCTATAGGTTTCGCTGATATACTCCTTATCGTATATCTTGTATTCATTATAATTCATCTTGTCTGCGCAAGAGCCTAGGGTTGCCAATGCGGCAAACCCTAGAATGAATTGATTCAGTTTTGTTTTCATTACTCGTTTATTTTAGAATGTTACCGCTACTCCTGCCACCACACTTCTAGTAAGTGGCTGAGTGGCACTATAATACTCTGCATCCATTCCCTTCACATGATCGAAGGTAAAGAGATCCACACCTCTCAGATATACTTTGGCTGCATGGAGGAAACTAATTCCCTGCAATGCGCTCTTTGGCAAATTGTAGTAAACCTCCAGATTACGGAGCTTCAAAAAAGAGCGGTCAAAGAGCCAAAGGGTACTATTCTGATAGTTGTTACTGTTGCTCTGTGAACTAAGTCGTGGATACTTTGACGTCTCTGCCGTTGCAGGCGTCCAACGATTGTCGTAAGCATCCTGGAAAAGACTGGTATTCTTGATAAGTCCGTAATATCCACCCGAAATGTTCTTGATTCCAGAGAATCGACCTGTGCCCTGGAACATGGCGGTAATGCCTATTCCATTCCACTCAACACCGAGATGGAACTGATAGTAAATCTCAGGACAGGCACTGGTATAACCGATGTTCACGTAGTCGTTCTTATCGATAACTCCATCCTGGTTTACATCCTCATATTTCACGTCGCCAGGCTGGCAGGTTGAGAACAACTGTTTAGGACTGCTGGCTATATCGGCTTCATCCTTGAAGAATCCGATGGCACGAAGACCACGAAGCTGATTTAATTGGCTTCCTGTCTCCACCAGGTTCTCATAGGCTCTTGGTTCCTCATCCTTGTTCTTTACCTTATTCTTATTCCAGGCAAAGGTGCCACCCAAATTGAAATCCACCTCTCCAAAACGACGATTGTAATCCAAGCCAGACTCGATGCCCCAAGTATCCACCTTACCATCGTTGGCATATGGAGTGCTGAAACCTACCAAAGCTGTATATTTTCCGCTGGTTTCTACCCAGATATCAGAACGGCGCTGATAGTAAGCATCCACTGTGAAGTCGAGACCTCCGAAGAGTTTGGAATCGATACCTACATTGTATTTATACGCCTTCTCGTGGGTAGGATTGATAGCAGCCATACGACCAATCTTTACAGGCGTTGTGCCTGCTCCATAGGTATTGTCGAAATAATAACCTACTCCCCCCTGAGAATAACCGTCAGAATAGTAGGTCCAGGAATCTTCTGGCAACAAGTCTAAATTGAGCATACCGAAAGATGCGCGCAACTTCAGGTAATCTACCCAACTAACATTCTTCATCCAGTTTTCACGAGAAACCACCCAAGCTCCCGAAACCGTTGGTGACAAAGCCCACTTGGTACCAGGAGCCAAACGGCTACTGCCTGATGCCACCAAGGCAAAATCGGCAAGCAAGCGCTGGTCGTAGGCAAAACGGGTGTACCATGACGCATTCTGGCGATAGATGGTAGAGTTGGTCTCATACTTGTCCTGAAATTCATAATTCCATTTCAGCTGACTGTACAGACTATACTTTTCACTCAACATGGTCTGATAATTGAATCCTGCGTCAAAATAGAAACGGCGATTGAATGAAGAGGTACCAGCATCCGTTCCCATCTCAGAATCCTTACCATCCGAATACGGCTTACTGCTCAACACTGGTGCTCCATTCTCCCATCCTGTAATAATGTCCATACCATATTTATAGGTCTTGGAATGATCTTCATAAAGTTTTGAGGAAGCATCATAGGCGATGCGAGCTGTAGCATGCAGTCCCTTAATCCATGAGCCAAGGTCCTGGTCGAGGGAAAGATCGGTGAAGAGAGCACGTTTGTGATACTTATAATAAGCAGCTCCAGTAGCCTGAGCCACAGAATTGGCTGTGCCCTTCCAGGTAGAATTACCACCCCAATTGCCGTAGGCATCCTTTATAGGATAAGCAGCAGAAGGTATAGTATAGATAGATGCCCAGATATCAGAACCACTGCCAGGCTTGCTCTGTTCGTCAAGCGTACCGAAGATGTTTGCCTTCATCTTGGTACTCTTGGTCAACTCGAAGTCGAGGTTTACTCGCAGGTTTCCTCTCACATACTTATCCTGAGTGGAATATCCATCGTTCAGGAAAGGCTCCTTGATGAATCCTTTGTCGGAAACCAGATTAACCAAGGTGTAATAACGGAACTTCGTAGCTCCACCTCGGAATTCCACACCATATTTATTAGTAACACCATGGTTGCGGAACACCTCGTTCACCCAATCTACATTAGGATAATAATAAGGATAGTTGCCATTCTTGAAAGCAGCTATTTCCTCATCGCTATACTTCGCTCCCAGCCCGTCGTTGGCACGAGCTTCGTTCATTGCCATGGCATAGGTTGGACCATCGATAAAACGAGGCTTATTGGTCAGGTTATTGAACTCATGATCATAAGTTACCTTGATAGACTTGCTGTTGGCAACACCACGCTTGGTGGTAATCAGGATAACACCATTTGCCCCCTTGTATCCGTAAAGGGCAGTTGCTGCCGCATCCTTCAGGATGCTTACCGACTCCACTTCTTCAGGACTTATATTGTCAATGCTGCGCTCAATGCCATCTACCAACACCAAAGCCGAGCTACCCGAAAGGCTCTGCAAGCCACGCACATACATGGTAGGGTTGGATGAAGCATATACACCACCCTTGCGCAAAGACTGCAAGCCCACACCCTGTCCGATGATGGAATTGCCGATATTACGGGCTCCACGCTTATCAACGGTTTTATTGGTAATGACAGAGACAGAGGCTGTAGATTCAGAAAGCGGAACCGAGACATCTGCACCCACATCCACCGTCTGATCAAGATAGTTATTGTCAAAGACAGTCTGCTCTTTATCGTCGCTTTGTGCCATGGCTGGCAGGCCCATGCCTGCCATAGCCATCAACACATAGATATGATTTCGTTTCATATAATTATCTATTATTCATTATAAGTTGTTTACCATCCTGGATTCTGTATCAGACCGTAGTTCTTGAGAATCTCATTGTTTGGTAATGGGGAGAGGAACCACTTATTGTCCCAGTTGTTCCACCAGGCACGCTTCTGTTTGAGTTCCGTCTTCTCATAGTCGAATTTACTTGGCTGGTAAGCCTTTTTCTTCTTAGAATCTCCATCGGTACCATTACGCCATTTACTGGTGATACGTTCCCATTTTCCGGACTTAGTATCATACTTCAGGCGATAGATAATCAAGCCATGCAAAGGTTTCTGGAGCAAGTCGGAACGCTTGTAGCGCATGATATCCATGAATCGGGAGTTCTCGAATCCCATCTCTCTCGCACGCTCATCGATGAGCTGCTTGATAAACTCCTCCTTGTTGTTCATAGCCTCAGGATAAGCCATCTCAAACCCATTCAAACCTACACGCGAACGCACCTTATTGATTTGCTTTACAGCCTCCGTATAGTTGTCACTAGCCTGAACCAATGCCTCGGCATAAGTGAGATAAACATCAGAGAGACGGATAGTAGGCCACTGCAAGAGATGCTGGCGATAGTCGGTGACATTGCCATCACCCAAAGAAAACTTCATGTTCAGCAAAGAAGTACCCCATTTCTTGGTTTCAGCCTGGGTAGATGCTGCTGTTCCCGAATCGGTGCCTCCTTCCCAAACTTCGTAAGCATCACCGCTCATCTTGCCTGTTGACCAATCGAGGTTACGAGGCAATCCGTTGACAGCCATACTCTCGTAAAGGCGAGGGTCGCGGGTAAGTCGGATATTCTGAAGTCCCAGATTCTTCTTGGTAACGTCTGAATCACCCACCAGGAACATCTCGTCTTGCCTACCTTCTCTGATCATCTTGTCCCAATCGAATGGAGTTCCGTCTTTCCAAGGGAAGAGTTCCATGTATTCTTCTGTACACCAATAAGCCGAACGGCCATTCTTAACCCAACTATAGAAGTTATATTTTGTATCGTTGGTTTTCTGTGTAACACGCACCGAATGCAAGACATCTGTGGCACCTTGGTAGAAATAAGACTTTCTGAAAGCCAGTCGATAGTTCTCTGGCAATGTACCATCAGCCTGTTCCAAAGCATAATAGCCATTAGTTCCCAAGGCATTCATGAAATTTTCACATGCCTGTAGCAGGCGGGTCCAGCGCTCTTTCTTATAATCTCCATACCATACCAAATGCTTCTGCTCTGCCTCGGATGTTCCACCGTAATATCCCTGTTCATTATTAAAAAGTGGAGATGCTGCAAACTGCAAGATTCTGCACTTCAATGCCATCGCACCTGCCGAAGTCCAATGTCCCACATCGTTAGGAGAGGTTTCGGCATAAGTCCATGGCAAACTAGGAATGGCCTCATCCAGAAGATTTACCATGAAATCCACAGTCTCTTCAACCGTAGCACGAGGAATCTCGTAGGAACTTTCTGTTCCGCCAAAAGAAGACTTGATGATAGGCAGACCACCATAATGCATAAAAGCATCAAAGTAACGATTGGCTATCAGGCATTTTGCCTCAGCTGCCATCGTCGCCTTTTCCTTGTCTGACAAGCCTGGTACATCGTTGAGATGCTCTAGCAGAAGATAGCAGTAACGCACCGTCTCCCACACATATTCACCAACAAATCCGAAATATCCCTTACCAGAAGAAGCTGCCGAACGACTACCATTGTAATAATCACGATAGATGGAGGTGTTGGAATAAGACAAGTGGTAAAGGTCGGTGATAGCCTCAAACTTGCCAACCCAACCATCCACACTATTGGCTCTACCCGTAGCGAAAGTAATGCCATAATACTGACGAGAATAACACGCATTCAGAAACTGGCGGGTATATTCAGCATTATTGAATACAGTATCTACCGTCACATCGCCACCAGGGGCTTTATTGATGAAGCTGTTACCAAACTTGATGTCGTCCGTGCAAGAGGAGAATATCATCGGCACAGCCATTGACGCTGCAGCAAAGAGCCCAGCCATCATCATTCTGTTTATATCAAATTGTTTCATTTTGTATCTTATTGAATAATTAGAAGCCAAGCTTCAGTGTCAATGTATAAGTTCTCTGCAATGGATAAGAAGGAGCATCACCCTTACCACTAGTCTCTGGGTCACCAAACTTACTGTATGGAGACAAAGTGAGCAGATTGTAGGCACTAAGTGAAGCCTGCAAATTGGTTAGTCCCAGTTTCTTCATGAATGGGAACTTGAAATCGTAGGCAACCTGAATGGTCTTCAAGCGCAAATACTTAGAATCAACTTCATAGAGAGAAGCGTCTGCATAATTGTTAGTTACATTAACCGAGGTGGCGCGAGGATACTTGGCACTCTGCGAAGGGTTGTCTATAGTCCAGGCATTATCTACCATGTATTGCAGGAGTCCTCCATGCTCGCTATCGGTATTAGCATAGAAAGGCTGACGATAAACACCCTGTAACATTCGGCTTACATTCCAGGCACCCGTCCACTGCATGCTGAAGCTGAGTTTCTTCCAGTTGAAGCCCATGTTGATACCCATGGTATATTCCGGGTCATCTGTATAACCGGAAGCATACTTCATATCATCTGAATTAATGACGTTATCACCATTAAGGTCGATATAGACACAATCACCAGGTTTCAGTTCACCACCAGCAGTCTCAGCCAGTTGGGTTGGGAATGGAGAGCCGAATTCTTTCTCATAATCCTCACGAGCTCCCTCATAATAGAACTTCCAGAACTGATAGAGTTTACGAGAACCTATACGCTTGCCTTTCGCCATCTGATAATCATACTCGCGAGGAACCTCCTTGTTTTCCACTATCTTGTTCTGGTTGTAACTGATGTTGAACCCTACATTATAACGGAAATCCTTTCCTATCTTATCGCACCAGTTTACGGCAACCTCCCATCCCCAGTTGTCTGCCACACCGAGGTTGGCATAAGGAACCGAAAATCCGAGCAATCCTGGTGCTGTAGCATCCTGAAGGAAGATGTCTGTACGATGTTCTTTGTAGTAATCAAAGTTGCCTCGCAACTTACCATCCAAAAAAGAGATGTCGAAACCGTAATCCTGTTTCAATGCCTTTTCCCAACCTACATCCTGATTGTGACGTGCCAACTCTCTGGCTCCATGAAGAACAGCATTGTTGTCTATACCAAAAACATATCCCCATCCGTCACGAGCATATACTCCACTATTCAGCACTTCGTATGAATCGGGAGTATAAAGGAATCGACCTCCACCAATATTCTCATTACCAACAAGACCAACAGAGGCACGCAACTTCAAGAAGTCAACCACCTTCTTCAAAGGCTTCCAAAACTTCTCCTCACTCACTACCCATCCTACAGATCCCGCTGGGAAAGTACCGAATCTGCGACTTGGAGCAAAGTTTTCGGAACCATTGTAACCGATGTTGAACTCAGCCATATAGCGATTGTTCCAGTCGTAGGTGGCACGTCCCACCATACCAAGCACCTTATGAGGAATATCCGAATAGGAAGAAGGATAATACTTCGCCTTTTGGTTATAGAGCACCAGGGCACTCACATTGTGCAGTCCGAACGAACGTTTCCAATCTATACCAGCCTCCATATACCAATTTCGGGATTTTCCTGAAGAAATGCTATAAGAAGGAGTTGTGTCTTCGCCAGACTTTCTGAACACCACCTGTCCTTCGCTGATAAGCGGAGTATAGACTGCCACAGAAGCCGCTCCGGTTTTGGTGGTAGAGAATGTAGTATTATAAGCACCTTTTACCCGGAAACTCAAACCCTTGGTTATCATACCCAGATCCTGCTGCAAGCCCAACTGAAGATTAATGGAATTAGCACCACCCTGATTGAATCCATTACCATAATAACCTGTCAGGGCAGTAACACCAGTAAAAGGCAAATTCTTGGTAGGATCATCAGAATAATAGTCGTTGGCAACAGTAGTAATATACTTGCCATCAATGATACCCGGCGAACTGAACGGAGTACTATAATACATATTCTTGATCATGGTACTCGAACTGCCTCCACCCGAATAAGGACGAGATACATTATCCACTTTACCCGATGCATTAAGCGAAATCTTGGTAGTTTTGGATGCCTTGATATCCAAATTGGCACGATAGTTAAAACGCTTGTAATCATAACCGCAATCGTACGATTGACCTAAGCTCTTGAACAAACCGCCCTGGGTATAGAATCCTCCCGAAAGGAAGAACTTCACCTTATCCGTACCACCGCTGATATTCACATTGGTCTTAGTCTGCAATGTACTCTTCTTCATCATGTAGTCTGTCCACTTCGTGTTAGGATAGAGCATTGGATTCTCACCGGTTTTAAATTGATTGATGACATAATCAGAGAACTCTGGAACTTTATCATCATTCGTATTTCTCATATTATGGAAAAGTGCATACTGATATGAGTCTGCCAGTTCTACCAATTTAGTTGGAGTCAATAATGTGGCAGAAACCGTTCCTGAGATTTTGGTCTTACCCTCAGCACCACGCTTGGTGGTAACAAGGATTACACCATTGGCACCCTCCACACCAAACACTGCAGTTGCAGAAGCATCCTTTAAAACCGAAATGCTTTCGATTTCCTCTGGGTCGAGATCGTTCATGGCACTGGCATCCATCGTCACACCATCAATCTGAATCAACGGGCTGGTATCACCATTACCGAAAGTTGCCTTACCTCGCACATATATCTGGGCAGCATCACTTCCAGGTTCACCTGATGTCTGAATAGAACTGATACCTGTCATCTGTCCTGCCAACACTTGGGAAACTGAAGAAACAGGAGTCTTGGTAAGTTCCTCACCCTTCACAGAAGAAATAGCTCCCGTGATGGTTACCTTCTTCTGGGTACCGTATGCAACAACCTCTACACCCTGCAGCATCTGACTGTCTGCTTCCATCTGTACCTTCAAGCCATTCTTGGCTGTCACGGTCATAGTCTTATAACCAACATAAGAAATCTTGATTTTCTGTCCAGGCTTCACCTTGATATGGAAATTACCATCAAGGTCGGTTACCGTACCCATTGTAGAAGAACCTCCCACAACCAAGACACTAGCGCCAATTACAGGCTCACCCTGTTCATCTACAACCATACCATTTATACCACCTTGTTGTGCCATCTTCTGCTGAGCAAAAGCGGTTTGCACTCCCAATGCTGGTAAAACGAATAAGGAGGAACACAAGCAAGAGAATTGCACTGCGTGCCTTTTGAATTCTTTAGTCTTTACCATAATTATTATTGTTTTTAGAATTTATCTTTTCTTTTAAGATTGTGCTGCAAAGTTATGAAAATCAGTAAATTTATCTATGGTTGAAATGTACAATATCATGGGGGAGAAGTACAAGCAACCACAAAATAGCCGAAATGTTATTTTATACTAGAAAGCATTAATTGATTTTAAAGACATAAGTGCCAGAACCGACCTTCTTTCGTTTTCCATCAGGCATTACCAGAACTGCTTTAGTGTTAGCCGGAATGCTCACCTGCCATTCTATCGATTCATCACCATTTCTCTGCCAAAAACTCCTGACTGGTCCGTATGGAGTAGAATGAGAAACTTCTACTTTATTTAATATATTTACCATGAAATCCGGTGCTATCAGGGTCTCCTTAAATCCAGGCTTCAACGGGCTAATACCACCAAGCCGCTCATAGCACCAAGGAAGCACATCGCCCAACAGCATCACGTGGTTGCCACTGTTCATAGCTGGGTTGGCAGTATTGCCATTCCATAATTCCCATATCGTAGTTGCCCCATTTTCTATCATATAGCCCCATCCTGGATAGGAAGTCTGAGTAGCTATCCGATAGGCTAGTTCTCCATGACCACAATCAGAAAGATAGCGCATTAACCACTGGATACCAATCACACCACATCCCACATGTTCATCGGCAGCCAAAATTGAATCCAATAGTTTTTTCTCAACCATAGCCTTTTCCTCACGGGGAACAAAGCCCATAGCCAAAGGCAGAAGATTGGCAGTTATCGTACCATTGTCATATTGCCCATCTTTGAGATATTTGCGATTAATGGCATCTATCATGGAACGAGCTTCCTGCATATAAACAGTACTATCAACCGAACAGAAACGTGCCATCATCTGGCAAAGATAAGCATAATAGCAAGAACTAATCAGCTCACCATTGGTTATTCTCGTAGAATCTTTACTGAATATCATATCCAGTCGTTCGGGTGGCATGCACCAATCTCCATATTTATCTTTCGATATCAAGCCATTCTTAGAACATTCCTTTCGGATATACGATAAAAACTTCTTGATAGAAGCATAATGCTGACGAATCGGAGCATCATCCCCATATTGACGATACAACATCTCACAACCGAAAGGAAATGCTGCTGGCCATGTCACGTTATTGGTATAAAGACGCCAATAAGATGGAGATACATCCGAAATATTACCATCCTCACGCTGAGAATCTTCTATATCATTCATCCATTTGGCATAAAGAGCCCGATTATCCATAAGATAACTCTCACCCAAACATCCCGTGGTGCGATCGCCCAACCATGGCATTCGTTCATCACGCTGCGGACAATCGATAGGCATTCCTTTATAATTACTTCTTATTCCACGGCGTGCATTCTCAACCAAACGGTTCAGAAGAGAAGGCTTGTCATGTTCTGCTGCAAAAAACTGCGTATCCTCATCACTCATCTCATCTGCCAGAAGTTCTCTCTGAATATCAGAAGGCGATAGGGAAGACAGACCCGAAATCTCCACATACCGAAAGCCATGATAAGTAAACAGAGGTGCCCAGACGTTTTTATTTTCAGCACCCAAAATGCCACAATCCATACCTTCTCCATCCTGTCCCTTAGCGATATAAGTATCAAGATTCTCTGCCGAGCGGAGGTTATCCGTATAAAGCGAAACACCGTCTTTACCCAACAATTCTGCATATTTTATCTTGATACAATCATCTTTCTTCAAGCCTTTCAACTGGATACGCACACGACCAGCCTCGTTGGTTCCAAAATCAACAAGATGACTTCCCGACTTCGTTTTCCATATTTTCACTGGATGATCCACCCGATAAATAGTGATTGGATTGCTCATATTTCCCCTCAACCTACCCGAAGGAGCACTCATACGCTGAGCCTGCAACCATTTGCTATCATCATATTCCCAATTGAAAACATCGCCTAAATCCTTCGTAGCATCATACCTTTCACCATCATAGAAATTGGAATATCGGATAGGACCATTCACGTTTAATTTCCACGTATCATCAGTAGCTAAGGTATCAACATGCCCATCTTCATACTCTATAATCAAATTAAGCAAGGCTGTAGGCATTCCATAGGTACTACGAACTTTGACTTGATATTTCTGACGAGGAGCAAAATAGTTACCAGCCCCCAATGTAAGCATCATGACATTCTTGGAAGACAAAGCTTGGGTCACATCATAAGTATCATAAATTAAAGTCTTGTTGTAATCTGTACCTAGAGGTGCCAACTCACTGCTACTAATCTTACGCCCATTGATATGCAACTGATAAAGTCCCAATCCACAAACGTGCAACATGGCTTTTCTTATCTTACCTCCAGCTTTGAAATTCTTTCGGAGATAGCGGGCTGCAATACGTGAAAACTTAGATGCAGTCTCACCCTCAAAAAGTGAATCTGTACCTATCCAATATCCTTTCCAACTACTTCCAAGCATTCCCGTTGACCATCTTTGAGATTTGCTCCATTCAGAATCACCCTTGTTTGTCCTCACCTTGACCAACCAATAATAATCCTGATTCGGGGAAAGCCTAAGTCCATCTAGGCTTACCCATTGCGACTGTTGACTTTTGATTACTCCGCTATCCCAGACATCCCCTTCATGCTTCATAGCCTTATCGATAGACGAACAGACAATAAGGTGATAACTTTTCTGAATTACATTTTTCTTATCAGACACTATTTTCCATCCCATCCGTGGAGCAGGCACATCCAAGCCCAAAGGCTCGGTGCGCCCCTCCACAGTGGGATGCGTAATCAAAACATGGGCTTGCAGAGAAGCCACAAACATAAATAAACCTAAAATGAACAAATGTATCTTTATCAATTTCGTCATAACACATCATTATTTTTAAGATTCTACTCATCTAACCTTCACTACCAGAAGAGACTCGCTGCAACGTAAGGCAATCGATGGCAGGCATCAAGGTCAGGGGACTATAAAGCCTGACGGAATTATATCCCGGTTGCAAATTCACCCGAAAAACAGCATCTTTAAAAATTATCTTTTTTTCTTTATTCTTGCTCTTTGCACCTTTTTCCCCCGATTTCTTGCCATCTTCTTTCTGAATTCCTGTGAAAAACTCACCACTTGGCTGATTGTTCACCTTTAACATCATTTTCAAGCGTGACTCATCAACGAACCTGAATTTCATAAGATAACTACCACCTTTATCTGACCAAATATCATGCCAGACAATATCATTATCTTCCGAACCACCTGTATTAGCTACACAAATACTACCACTAGCCCCATCAACAGACATAAACTTAACAGGCAGTTTGCGTTTACCCAAATCATCGTATGCAGTAAGTAAAGCCCATTCCGCCTCATAACGGGAAGTTTCCAGTCGCTGTTTACCTGTTACCTTCATCACCCGGATACTATGAGCCGGCAGTTCCGCCTTCAGAACATACTTTCCGCTTTTCTTGTCCTTGTTCATCTTTACCACCTGATGTCTGATAACATCCCTTGCCACAATCTTTCCTCCCATTTCAAGTTCTTCCATCGGCACAGAAAAGGAGATTACCGAATCGGATGGATTAAATAAAGCCACCGCCCTAACCAAGCCATGCCTCTTCTCCAGATCCTTTACCATCACATAACCTTCACCCTGGCGCATCGCTACATAAGCCTGCAATCCCAGAGAATCCTGATTGATAGCAATCAATTCTCTGTTCGTCAGTAGAGAAAGTGACTGTTCGTTGAGAGAATTCAAATCACAACCAATCAACATCGGCGAACTCATCATACACCACATACCCACATGCACTTCCTCTTCAGAAGGCTTCAATCCTCTACCTATTTCAAGCATATCCATATCATTGTAATGACCATCACCCGCAAAGGCTGAAAGATACATATTCTTGCTGATAATCTTCATGATAGATGACCAACGCGGACGAATGTCAGAACAGATGCGCCAAGATGTAGCCATACTCTTAGCCCAAGTACCCGGAAATGCCCAACGGCAAATATTGATGGAAACAGGATGCCCTGCCTCTTGCCTGATGGCATCACAGATAGCCTTATAACGCTTTTTCTCATCAAGGTCGAGCCAGGTACCTGCACCACAATAGTCAATCTTGATGAAGTCGTATCCCCAATCATGGAAATACAATCTTGCATCCTGCAACTCATGCCCATAGAGACCGGCTCCGAAACCATTCTCATCATTATCATATTTAGAACCACAAGTGTTGGCACCCGCATCCGAATAGATGCCTGCCTTCAATCCTAAGCTATGAATATAATCGGCAACCACCTTCATACCGTTAGGAAAACGCTGGGGATGTGGATGCATCAAGCCGGTGGAATCGCGCCAGCCAAAGAATCCGTCATCAATATTGATATGGGTATAACCCAAATCCTTCAATCCCAAGCGTACCAAAGCATCGGCTTGCGCCCGAATGAGCGAGTCGCTAATATTAACATGAAAGGTATTCCATGAACTCCAACCCATAATAGGCGGTGTAACCTGCGCATAAAGATAAGCAGGAAAAGATGCTACAATCACTAATGCCGTTATAAAAGTTTTTTTTCTCATTTTTGAAATTATGAATATTGTTTGCTATTAATTACCAATGGATCACTAAACATAAGTCCATTACTTTGCAAAAGTAAAAAGAAACAAGCTGCCAGATATGGTTAAAACATTCAAAAACATCTTTATCCGTACAAGTCTACAGAAAGAAATATATATTATTTTTCACTGCTGTCCCGTTTAGAAATCATCGGACCTGAAAAGGCTAGGATATAGCCAA
>ERZ1026892.414-NODE-414-length-20316-cov-12.023790_pt1 | contig 20316 bp, 17 predicted proteins | sample MGYA00380176_ERZ1026892 | MGnify/ENA primary metagenome ERZ1026892 (study PRJEB33269, sample SAMEA4719812) | human gut metagenome | biome: human-associated habitat; feature: organic feature; material: feces | place: Cameroon | collected 2013-10 ... | reverse complement strand
TGGTTTTCGTAGTGTATAAAATGTTGAAAAATTTGCAACTAAATCCCGGCAGGTCATACCACGATTTTACGCTATTTTGCGGGTTTTTGCCCTCATAACGCAAATGATTTTGCACTAATCATGCTCAGACATACGTAGATTGCCCGTTGTCTGAGCACTTTGTGCAAAACACGGTCAGACCATGTACATCCCGCCGTTTACGTGCAACGTTTCACCAGTGATGTAACTTGCTTCGTCGGAGGCCAAAAATACAACCGCACTGGCGATTTCATTTGGAGAGCCGAGGCGCCCCGCAGGAACTGCCGCCAGTGTACCCGCACGCTGCTCATCGGTCAGCGCACGCGTCATGTCCGTTTCAATAAAGCCCGGAGCAACAACGTTCACAGTAATTCCGCGTGACGCAACTTCACGCGCCAGTGATTTACTGAAGCCGATCAGGCCTGCTTTCGCCGCAGCGTAGTTAGCCTGACCCGCATTTCCCATGGTACCAACCACAGAACCGATAGTGATGATACGCCCATGACGCTTTTTCATCATAGCGCGCATTACCGCTTTTGACAGACGGAAAACAGATGACAGGTTGGTTTCGAGGATATCGTTCCACTCGTCATCTTTCATGCGCATTAACAGGTTATCACGAGTAATCCCGGCATTATTGACCAGAATGTCGACTTCGCCAAATTCCGCGCGGATATTTCCCAGAACAGATTCAATAGATGCCGGGTCGGTCACATTCAACATCAGACCTTTACCGTTAGCACCCAGATAGTCACTGATCGCCTGCGCGCCGCTTTCGCTGGTCGCAGTGCCGATAACTTTTGCGCCGCGAGCGACGAGAGTTTCAGCGATTGCGCGGCCAATACCGCGGCTTGCACCTGTTACCAGGGCAATTTTTCCTTCAAAGCTCATGCTTTCCTCTTTTATTGCGCAAGTGCCGCTGACAGGGCAGCCGGCTCATTGATGGCCGATGCAGTCAGGGTATCTACAATACGTTTGGTCAGGCCGGTGAGGACTTTACCCGGACCAACTTCATACAGATGCTCTACGCCCTGGGAAGCCATAAACTCAACGGTTTTGGTCCACTGAACCGGGCTGTACAGCTGGCGAACCAGCGCGTCGCGAATCGCGTCGCCGTCGGTTTCGCACTTCACGTCAACGTTGTTCACTACCGGAACGGTCGGCGCGTTAAAGGTGATTTTTTGCAGCTCAACCGCCAGTTTCTCAGCGGCAGGCTTCATCAGCGCGCAGTGAGACGGCACGCTGACCGGCAGCGGCAGCGCACGCTTCGCGCCAGCGGCTTTACAGGCTGCGCCCGCACGTTCAACCGCTTCTTTATGACCAGCGATAACCACCTGGCCCGGCGAGTTGAAGTTAACCGGAGAGACAACCTGCCCTTCGGCAGATTCTTCGCACGCTTTGGCGATAGCAGCATCGTCAAGGCCGATGATAGCCGACATGCCTCCGGTACCTTCCGGAACGGCTTCCTGCATAAACTTGCCGCGCATCTCAACCAGACGCACCGCGTCGGCGAAAGCAATCACACCCGCGCAAACCAGCGCGGAGTATTCGCCCAGGCTGTGACCGGCCATCAGCGCCGGCGCTTTACCGGCCTGCTGCTGCCATAGACGATACAGCGCAACGGAAGCCGTCAGCAGCGCAGGCTGGGTCTGCCAGGTTTTGTTCAGCTCTTCAGCAGGCCCCTGCTGGGTCAACGCCCACAGATCATAGCCCAGAGCTGCGGAAGCTTCATGAAAAGTTTCTTCGATAACCGGGTAGGTTGCTGCCAGTTCAGACAGCATGCCTACCGCCTGTGAACCCTGCCCAGGGAACACGAAAGCGAATTGCGTCATGTTTTTTATCCTTATACTTAGAAACGAACCAGCGCAGAGCCCCAGGTGAACCCGCCGCCGAAGGCTTCCAGCAGCACCAGTTGACCGCGCTTAATGCGGCCGTCGCGGACAGCTTCGTCAAACGCGCACGGTACGGAAGCGGCCGAGGTATTGCCGTGACGGTCAAGGGTCACCACGACGTTGTCCATGGACATGCCGAGCTTTTTCGCCGTCGCGCTGATAATACGTAAGTTCGCCTGGTGCGGCACCAGCCAGTCCAGCTCAGAACGGTCGAGGTTGTTGGCTTCCAGCGTTTCATCAACGATGTGCGCCAGCTCGGTCACCGCGACTTTAAAGACTTCGTTACCGGCCATCGTCAGATGGATGGCGTTTTCCGGGTGGACGCGATCGGCGTTCGGCAGCGTCAGCAGCTTACCGTAGCTACCGTCTGCATGCAGATGGGTAGAGATAATCCCCGGTTCTTCGGATGCGCCCAGCACGACGGCGCCCGCGCCATCACCGAAGATAATGATCGTGCCGCGATCGGTAGGATCGCAGGTTCGCGCCAGCGTATCCGCACCGACGACCAGCGCGTATTTCACCGCACCGGACTTCACGTACTGATCGGCCACGCTCAGCGCATAGGTAAAGCCCGCGCAGGCCGCAGCGATATCAAATGCCGGCGCGCCTTTCACGCCCAGCATGTCCTGAATCTGGCAGGCCGCGCTCGGGAACGCATGGGTCGCAGACGTGGTCGCAACCACAATCAGCCCCAGCTCGCTTGCCTCGATGCCCGCCATATCCAGCGCGCGTTTGGCCGCTTCGTAACCCAGCGTAGACACGTTTTCATCAGGGCCAGCAATACGGCGCTCACGGATACCTGTACGGGTGACAATCCACTCGTCAGACGTATCAACCATTTTTTCCAGATCGGCGTTAGTCCGCACTTGCTCAGGCAGATAGCTGCCGGTACCAATAATCTTCGTATACATGTACGCTCAGTCACTTTTCGCTAATATAGCCGCCCAGTTTGACACACGGCGCAGCTGGCTTGATTACTTGCCAGACTCCGCTCTATCAAACCCTGCGGGGTATACGGATTCCAGGCGAGCGGCAATTCGCTGAGGAACTTGTCGCTGCACCGCCTGCACTGCCTGTTCAATGGCGATTGCAAAGGCTCGCTGATTAGCAGCGCCATGGCTCTTAATCACCGTGCCGCGCAATCCTAACAGACAGGCGCCATTATACTGGTCGGGGTTGAGGTGACTGAATCGCCTTGTCAGGCTTTTTTGTAACCAACGCTTTAATAAAATCAGCCACCACGACCGTTTTTTCCCCTCGCTCTGCGATTTCAGCAGCGAAAGGAACATACGCACTACCCCTTCCATCGTCTTTAAGGTGACGTTTCCTGTAAAGCCGTCGCAAACCAGAACGTCGGTTTTGCCCGTTAACAGCTCATTGGCTTCAAGATAGCCGATATAATTCAGAGAAGAGATTGTTTTTAGCACTAATGAGGCATCACGAATACTATCATGACCCTTAATCTCTTCTTCGCCGATGTTAAGCAAGGCCACGCGCGGGTTAGCAATCCCCAGCACTTCCTCAGCCATCACCGACCCCATGACGGCAAACTGCACCAGCATGGTACTGTCACAGTCGACGTTAGCGCCAAGGTCCAGCACTACCGTCTTGCCCTTCTGCTGATGCGGTAACACCGTCACCAGCGCCGGGCGCTCAATCCCCTGAATGGGCTTGAGCAGCAATTTGGCCAGCCCCATCAGCGCGCCGGTATTTCCCGCACTGACGCAGGCTTCAGCCCGCCCTTCTTTCACCATCTCCAGCGCCACGCGCATTGAACTACCGCGGCTGTGGCGGATAGCATGCGATGGCCGCTCATCACTGGCAATAACCGACTGGGCAGGAATAATCTGCAAACGCGAACGTTGTTCGAAGTCAGCTCTGGCAAGTAATGGCGTAATGTCGTCGGGATTGCCGACTAATAGAAGTGAGAGTTGCGGATTAGAACTCAGTGCCTGCAATGCTGCAGGCACCGTCACGGAAGGGCCAAAATCGCCCCCCATGACATCTAACGCCAGGGTTAGACGTGTCAAGGTATCTTCGCCGCCTGGTTCGGTGTTTCCCCGCGTGAACGGGGAAATTCCTCACTAAGCATAATCACGCTTGCGCGTGATTACTTAGCGATTACCTTACGGCCACGGTAGTAACCGTCGGCAGTGATGTGGTGACGCAGGTGTTGTTCACCAGAAGTTTTGTCTACAGACAGGCTGGTGACTGCGGTCAGAGCGTCATGGGAACGACGCATGCCACGTTTGGAACGGGTTGGTTTATTCTGTTGTACGGCCATGGACCTTACTCCTCAATTACTTACGCTTTAAGCTGGCTAATACGGCAAATGGGTTTGGTTTTTGCGCTTCATCAGGCAGTTCCCCAAAGACCATGTCCGCCTCGGACACTTCACAGTGTTCAGAATCATGCACCGGAACTACCGGCAAGGAGAGGATGATTTCATCTTCAACCAACGCCAGCAGATCGATTTCACCGAATTCGTTAACCTCAATCGGCTCATACGCTTCCGGGAGTGCCTCAACCTGATCGTCATTCTTGACCGGGCTGAAACAATACTTTGTGTAAACATGATGAGTGAACGGTTTCCCGCAACGCTGACATTCCAACGATACCGTGACCTTCGCATCACCGGTGATGACCGCGAGGCGTTGGTTATCGATAGCGAAGGACATTTCGCATTCCACATCACTGTCTACACTGACTACGGACGCGGCGACGCGCTCCGCCTGATCGGGGGTATAGATACCCTGGTAATCAAGGCGTTTTTGAGCCGTACGAACCGGATCGAGAGTCAGGGGTAATTTTACCTTTTGCATAGGGCGCGCATATTAACTTTGTAACGTCATAGAGTCAAAGAAAAAGGCAGCCTCAGGTTGCCTTTTGCCAATAATTCGCACACATTGCGGCCTATAGTTTAAAATGTCGGAATCTAATTCGCTACAGTCTATTTGAAAAATTATGCCTGATTTGATTCTTGCCTCCACCTCCCCTTATCGCAAACAGCTGCTTGAGAAGCTCGGTATCGCCTTCGAATGCGCCGCGCCGGAGATTGACGAACTGCCGCTACCTGGCGAAACCCCGCGCAGTCTGGTGCTGCGACTGGCGCAGCTAAAGGCACAGGCGCTGGCGGAACGCTTTCCGAACCATCTTATTATTGGTTCCGATCAGGTCTGTATGCTGGAAGGGGAAATTACCGGCAAACCGCATACCGAGGAAAATGCGCGCTTACAATTAAAAAAAGCCAGCGGAAATGTGGTGACCTTTTATACCGGACTGGCGCTGTATAATTCAGCAAATGGTCATCTCCAGACGGAATGTGAACCGTTTGATGTACATTTTCGCCATCTGAGCGAACAGGAAATTGCCACCTATATTCGCAAAGAAAATCCGCTTAACTGCGCCGGGAGCTTCAAAAGTGAAGGTCTGGGCATTGCCCTCTTCGACCGTCTTGAAGGACGCGATCCGAATACCCTGGTCGGTTTACCGCTGATTGCGCTGTGCAAAATGTTACGACGAGAAAATCATAATCCGCTGTTAGATTAGCGCCACGCCAGGCGTCGCCGAGCTATGCGACGCCCCACCCGCAATTTTGCTTATTCCTTCTGCGATCACAGTTTATTTTTCCAGCGCCGCTAAAATCCCTGACTCCATATTGAAACATTGTTTTGATTTAAGGGGTGAGCATGCGTGGCAAACGTAAAATATTATTTATGCTGGCAATACTAACCGCAACTCAGGCTAATGCCGCTGATGACTGGCAGAAACAAGGCGTAGTTGAAGGCAACCTTCCTGCCAGCTGGCAACAGATGAAAACTCAGATGCAATATCCTGACTCATGGCTTTCCGGGCATTATTCTGATTTTAAAAGCTGGCAGCAGCACGCGCGCCAGGAATTCCGCCAGGCGTTGCTAACGCCGGACGCTACCAAACCGTTCGATGAGCAGATTATCGCCAGTGAAGACCGTGGCAGCTACACCGCAAAAAAACTCGCGCTCAACATTACCGACGATAACCGCATCTCCGCCCTGATGCTGACGCCAAAAACGCCCGGCCCGCACCCGGCGATAGTCCTGCTTCATGACCACGGTTCAAAGTTTGATATCGGTAAAGAGAAGCTGATTCGCCCGTGGGGCAATGCCGAGCAGCTCGCTAGCGCCCAGGCGTGGGCCGATAAGTTCTTCAGCGGACGTTTTATCGGCGACGAGCTGGCAAAACGCGGCTATGTGGTTATCGCCATCGACAGCCCCGGCTGGGGCGACCGTGGCCCGATGGTTTATGAGCAGCAGCAGGCGCTGGCCAGCAACTATTTCAATCTCGGCCGTTCGCTGGCCGGTGAGGTTGCCTATGAAGATATGCGTACCGTTGACTTTGTCGCCTCGTTGAAAGGGGTCGATAGCAAACGCATCGGCGTACTGGGCTTCTCAATGGGCGGCTTCCGCGCCTGGCAGTTGGCGGCGCTTTCCGGGAAGGTGGCGGCCACTGCGGTTATCTCCTGGTTCGGCACCTACGATGGCCTGATGACGCCGGGGAACAACGTGCTGCGCGGGCAATCGGCCTTTTATATGCTGCATCCTGGAATGCCCGCAAAGATGGATATCCCCGATATTGCCAGCATTGCCGCACCGAAACCGATGCTGATTTTCAGCGGTGGACAGGACAAGCTGTTCCCGGCGAAAGCGGTGAGCGATGCCTTTGCCAAAGTCCACAAAGTGTGGGCCTCGCAAAAAGCCGACGATATGCTGGTGACGAAGAGCTGGCCAGAGCTTGGGCACGTCTTTTACCGGCAACAGCAGGAGGAAGTATTCCCCTGGCTGGATAAATGGTTAAAACCTTAACCTTTTCCCCTCAGCTCACCGCGACGGCGGGCTGAGGGAACGTAGCATTTTAGCGTCGCTCTCAGTACTCTCTCGTCATTGATAACAATGACAACAGGAGTGCATCGTGAGCACCCCATCGCAATCCGCTTCTTCTCTATGGCTGCCAATAACGCTCGCCAGCGTGATCCTGATGATCACGATGGGCATCCGTCAGACCGTCGGTCTGTTCGTTCATCCGATCGTCATGCAAACCTCAATGAGTATTGCCGAAATCAGCATGGCGCTGGCTATCGGTCAACTGATGTGGGGCGCTTTCCAGCCGCTATTTGGCGCATGGGCGGATAAACGCGGCGCATTCAGCGTGCTGGTACTCGGCGCAGTCATGATTGCCCTGGGGCAACTGGGGACGCTTTGGGCGGCGTCGTTCCTGCCATTAACGCTGGCCCAAGGCCTTCTCAGCCCGGCGGGCGCAGCGGCAGGCAGCTTTTCGGTACTGATTGGCGTCGTGGCCAGCCGACTACCGACCGATAAAGGCTCAATGGCCAGCGGGCTGATTAACGCCGGGGGCTCGGTTGGCCAGTTTATCTTCGCGCCGCTGGTACAGTTGATTATCGGCCTCCGTGGGATGGCTTCCGGGCTGGTCTTTCTGGCAATGGCCGCGCTGGCCACCATTTTCCCATCATGGCTGCTGTGCCGTGGCGCAAAGCGTCAGGCGGCAGCCCCCACCGTTCATGTTGCAGCCGATGCGGGATTAAAGCAGCAGATCGCCCTCGCCTTTCGCAATCCCAGCTATTTGCTGCTGCATGCAGGCTTTTTGACCTGCGGCTTTCACGTAGCGTTTCTGACGACCCACCTGCCTACAGAAGCGGCCCTATGCGGCCACGACGCCACGGTGCCCGCCATCAGCCTGTCGCTGATTGGTCTGTGCAACATTGTCGGCAGCATCGTGGCAGGGTTTCTCGGCAAGCGCTATCGGATGAAGTACATTCTGGCGGTACTCTACACCTCGCGCGCGGTAATGATCGCCCTCTTCCTGCTATCGTCAAAATCCGAGACGGCTTTTTATCTCTTTGCTTGCGCCATCGGTTTTACCTGGCTGGCCACCGTACCGCCCACCGCCGGTATCATTGGCAAACTGTTCGGCACGCGCTACCTGGCCACGCTGTTTGGCTTTACGCTGTTTAGCCATCAGATTGGCGCGTTCTTCGGTGCGTGGCTGGGCGGCGTCGCGATGCAATATGAAGGCAGCCTGACGTGGGTGTGGTATGCGGATATCGCGCTAGCGCTGCTGGCGGCGCTGGTGAACCTGCCGATTAAAGAGAAAAGCGTTGCCGTTCGTCTTCGCAAGGCATAAAAAACGGGCCAGGCGGCCCGTTTAGCTTACTTCTGGTTGCGTAGCACCTGGAGACAGCGCTTGAGCTGGTCATCCATCGGCGCTTCCACGCGCATCACTTCGCCGGTCCCCGGGTGGGTGAACTTCAGCGCCGCGGCGTGCAAAAACAGACGATTCAGGCCGGTGCCCGTCAGCTGTTTGTCAAACTCGCGATCGCCATAACGATCGTCAAAGGCAATCGGGTGCCCCGCGTGCTGGGTATGCACGCGGATCTGGTGCGTACGTCCGGTTACCGGGCTACAGCGTACCAACGTGGCGAACGCGTAACGTTCTTCTATTTTGAAGCGAGTTTCCGATGGCTTACCTTCCTGGCTAACGCGTACGATGCGCTCGCCGCTCTGCAGAATGTTTTTCAGCAGCGGCGCCTGTACAGCCTTCACGTGGGACTGCCACTGCCCGCGCACCAGCGCCAGGTAGTCTTTCTGCATCCCTTTCTCGCGCAGTTGTTCATGCAGCGAACGCAGCGCCGAACGCTTCTTCGCTACCAGCAGCACGCCGGAGGTGTCACGGTCAAGACGGTGGACCAGCTCCAGGAAGCGCGCTTCCGGACGCAGCGCGCGCAGCCCTTCAATCACGCCGAAACTTAGGCCGCTACCGCCGTGTACCGCCGTGCCGGAAGGTTTGTTCAGCACGAGGATGTGATCGTCTTCGTACAGGATAACGTCGCTCAGCGCCGCCACTTTTTGCAAATGCGGCGATACGGCATCTTCTTCACGTTCGGCTACGCGCACCGGCGGAATACGCACCTCATCGCCGGCCTCCAGCTTATACTCAGGCTTGATGCGCTTTTTATTTACCCGCACCTCGCCCTTACGCAAGATGCGATAAATCATACTCTTCGGTACCCCTTTTAGCTGGGTACGCAAAAAGTTGTCGATTCGTTGCCCGGCTTCGTCAGCGCTGATGGCAACCATTTTTACAGTCGGAGTCTCAGTTTTCATGGTGCGCGATTCTAAATATCCCGGCTCATTAGCGCCACTCATTTTTCTATGCTTATATTTATCATACCCCGTTTACCGCTGTTGCTTTTCCCAGCGAGCTGTTTGTTATTAGAACAATCTCAACGGACTGGTGAAGAAACTGTGAGTAACCGGGTGATAAAAGGTGAAAGTCAACTTGCTATAACCGGGTTACCAAGGAATAATGAAACTGTTTTCCGTGGTGAACCTGGAATAACAAGGATATATACACCAAATCATTCAAGCGGCATCAAGGCGGCAAGCGAGTGAGCCCGCAGGAACGTACCCGAGTACGTGACTAAGGTGAGCGCGTTCAGCCAACGCCGAGGCAGCCTGAAAGATGAAGTGTATGACGGAATGACCAGTTTTGTCTGTTCGATCATCCACGCAGCAATGGCGTAAGACGTATTGATCCCTCAGACAGTTAGCGGGCTGCGAGTTGCAGTCCTTACCGGTACATATACTGTACGAATTTTAGATGGCAGAAAAATAACGCAACGGGAAACATCCGTGCCAATCTCTACCTTCTGAAAGATGACGAGTATAAATGGAATCTTCTCTGGAGAGTTATCCCAGGCTGTTCCCCTAATAATTGCGCTGTGTTTCCGTTTGAAACACAGGCTACCGACACTCTGCGCCTCTTAAGCGAGCGACAACCGTGAGGTTGGCGACGTGAATAGTCACGAGGCCATCGGTTTACCCCGGAAAGGCAACACTCTGCTCGCAGCTTAGTCGTCAATGTAAGAATAATGAGTAAGTTACGATGAAAAGAATGTTAATCAACGCAACTCAGCAGGAAGAGTTGCGTGTCGCCCTCGTTGATGGGCAGCGTCTGTACGATCTGGATATTGAAAGCCCAGGACACGAACAGAAAAAAGCGAACATCTACAAAGGCAAAATTACCCGTATTGAACCGAGTCTCGAAGCCGCATTTGTTGATTACGGCGCCGAGCGTCATGGTTTCCTCCCCCTCAAAGAAATCGCTCGCGAATATTTCCCAGCCAACTACAGCTCTCACGGTCGTCCGAACATCAAAGATGTGCTGCGTGAAGGCCAGGAAGTCATCGTCCAGATTGATAAAGAAGAACGCGGCAATAAAGGCGCTGCGCTGACGACCTTTATCAGCCTCGCGGGTAGCTACCTGGTGCTGATGCCGAACAACCCGCGTGCGGGCGGTATCTCTCGCCGTATCGAAGGCGACGATCGCACCGAACTGAAAGAAGCGCTGGCTAGCCTCGAGCTGCCGGACGGCATGGGCTTAATCGTGCGTACCGCGGGCGTCGGCAAATCAGCCGAAGCGCTGCAGTGGGACTTAAGCTTCCGTCTGAAGCACTGGGAAGCTATTCAGAAAGCCGCTGAAAGCCGCCCTGCTCCGTTCCTGATTCACCAGGAAAGCAACGTGATCGTGCGTGCCTTCCGCGACTATCTGCGCCAGGATATCGGCGAAATCCTCATCGACAACCCGAAAGTGATGGAAATGGCGCGTCAGCACATTTCTGCACTGGGCCGTCCGGATTTCAGCAGCAAAATCAAACTGTACACCGGTGAAATCCCGCTGTTCAGCCACTACCAGATTGAATCGCAGATCGAGTCCGCGTTCCAGCGTGAAGTGCGTCTGCCTTCCGGCGGTTCTATCGTTATCGATAGCACCGAAGCGCTGACCGCTATCGACATCAACTCCGCGCGTGCAACCCGCGGCGGCGATATCGAAGAAACCGCGTTCAACACCAACCTCGAAGCGGCTGATGAAATTGCTCGCCAGCTGCGTCTGCGCGACCTTGGCGGCCTGATCGTTATCGACTTTATCGATATGACCCCGGTTCGCCACCAGCGCGCGGTAGAAAATCGTCTGCGCGAGGCCGTCCGTCAGGACCGTGCGCGTATCCAGATCAGCCATATTTCTCGCTTCGGCCTGCTGGAGATGTCTCGCCAGCGTCTGAGCCCGTCGCTGGGCGAATCCAGCCACCACGTCTGCCCGCGCTGCTCCGGCACCGGCACCGTGCGTGACAACGAATCGCTGTCGCTCTCTATTCTGCGTCTGATTGAAGAAGAAGCGCTGAAAGAGAACACCAAAGAAGTCCACGCCATTGTTCCGGTGCCGATTGCCTCTTACCTGCTGAACGAAAAACGTGCTGCGGTAAGCGCCATTGAATCCCGCCAGGGCGGCGTGCGTTGCATCATCGTCCCGAACGACGAGATGGAAACCCCGCACTACTCTGTGCTGCGCGTGCGTAAAGGCGAAGAAACCACCACGCTGAGCTACCTGCTGCCGAAGCTGCACGAAGAAGCCATGGCGCTGCCGGTTGAAGAAGAGTTTGTTGAGCGTAAGCTGCCTGAGCAGCCGGCGCTGGCGACCTTCGTGATGCCGGAAGTGCCTGAGCCTACCGCAGAGAAAGCCGCGCCAGCTGCCGCTCAGCCGAAAGCCGCTGCAGCTGCCGCGCCGGCGGCTCCTGGCCTGCTCTCTCGTTTCTTTGCTGCGCTGAAAAGCCTGTTTGCCGGTAGCCCGGAGAAAGCGGTTGAAGCACAGCCGGAGAAACAAGAAGCAAAACCTGAGCGTCAGCAGGAACGCCGCAAGCCGCGTCAGAATAACCGTCGCGACCGTAACGAGCGTAGCGATCGTCGTAATGACCGCAACGAGCGCAATGACCGTAACGAAAACGCCGAAGGCCGCGAACCGCGTGAAAGCCGTGAAGGTCGCGACGATAACCGTCGTAACCGTCGCGAGAAACCGCAGCAGTCTGAAGCACGCGAAAACCGCCAGCAGAACGTCGTGGATGACGCGGAGAAATCCCGCTCACGTGACGAACAGCAGCAGCCACGCCGTGAACGTAACCGCCGCCGTAGCGACGATAAACGTCAGCAGCCGCAGGAAGCGAAACCGCAGGTTCGTGAAGAACAGGCTGCTGCCGCGCCGGAAGCCGCACAAGAAGAACGCGTACAGACTATGCCGCGCCGCAAACCGCGTCAGCTGGCACAGAAAGTCCGCATCGAAACCCCGGAGCAGACCGCCGCTCGTGAACTGATTGCTGATGAACCGCAGCAGGAAGCGCCGCGTACCGCCCTGGCGAAAGTCGATCTGCCGGCGGTGGTTGATGCCCCGGTACAGAGCGAGCAGGACGACAATACGGAAGGTCGTGATAACAACGGCATGCCGCGTCGTTCACGTCGTTCTCCGCGCCATCTGCGCGTCAGCGGTCAGCGTCGTCGTCGTTACCGTGACGAGCGTTACCCGACCCAGTCGCCGATGCCGCTGACCGTCGCCTGCGCGTCGCCAGAACTGGCCTCCGGTAAAGTGTGGATTACCTACCCGATAGCTCAGGTGCAAACCGAAGCGGAAGCACCGGCTGAGCAGGACGTAGCAGAACAGCCAATCGTAGCGCAAGCCGCTGAACAGGCTGTCGTTACCGAGCCAGCGGTTGTTGAAACCGTCGCTGAAGCACCTGAAGTGGCCGCTCCGGCAGCCGTTGCCGAACCGGTTATCGTGGCGCAAGAAACGGCGCCAGCGCAGGAAGAAACGCCTGCGTCGGTAGAGGAAGAAGCGCCTGCTGCAGTGGAAGAAGAAACCGTTGCACAAGAAGTGGTTGTCGCTGAAGCACCGGCTATCGTTGAAGAAGCGAAAACCGAGGTTGAAACGCCGGTTGTTGAAACCGCGCCAGTGGTTGAGGCCGCGCCGGTGATTGACAGTGCGCCTGTCGCAGAAGAACCGGCTGTTGAACAGGCTCCGGTCGAGGAAACTCCGGTGGTTGCCGCGCCAGTCGCTGCTGAACCGGTTGTGACCACTCCAGCACCTGTGGCGAAATCTTCCGATGCCAACCGTGCCTCTGCGCCGATGACCCGAGCGCCGGCACCGGCATACGTGCCAGAAGCACCGCGCCACAGCGACTGGGTTCGTCCATCCTTTAACTTCGACGGTAAAGGTTCCGCTGGCGGCCACAGTGCGACGCACACGGCTACCGCTGAACCTACCCGCCCGCAGTCGGTTGAATAAACCGCCAGCGTGAAATAAAAAATCGGCCCCAGTGGCCGATTTTTTTTTACCTGATGCTATGCGTTTATCCATTCTGCTCGGGCTGCCGCATCCCCGCGATTTGCGGCATGACCTCGCGCATCAGATCGAGAAACTTACGCAGCCGGGTCGGATAATAACGCGCCCATGGATACACCAGATGGACCGGCAGCGGCGTCGTTTGCCACTCGGGTAGCAGCTCAACCAATGTTCCATTAGCGAGCTCCTCTTCCACCGTCCAGCTTGAAACCACCGCGGCCCCCACGTTAGCCAACGCGGCGTTTTTCGCGACATACAGGCTGTCAGTGCTCAGCCGCGCAGCAATATTCACGCTCTCCGTCTGGCCGAGAACCGGATGATGCAGCACCACCTCATGCTGATAGAAAGTACTGATCGCAATCCACGGGAGCGCAGAGAGCTGTTCAGGTGTCGTCACCTGAGGGTAGCGCGCCAGCACCTGCGGTGAAGCGACGATGCAGCGCGGCACTTCCGCCAGAAGTACCGACACCGTCGCCGGATCCACCTCCGCGCCGACGCGAATCGCGCAGTCGACGTTGTCACTGATGAAGTCCACCGCCCTATCGTGCAGCATCCACTCGACGGAGAGCTGCGGGTAGCGTGCGAGAAAGCCCACCAGCGGCATCAGTAATTGCTGCTGGCCAAAAGCGTGCGGTGCGCGCACGCGTAACGTGCCCACCGGCTGCTCGTCGGTCAACCGTAAAGCATCCTCCAGCGCCAGCCAGCTATCCACCACCTGACGTGCCTGCTGATAGCAGCGCTCACCGTCGTCGGTCAGCTTCATGGCGTGGGTTGAGCGCAGCAGCAGCTTGGCCCCCAGCATCTCCTCAAGCGACTGCAATCGGCGGCTAATAGTGGCCTGAGTGGTCTCAAGCTGCCGTGCAGCGGCAGACAGCGAGCCTGCCTCAACGATACGGATAAACGTGCGCATCAGTTCAACCCGGTCTATACGCTCTGTTCTTTTCATCAACTTATTGCCTATACGTGAAACGTATAACTGTTTTACCACCGCGGCGGCTACCGCACCACCCCGAAGACGCGGAGAATGCCTGCATACACCGTTGAGGATGAAACCATGAACACTGATAACCTTTCTTCCCGGGCCACCGGCCTGCTGATCTTTGTCCTGGCGCTCGGCGCCGGGTTCAGCGTTGCCGCCATTTATTACGCCCAGCCGCTGCTGCCGCTGATGGGTTCAACCCTGAACCTGAGCGTGGAAGGTATGGGGCTCATTCCCACGCTCACTCAGGCTGGCTATGCGCTAGGGATCCTGTTTTTACTGCCGCTGGGCGACCGTTACGACCGTCGCACGCTGATTCTGCTGAAAAGCCTGACGCTGGCGGTTTTATTACTGCTTTATAGCCTGACTCAGCAATTTCCTTCACTGCTGGCGATAAGCTTACTAATCGGTATGGCCGCCACCATGGCGCAGGACATCGTCCCCGCCGCCGCGATTCTCGCCCCGGCGGGGAAACAGGGGAAAATGGTCGGCACGGTGATGACAGGCCTGCTGCTGGGGATCTTATTGTCGCGTACCGTAAGCGGCGTGGTCGGTGAACTGTTTGGCTGGCGCGTGATGTATCAGGCCGCTGCCGTCAGCATTGCGCTGATTGGCCTGCTGCTGTGGCGGGTACTGCCGCACTTCGCCGCTCACTCCGAACTGCGTTATCCGGCACTCATGGTTTCGATGGTGCATCTGTGGCGCCGCTACCCGACGCTGCGTCGCGCCGCCATGGCTCAGGGCGTTCTCTCCATCGCCTTTAGCGCCTTCTGGTCAACGCTGGCGGTCATGCTGGCCGAGCACTACCACATGGGGAGCGCGGTGGCGGGTGGCTTTGGTATCGCCGGCGCGGCAGGTGCGCTGGCGGCACCGCTGGCAGGCGGTCTGGCCGATAAAGTGGGTGCGGAGAAAGTGACCCAGTTGGGTGCGCTGCTGGTGAGCGTTTCATTTGCGCTGATGTTCTTGCTGCCGGTTCTGCCGCCGATGGCGCAGATGGCGCTGATTGCCCTCTCCGCCGTTGGTTTCGACCTGGGTCTGCAATCGAGCCTGGTCGCGCACCAGAATCTGGTGTACAGCCTGGAGCCGCAGGCGCGCGGTCGCCTTAATGCGCTGCTGTTTACCGGCGTATTTATCGGTATGGCGCTGGGTTCAGTCCTGGGTACGCAGGTTTACTCGCTGGCCGGTTGGGAAGGCGTGGTGGTATTAGCCACGCTGGCCGGTCTGGTCGCACTGGCGATTCGCGTCAGCGAAACCTACCGCTTACGTAGCGCTGCGTTGAACGCCCAGTAGGACAATAAAAAAAGCCCGCGACGGGGTAATGACGCGGGCGATAAAAACATACCCAGTTTCAACAGATATGTTTAAAACTACATGTTGTTATTTATTCAGTTGGAACAATGACATGCCCTGCATGTCGGTAAACGCTTTATAGGCCGCCTGCAGGGCCGTTTGCTGCATCGTGTAGTTCGAGATAGTCGAGTTCCAGTCGACGTCCACCAGATTGCTCATCTGCTGCGTCTGCGCCAGCGCGCGGTCATCGCCCAGGGAATCCAGCTTATCCAGTTCATTGAGCTGGGTGCCCAGTTCAGCACGCACGGTCAACACGTTATTCAGCGAATTACTCAGGCTGCGGTTGGTTTTATCAATCGCCGCCCGCGCCGTATCCTGGGCCGTTTCATCACCTTCAACCGGCGTTTTCAGCGCGGCAATTGCCGAGTCCAACGCCGTGAAAATGTTAGTATCGGCATCCGGCTTCGCGTTGCTGGTCGCATTATCAAAAATAAGATTGCCGGTGTGACCGATGACCATAGTGCGTGAAGAATCGACCTGCTGTTCCACGTTGAGAGTGCCGCCAACGTACTTGCCGGTATCATCAAAAGGCGGCGTATCGGTTTTATAACCGGCGAAAATATAGCGCCCGTTACCGTCGGTGCTGTTCGCCAGGTTCAGAAGCTGGTCGCGGATACCCTGCAGGTCAGTTGCCAGCGAGCTACGGTCATCGTCGCTCAGCGTGCCGTTACCGGCATAGACGATCTTCTCCTGCGCCGACTGAATCGCAGTTGTCACCTGCGACAGCGTGCTTTCTTCAATCGACACACGCTGAGTCGCGAAGGTCCGCGCGGTGGCGTACTGGCTATTCTGCGCCTGCGCCTGCGACAGCACCACCGCCTGCGAGGCGGCAACCGGGTCGTCAGAGGCGCGGTTAACCCGCTTGCCGGTAGACATCTGTTCACCGTACTTCAGCCATGCAGACTGAGAGTCCGTAATGCCTCTCATATTCTGCTGGTACATCATGATGGTACTAACGCGCATGGCTCTCCCCTTCCTTAACGGATATTAATTAATGCGTCGAAGAGCGTGCTTGCCGTCTGCAGCACCTGCGCATTTGCCAGATAATACTGCTGAAAAAGCTGCAGGTTGCCGTACTCTTCATCAAGGTTAACCCCGGAGATAGACTGCTGCTGGTTGCTCAGCTGCGTCACCACATTCGCCTGGGTGGTGCTGCTGCTCTTCAGGGTCGCGGTTTGGGTGCCGATATTACTGACCATCGCGGCATAGGCATCGTTAAAGCTCTTTGAGCCGCCGACCACCTTGCTGTTTTGCAAATCCAGCAGCTTCTGCCCGTTACGGTTATCGCTTTCACCCACGCTCGTGCCGGTGGTGGTATCCGCCAGGCCCATCGCGATCTGCGATTCGCTGCTGATAGCCACCTTCATATTCACAATCGCGTTGCTCACCGGTTTAACGGTAAAGCTATCGCCGGTACTGGCTGCACCTTTGGTGTTATCAACGCTGACCGACAGGCCGTCAAACACCAGCGTCGTCGCATCGCTACTGGGATCGAGCGTCACGCTGGTGTTATTGGACAGGCGGGTCACTTCCCAGCCGGCGTCGGTTTTGGTGATACGGTAATCCGTCGCCTGTATGGCAGATGAATCGGTCATCGACGCCGTCAGTTCGGCTTTACCGGCGTTTTTCCCGTTGGCAACGACCGACGGAGTGCCAAAGGAGAAGAAGTCGACGTTAGTGTTGCCATCGGCGTCAATACCGCCACGGTGCACCTGGTTAAAGGCATCGGCAAAGGCCAGCGCCATCTGGTTCAGGCTATTGCGAGTCTGGTCAAGATCCTGCGAACGGAAGGTCAGCATGCCGCCCAGCGAGCCGGTGGTGAGCAGTTTTTCCGGAATTTCCACGTTGCCAGCAACGTTGTCCACATACGCCACGGTGGTACGCGATGAATCGGCGCTACTCGGTACCGCGGCCAGCTGGTTTGATTTGCTTCCCGCCACCAGGGTATACCCGTTGGCCATGGTGATGTTGTAGGTGCTGCCGTCCTGTACGTTAACCTCAACCCCAACCAGTTGGTTAAGCTCACTGACCAGTTGATCGCGCTGATCCAGCAGGTCATTTGGCGATGCGCCAGCGCCCACGCCGGTGAGACGGGAAATCTTATCGTTCAGGCTGGCAATCTGTGAGGTGTAGTTGTTGATCTGTTCGACGGTCGACGTGATAGCCAGATTAACCTGCTTATCCTGATCGCGGAGATACTGATCCGCCACTTTAAACTGGTTCACCACTCCCGCGGCTTTGCCGAGCACGGTCTGGCGCGCCGCCGGATCTTCGGCGTTGCTGACCAGCGTTTGCAGGCTGCTGAAGAAGTCCTGCACCGTGGTGGAGATATTGTTGGTGGAGCTGGAGAGCATATTGTCAATTTTCGACACCTGCTCATAGCGCGTGGTCAAGCCGCTGCTCTGATTTTGCGCCGCGCGCAGCTGGTTGGTAATGAAGGCGTTATATTCACGCTGTACGCCAGACACGTAAACGCCATTGCCCACCCAGCCGCCCGCCCCCAGCGTACTGTTGGCAGAAGCCAGCACCGTGGTTTGACGGGTGTAGCCGGTAACGTTGTAGCTCGCGATGTTGTTACTGGTCGTATTCAGTGCCGACTGGGCTGCGCTCAGCCCGCTCATCGCACTGTTAATTAAACTGGACATGAACGCTCCTTCTTAAGGCCATGGTATTACTTATCGGAAAGCAGACGGCAAACTTGAGATCAATCAGAACAGATTTTCGATATCATTTCGGTACGCGTTGCTGACCTTATCGCTCATTGATTTCAGCTGCTGAATCATGCTGGTCAACTTGCGCGCGTACTGCGGATCGGTGGCGTACCCGGCGTTTTGCAGCGCCTGCGCGCCCTGCTCAGCCGTCGCCGCCGACGTCACCGCCGCATAGCGTGGATTTCGGGTCAGCAGGCCGACGTAATCCGACAGCGCCTCCAGATACGAGCTGTAGACGCGGAACTTCGCCTTCACCTTCTTCGCCTCGCCATTCTCAAATTCAGTGGTGGTGATTTCCGTCACCTTGCCCTTCCAGTCGCCGGACGCTTTCACGCCAAACAGGTTAAAGCTGGGTTCGCCGTTTTCTCGACGGATCTGCCGCTGCCCCCAGCCAGACTCCAGCGCGGCCTGCGCCAGAATCAGGTGGTGCGGAATACCGCTCTGCTCGCTCGCCAGCCGCGCGGGCAGCGATAGCTGAGCAAGGAAGTCTTTGCTGTCGCCGGATAACGGTGTATCGCTGTTGTCCGGCGCTTTCGGCAATGCCTTGCGCACCATCTGCGTTAGCGCGGCGTTCTGATAGCTGGTTACCGTCTGCATATCAAACTTCATCGGCACCTGACCGACGCTATCCGCCGGTTCCTGCTGCTGCGCCGACAGCTGTTTGACCATCTCCTCCGCCAGACCAAGGCCTTTACCTGCCGTCATCTGCTGGGCGATTTGTTGGTCATACATACTGGTATAAAGCCGCGTCTGATCGCTGCTGAACAATCCGTCCTTCGGCAGCGTTTCGCGCATGCTTTTCAGCATCATCTGCACGAACATGCCCTCCACCTGCCGGGCAACGGGACGCAGGTTAGCCTGCGGATCCTGCCCCGCTTTGGTCTTCAGTTCATTCAGTGACTGCGCATCCCACGCGGCGCTCGCCAGTAATTTGCTGTCGGTCAGCATCAGACTATCTCCACCTTAGCGCGCAGGCAGCCTGCACTTTGCATCGCCTGAATAATTGACATCAACTCCATCGGCGTTGCGCCCAGGGCGTTCAGTGCACGCACCACGTTATTCAGATTGGCGCTGGCGCGAACGCTTTGCAGCGAGCCACCGCTCTGGCGAAGGTCAATCTGCGTTTGCGGCGTCACGACCGTACGACCGCCCGCAAACGGCGTATCCGGCTGGTTAACCTGCGCGGAACGGTTGACGGAGACCGAGAGATTCCCTTGCGCCACGGCGCAGGTATCGAGCGTCACTTCGCGGTTCATCACCACCGAGCCGGTACGCGAGTTGATGATGATCTTCGCATCCTGCGGCGGCATGCCCACTTCCAGATTCTGAATATCTGCCAGCAGACGTACCTGCCCACTCCCACCGACCGGCGCGCGCACCTGGACGGTACGGGCATCCAGCGCGGTGGCGTTGCCCAGGCTGCTGCGACGGTTAATGGTGTCGGCGATCTGCTGTGCCATGGTGAAATCATCGTCGTTCAATTGCAGATTGATGGTATTTCCTGCGCCAAACTGGCTTGGCAGTTCGCGCTCAATCGTCGCGCCGCCGGTGATTCGCCCGCCGTTAAGCTGGTTTACCTGCACGCTGCTGCCGCCCGCCGACGCGCCCGCGCCGCCGACCAGAATGTTGCCCTGCGCCAGCGCGTAGATCTGGCTATCGACGCCTTTCAGCGGCGTCATCAGCAACGTCCCACCGCGCAGGCTTTTGGCGTTACCCATCGAAGAAACCACCACATCGATGGTCTGCCCCTGTCGCCCAAAAGCCGGTAGCTGCGCCGTAACCATCACCGCCGCCACGTTTTTCAGCTGCATATTGGTGCCTGCCGGAACGGTAATCCCCAATTGGGAGAGCATGTTGTTCAGGCTCTGGGTGGTGAACGGCGTCTGCGTGGTTTGGTCGCCCGTGCCATCAAGGCCCACGACCAGGCCGTAACCGATCAGCGAGTTTTCCCTGACCCCTTGCACGCTGGTCAGATCGCGGATGCGTTCGGCGTTCGCCAGCCCGGCGATCAGCACCAGCGTCAGGGTTAGCAGTGTTTTAAACATGGTTCACCTCGTTACATCGGCGATAGATTAAGGAAGAAACGCTGCAGCCAGCCCATATTCTGCGCTTCGTTGATGTAGCCGTTGCCCACGTATTCGATACG
>ERZ1026892.410-NODE-410-length-20384-cov-15.684539_pt1 | contig 20384 bp, 17 predicted proteins | sample MGYA00380176_ERZ1026892 | MGnify/ENA primary metagenome ERZ1026892 (study PRJEB33269, sample SAMEA4719812) | human gut metagenome | biome: human-associated habitat; feature: organic feature; material: feces | place: Cameroon | collected 2013-10 ... | reverse complement strand
TTACGTGAGTGGAATGCTGACGCGTTGGCGACAGTTTGGTAGACGCTACTTCTGGCCGCATCTCCTGCTGGGGATGGTTGCTGCCGGTTTTGGTCTGCCTGCGCTTGCGAATAACGCCGAGCCAGCTTCCCCCGCCCGCGCAACAACCAGTAACCATAATCCGGCGCAGAGAATCGATTTCTCGCAGCTGGCGCGGCTGGAAAATAACCGTCGTCCCTCCTTCAGCGTCGACTACTGGCATCAGCACGCCATTCGCACCGTTATTCGCCATCTTTCTTTTGCCATGGCGCCTACCGCATCGCCGGTTGCCGAACCAACATCTCCGCTGCAGGCGGCACAGCATCTGGCGCTGCTGGATACGCTGAATGCGTTACTGAACGTTGAAAGCCAGCCGTCTATCGTCATTGCGCAAGGCGCGGTGTTACCCGCGCTTTCTCCTCCCGCCTTTAGTGTTCCTGACTGGGTCAGTCAGGTGCAGGGTATTCGCGCCGGGCCGCAGCGCCTCGTCTGAAAGTAATTGTTTTAATTCCTTTATTTTTCTGACTCCGCAATGGCGGGGCGTTTGAGATTTTATTATGTTAATCAAATTGTTGACCAAAGTTTTTGGTAGTCGTAACGATCGTACCCTGCGCCGTATGCGCAAAGTTGTCGCTATTATTAACGCGATGGAACCGGAGATGGAAAAACTCTCCGATGAAGAGCTGAAAGCGAAAACCAATGAATTCCGCGCGCGTATCGAAAAAGGCGAAACCGTAGAGAGCCTGATTCCAGAAGCGTTTGCCGTGGTGCGTGAAGCGAGCAAGCGTGTATTCGGCATGCGTCACTTCGACGTGCAGCTGCTCGGCGGTATGGTGCTGAACGACCGTTGCATCGCAGAGATGCGTACCGGTGAAGGTAAAACCCTGACCGCAACGCTGCCGGCTTACCTGAACGCGCTGTCCGGCAAGGGCGTGCACGTGGTCACCGTCAACGACTATCTGGCCCAGCGTGACGCCGAAAACAACCGTCCGCTGTTCGAATTCCTCGGCATGACCGTCGGTATTAACATGTCTGGCCTGCTAGCGCCTGCGAAGCGCGAAGCCTACAACGCCGACATCACCTACGGTACCAACAACGAATACGGTTTTGACTACCTGCGCGACAACATGGCGTTCAGCCCGGAAGAGCGCGTACAGCGTAAACTGCACTATGCGCTGGTCGATGAAGTCGACTCCATCCTGATCGATGAAGCGCGTACGCCGCTTATCATCTCCGGCCCGGCTGAAGACAGCTCGGAAATGTATAAAAAAGTGAACAAAATCATTCCTCACCTGGTTCGCCAGGAGAAGGAAGATTCCGACACCTTCCAGGGTGAAGGTCACTTCTCCGTGGATGAAAAAGCGCGTCAGGTTAACCTGACCGAACGCGGCCTGGTGCTGATTGAAGAGCTGCTGGTGAAAGAAGGCATTATGGAAGAAGGCGAGTCGCTGTACTCTCCGGGCAACATTATGCTGATGCATCACGTAACCGCCGCGCTGCGCGCCCACGTCCTGTTCACCCGCGACGTTGACTACATCGTCAAAGATGGCGAAGTCATTATCGTCGACGAACATACCGGTCGTACCATGCAGGGCCGTCGCTGGTCCGATGGTCTGCACCAGGCCGTCGAAGCCAAAGAAGGCGTAGAGATTCAGAACGAGAACCAGACGCTGGCGTCCATCACCTTCCAGAACTACTTCCGTCTGTACGAAAAACTGGCCGGTATGACCGGTACGGCGGACACCGAAGCGTTTGAATTCAGCTCTATCTACAAGCTGGATACCGTGGTGGTGCCGACCAACCGTCCGATGATCCGTAAAGATATGCCGGATCTGGTCTACATGACCGAAGCGGAAAAAATTCAGGCGATTATTGAAGATATCAAAGAACGTACCGCGAAAGGCCAGCCGGTGCTGGTGGGGACCATCTCCATCGAGAAATCCGAAGTGGTCTCCCACGAGCTCACCAAAGCGGGCATCAAGCATAACGTTCTGAACGCCAAATTCCACGCCAGCGAAGCAGACATCGTCGCGCAGGCGGGTTACCCGGCAGCGGTCACCATTGCCACCAACATGGCGGGTCGTGGTACCGATATTATGCTCGGCGGTAGCTGGCAGGCAGAGGTTGCGCACCTTGAAGATCCGACGCCGGAACAGATTGCGCAAATCAAAGCCGACTGGCAGGTGCGTCACGACGCCGTGCTGGCGGCAGGTGGTCTGCACATCATTGGTACCGAACGTCACGAATCTCGTCGTATCGATAACCAGCTGCGCGGCCGTTCCGGTCGTCAGGGTGATGCGGGTTCCTCCCGTTTCTACCTGTCGATGGAAGATGCCCTGATGCGTATCTTCGCCTCTGACCGCGTGTCCGGCATGATGCGTAAGCTGGGGATGAAGCCGGGCGAAGCCATTGAGCACCCGTGGGTCACCAAAGCGATTGCTAACGCGCAGCGTAAAGTGGAAAGCCGCAACTTTGATATTCGTAAACAGCTGCTGGAATACGATGACGTTGCTAACGACCAGCGTCGTGCTATCTACACCCAGCGTAACGAACTGCTGGATGTCACGGACGTTAGCGAAACCATCAACAGCATTCGTGAAGACGTGTTCAAAGCGACTATCGATGCGCACATTCCGCCGCAATCGCTGGAAGAAATGTGGGATATCCCGGGTCTGCAGGAACGTCTGAAAAACGACTTTGACCTCGAACTGCCGATTGCGGAATGGCTGGATAAAGAGCCGGAGCTGCATGAAGAGACGCTACGTGAGCGTATTCTGGAAAGCGCGGTTGAAGTCTACAAGCGTAAAGAAGAGGTGGTTGGCGCTGAAATGATGCGTCACTTCGAAAAAGGCGTGATGCTGCAAACCCTCGATTCCCTGTGGAAAGAGCACCTGGCGGCGATGGACTACCTGCGTCAGGGCATCCACCTGCGTGGCTATGCGCAGAAGGATCCTAAGCAAGAGTACAAGCGTGAATCCTTCTCCATGTTTGCTGCAATGCTGGAATCTCTGAAGTATGAAGTGATCAGCACCCTGAGCAAGGTGCAGGTACGCATGCCGGAAGAAGTTGAAGCCATGGAACAACAGCGTCGTGAAGAAGCCGAGCGCCTGGCCCAAATGCAGCAGCTAAGCCATCAGAGCGATGATGAAGCCGTCGCACAGGATCTGGCCGCACAGACCGGCGATCGCAAAGTGGGTCGTAACGATCCGTGCCCTTGCGGTTCCGGTAAAAAATACAAACAGTGTCATGGTCGTCTGAGCTAAGATCATAATAAGAAAACAAAAGGCGCAGAGTTCTGCGCCTTTTTTATGGATAAGACAAAATGAAAATACTGCAAATCTCCGTCGGCATCATTCGTAATGCTGCAGGCGAAATCTATATTACCCAGCGTGCTGCTGATGCGCATATGGCGCATAAATGGGAATTTCCCGGCGGTAAAATTGAAGCGGGAGAATCTCCGCAGGAAGCGGTTATTCGTGAGCTGCAGGAAGAGGTTGGGATCGTGACCACCTCGTTACAACCATTTGATAAGCTGGAGTATCAGTTCCCCGATCGCCACATCACACTGTGGTTCTGGCTGGTGGATAGTTGGGAAGGCGAGCCGTGGGGCAAGGAAGGGCAACCGGGGCGCTGGGTTGCGCAACAGGATCTCGTCGCGGACGAATTTCCGCCAGCGAACGTACCGGTGATTGAAAAGCTGATTGCGGGGTAGACCTGATAAGCAGAGCGCCATCAGGTAAAATGACGCAGATTGCCGGATAGCGGCGCATCGCCTTATCCGGCCTACGCTAAATTACTGCTGCTCTTCGCTCCAGTCATCGCTGTCGGAGAGATCGCCGCTGCTTGGGATTCGCTTTTCCTCCGCAGCCCACTCGCCGAGGTCAATCAGCTGGCAGCGCTTGGAGCAAAAAGGGCGATAGGGGCTTTGTTCACCCCACACAACCGGTTTGTTGCAGGTGGGGCAGTTTACCGTAATGACGTCAGACATCTTCTCTCCTTAGCAGCACGCCAGTTCAAAATCCAGACGCTCTGGCACCACGCCATGCTCGCTGTCCAGCGGCATAAAGCGGATGGCAAATCGGCTCTTGTGCCCGGAGATCTGCGGGTAAAGCTGCGAGGCGAGCTCGAGCTTCAGGCGCAGCAGGTCGGCATCTTCGCCGTTGTCCTGATAAAAACCGTTCAGGCTGGTTTGTTTGCGGAACAGGGCTGAGTTACGTACCAGATCGAGAATTAACGTCAGTGCCTGATTCAGCGGCTCCAGGCTAGCCAGCCAGGTTTCGACGAGCGCATCACGCTGATGCTGTCTGGCGTTCAGCCAGATATGCAGCGTCGGCAGGTCGAAGCTGCAGCAACCGCCCGGAATGCTCAGACGCTGGCGAACCAGCGCAATCAGGCGATCTTCACGCAGGAATTGCCCGATGCGCGGCGCGGCCATCAGGATGCTACTGCTGTTTTTCAACTGCTGGCGTAGAGCGTCGATACGGCTGAGGTCAACGCCCGGGACTTCGCTCCAGGCGTTCAGTTTACGCTGCTGGCGCTCCAGCTCTTTGAGCAGTTCTGTGCGGATATCGCCGCGTTCGAACACATCCAGTAAATCCCCGACGTTGCGAAAAAAGTGCAGCGCGCTGGCGTGATCTCTGATGGGTAAATTAGCATTCAATTGCTCAGTCAGAAATTCAATACGCAGCCAGGTACGCATTTTTTCGTTTAGCGGATGCTCAAAAAGGATGTGGGTGTGCATTACGATTTTTCCTGTGAAACAGCCTGTGCCGCGAGCTCAAGATAGTGCGCGTGAAGGCGAGCAACATCCGATGCAATGGCATCTGGTGTGCCGTTGTTATTAATAACGTCGTCAGCCACGGCCAGACGCGCTTCGCGCGTGGCCTGGGCAGCAAGAATATTTTCCGCATGCTCTCGCGACACATTGTCGCGCTGCATGGTACGAAGAAGCTGGGTTTCGCGCGATACGTCAACGACCAGCACGCGATCGGCCCGCTCATACAGTTTGTTTTCCACCAGCAGAGGAACGACCCAAAGCACGTAAGGCGAGGTGGCCTGACGAAGCTGACGCTGCGTTTCCTGCTGAATCAAAGGGTGCAGAAGGGCATTGAGCCAGGCTTTTTCCTCCGGGTTGGCGAAAATACGCTCGCGTAGCGCCCGGCGATTGAGCGCCCCTTCCTCGGTCAGAATGTGGTGACCGAAATGTTCGGTAATGGCTGCCAGCGCTGGCGTGCCGGGTTCGACAACCTGACGGGCAAGAATATCGGCATCAATCACGTTAATTCCCAGGCAAGAAAACGCATCTGCGACCGTGCTTTTGCCGCTACCGATGCCGCCCGTTAACGCCACTGTGTAAGTCATACCGCTTAGCCCTGGAATTTTAGTATGAAAATCATTTGGTTAAAAAACTGGCGCTCAAAGTATGCGAATCAAAGAAGCACGGTACAATTCGCCAGGTAAATTTATGGGATTGTAGCTTAAAAAAAGTGAAAATCGCAGTCTTGCGAAGACCTGATTAGTGCGTATGATTGCATTACTGGAGTTGTGCTCTCAATTTAATTGCCATTAACCCCAGGAATTCGCACATGCGTATCGAAGAAGATCTGAAGTTAGGTTTCAAAGACGTTCTTATCCGCCCTAAACGCTCTACTCTTAAAAGCCGTTCCGATGTTGAACTGGAACGCGAATTCACCTTTAAACACTCAGGCCAACGCTGGTCAGGCGTACCGATTATTGCTGCGAATATGGACTCCGTGGGGACTTTCGGGATGGCAAAAGCACTCGCCTCTTTCGATATCCTGACTGCCGTACACAAACACTACTCTGTTGAAGAGTGGAAAGCCTTTGTGCAGGCCGAATCTGAAGACGTGCTCAAACACGTGATGGTCTCTACCGGGACCTCCGATGCTGACTTCGAAAAAACGCAGCAGATCCTCAAGCTGAACTCAGCGCTGAACTTTGTGTGTATTGACGTAGCTAATGGTTACTCTGAGCACTTTGTACAGTTTGTGGCGAAAGCGCGTGAAGCATGGCCGACGAAAACGATCTGTGCAGGCAACGTCGTAACCGGCGAGATGTGCGAAGAGCTGATTCTGTCCGGCGCGGACATCGTCAAAGTGGGCATCGGCCCTGGCTCCGTGTGCACCACCCGCGTGAAAACCGGCGTCGGCTATCCGCAGCTGTCCGCAGTGATTGAATGTGCTGATGCGGCGCACGGACTTGGCGGCCAGATCGTCAGCGACGGCGGCTGCACCATGCCGGGTGATGTGGCGAAAGCTTTCGGCGGCGGTGCCGACTTCGTGATGCTGGGCGGCATGTTGGCTGGCCACGACGAAAGCGGCGGCGTGATCGTTGAAGAGAACGGCGAGAAATTTATGCTGTTCTACGGCATGAGCTCTGAGTCGGCGATGAAGCGCCACGTCGGCGGCGTGGCCCAGTATCGCGCGGCAGAAGGCAAAACCGTGAAGCTACCGCTGCGTGGCCCGGTCGATAACACCGCGCGTGATATCCTTGGCGGCCTGCGTTCAGCGTGCACCTACGTCGGGGCATCTCGTCTGAAAGAGTTGACCAAACGCACCACCTTTATTCGGGTACAGGAACAAGAGAACCGCGTGTTCAACAGCCTGTAACCCCTTTAACGCTGGTGCCGTATGCGCCAGCGTTATCCCGCTCCGCCGATCGCCTCTCCCAGATGAAAAATGGGCAGGTACATGGCGACGACCAGCGTTCCAATGATTAACCCCGTGACGATAAGCAGCAACGGCTCCAGCATCGACGTCAGGTTTTCCGCCAGATTCTGGGTACTCTCATTGTGATGCCGCGCCAGATTCTCCAGCATTTCATCCAGCGCCCCGGACGCTTCCCCCGTTCTCACCAGCTGTAAGCACAGTGGTGTAAACACGTGACTATTTTCCATGGCCTGCCAGATGGTGCAACCCTGCGCCACGTCTTGATGCAGCCTGGCGATAACCTCACGCCACCACGGACAGGTGAGCGTCTCTTCAACGGTTTCCAGCCCCTGCAAAAAGGCGATGCCTGCGCGTTGCGTCAGTGACAGAACGGTAAAAATCTGGCTAAGCATCTGGCCGCGCCTGAGCTTGCCCATAATTGGCAGTGTGAGCAGTATTTGTTGGCGGACACGTTGCCATGGCGGATGATTTTTTAACGCTACGCCGAGCGCCGCAGGCAACAGCAAAGAAACAAAAAGGGGAATGCACCATCGTTCAATAAAGGCGGTGCTTGCGATGACGGCCTGCGTCAGCGCGGGCAACGGCGTGTTGAAGGTACGATAGATGGCGGTAAATTCCGGCAGGACGAAACTCACCATCGCCACCACCACCAGCACGGCCAGCGACAGGATAATCAGCGGATAGCGCAGTGCCTTTTTCACTTTTGCCGTGAGCAGCCGTTGCGCTTTCTGCTGTTGAGAAAGTGCCAGACAGCACTGTTCCAGCTTACCGGTGATTTCACCGGTGCGAATCATCGCCAGATAGAGTGGCGGAAAAGCCTGTGGCCATGACTTCAATCCTTCCGATAATGTGACACCTTGTGCCAGGCGGTTAGCCAGCGAGTTGAGGAGGGCGCGCCACTGCGCTGCGGGGTGTTGCTGGCCGAGGAGCGTCAGGCTGTCTGATAAGGTAAGGCCGGCCTGCAAAAGCGTTGCTAACTGACCGATCACTGCACAGCTATGCTGCGATCGCCAGAGTGATGGGTTCACCGCACGGCGTTTCAACGATAAGGCGATAATGTTTTGCTGCGCGAGCGCCATTAGCGCGGCAGGCCGATGGCTGGCCCAGAGCGTACCGCGATGCTCGATGCCGTTGGGGTCAAGCCCACGCCAGTACCAAAGCTGTTCACGCATCCTGTGGGAGTCCTAGTACGCGCAGCAGTTCTTCCTGCGTGGTTAGCCCTTGCTCGACGGCCCGGCAGCCGTTTTCAAACAGCGTGGTCATACCCGATTCCCGCGCATGGACCATGAGTTCAGCCGGACTAAAACCACCGGCAATACACTGTCTCAGTGTGGGCGTGAGCGGCAGCAGTTCAAACAGGGCGAGACGGCCCTGATAGCCATGATAACAGTGCTCGCAGCCTGGTGCCGTCCAGTGCGGTAGCGGACGCGGCCACAGTGATGGTGGGAGCGGTTGTGCATTGGGTAACCTCTTTTGACAGTGCGGGCAGAGTCGTCGTACCAACCTCTGAGCGACAACCATTATCAATGCCGATGACACCATCCAGCGCGCCACGCCCATCTGCTCCAGGCGTACCAGCGTTTCGACGGTAGAGTTGGTATGCAGCGTCGAGAGCACCAGATGACCGGTTTGTGCGGCTTTGATAGCGATCTCTGCCGTCTCACCGTCGCGGATTTCACCCACCATCACGATGTCGGGATCCTGACGCAGCAAGGCGCGGAGTACGTTCTGGAAGGTTAATCCCGCGCGGGGACTGATCTGCGTCTGGTTCAGGCCATCAAGCGGAATCTCAATAGGGTCTTCCACACTACAGATATTGACGTCGCTATGGTTGCGACTTTGCAGCGCGCTGTATAGCGTCACCGTTTTTCCGCTGCCCGTCGGCCCGGTAACCAGAATCAGTCCTTGCGGTTGATTCAGCGCGGACTGAAGCTGCGAGTGCTCGCGGTCTGACAACCCCAGTTGCTTAAGGTCCAGCGCCTGTTCAACCTTATGCAGCAGACGCAGCACCGCTTTTTCGCCGTAGCGACAGGGCAGCGTCGAGAGTCTGAATGAGAGCGGCTTATCGGCAATATCTATCGTGAACTGCCCGTCCTGAGGTAATCGACGCTCGGCGATATCCAGGCCGCCGAGCACCTTTAGCCTGGCGATAAGCGGTGCCATTAGCGGGAACGAGACAGGGGCAAGAGGATGCAGTACGCCGTCGACCCGCAGCCGCACGCGTAGGGCATGCTCGGCCGGCTCAAAGTGGATATCGGACGCGCGTTGAATCAGCGCCTGTTTGAGCAGATGGTTGAGTAGGTCAACCGCGTTGTCGCTCTCTTCATGCGGTGTGACATTGGCTAAAGGTGCCGACTGCTGGAGATATTTGTCCATCCTCTCCTGAGTCCAGCATTCAATATCGATACGCTTTTGGCTGGCAAAACGGAGCGAATCCATCAGCTCGCCGGGCGGCGTGCCGACCACCGCGATATTCAGTTCATCGGCCGCATTGCCGAGCAGCACCGCGTGGTGACGCTGGCACAGCGTTAACAACTGTTCCTGTTTCATCGCTGTCACCTCGCTTACTGTGCGTCAAAGCGGAAAACATCTTCACAGGCCTGCTGTAGCGCGCCATCGTTCTGGATATCGCAGGTGCGCTGCCAGCCGGTGATGCCGTTGGCATTATCCCAGCCGGGGACCAGGGTGACGGTCAGACCGTTGAGGCTCTCCTGACCGGTGAGAATAACCGTACCCTGCGCGACGCTCATGGCTGAAACATAGCGCGTCGTGGTCGGTGAGGGGATGCCGTTGCTGCCTGCATTGCAGTTATCCAGCCCGCCACGGTCGAGCGCGCACAGTTCGATGGCGGTGCGGTAGGGGACGAAGGTTTGCAGCATATCGGTTAGCGCTGCTTTGCGTAGGTAGTTCTGGTAGGCCGGGATTCCGATAGCGCTAAGGATAGCGATAATGCCAATAACGACCATCAGCTCGATAAGGGTAAAACCTTGCTGTCTGTTCATGTTCTGCTCCTTGCTGAAACTGGCGCTACTCTGGCAGAGGCTGCGGCGGCCAGCGAGGGGCAAAATGGTGTTCAGGACGCTGCTTCCCAGCGTTTTTGTTAAGGTTGCAGATGTGCAGGGGGAAGTGGAACGAAGATCGAAAAAAGCCCTCGCGGCGGAGGGCATCATCAGCTGTTAGCGAAAGCGCATCGACAGGTCGAGCGCGCGCACATGCTTGGTTAGCGCGCCGACGGAGATGAAGTCGACGCCGGTTTCAGCGAACTCGCGAATGGTGTCAAAGGTCACGTTGCCGGAGACCTCCAGTTGAGCCTGACCTTGGGTCATGTTGACCGCTTCACGCATCTGCTCGGTATCAAAGTTATCAAGCATGATGATGTCGGCACCGGCCTTCAGCGCCTCTTGCAGCTCTTGCAGCGTTTCCACTTCAACTTCAACCGGCACGTCCGGATGCAGCCAGAACGCTTTCTCTACCGCCTGACGCACGGAGCCGGAGGCAATAATATGGTTTTCTTTGATCAGGAAGGCGTCGGACAATCCCAGGCGGTGATTGGCGCCGCCGCCGCACAGCACGGCGTATTTTAGCGCGGTGCGTAGGCCCGGCAACGTTTTGCGGGTGTCCAGCAGTTGAGTGTGGGTGCCTTCCAGCAGATTGACGTATTTACGCACTTCAGTGGCGACACCGGAAAGCGTCTGCACAAAGTTCAACGCCGTGCGCTCGCCGGTAAGCAGAACGCGGGACGGGCCATTAATTTCAAACAGCGGTTGGTTAGCGACGACGGTATCGCCATCTTCAACGTGCCAGGTCAGGGTGACGTCATCGCCAGCCAGTTGAATAAAGACCTCTTCAACCCAGCGTTTACCGCAAAATACGCCGTCTTCACGCGTAATCACGATGGCATGAGACTGTGTTTTTTCCGGTAAGAGTTGTGCGGTAATATCGTTCTGGGCATTCACTTCTCCGCCCAGATCTTCACGCAGGGCCTGGGCGACCGCGTCAGGGATATCGAGGTTAATACGTTCAAGCAGCGCGTCACGTCGGTGGTCTGGGTTATAGCGGCGAGGCGGCATAATAAAGCTCCAAATTGGTAACGATGCAAAAGATTGAAACATGCTACTCTGAACCAGCAAGTATCACCATATTTTAGGAGATCCTGAATGCAGTTAGATAAGGGCTGGCTGGTGGGCGTTCGGCAGGTGCCGTCCCCTCATCATGATAGTCGCCCGGAGGATGAGGCCCCCTCGCTGCTGGTTGTGCACAATATTAGCCTGCCGCCCGGTCAGTTTGGCGGCCCGTGGATAGATGCTCTGTTTACCGGTACGCTCGATCCTGACGCCGATCCGTTTTTTGCGGAAATTTGCCATCTGCGGGTATCGGCCCACTGCTTGATCCGTCGCGACGGTGAGATTGTGCAGTACGTTCCCTTTGATAAACGCGCGTGGCACGCAGGCGTTTCCTCCTACCACGGGCGTGAGCGGTGTAATGATTTCTCTATCGGTATTGAGCTCGAAGGTACCGATACGCTGGCCTATACCGATGCGCAGTATGCGCAGTTGGCGGCGTTAACACAGCTGCTCATTGCCGAGTATCCCCTCATTGCCGACAACATGACGGGTCACAGCGATATCGCGCCTGTGCGTAAAACCGATCCCGGCCCGGCGTTTGACTGGGCACGTTTTCGCGTGCTGGTCACCCCCTCGTCAGATAAGGAGATGACATGACGTTGTTTACCACGCTTCTGGTTCTGCTGGCCGAACGCCTGTTTAAACTTGGCGAACACTGGCAACTTGACCATCGTCTGGAGGCACTGTTTCGCCGGGTGAAACACTATTCCCTGGCCGCCACGCTGCTGATGACCATCGCGGCGATGGCGGTGGTCGGGATTATTCAGCGTGCGTTGGATGGGCTGCTGTTTAATGTGCCGCAGCTTATTTTCTGGATTCTGCTGGGGCTGCTGTGTATTGGCGCGGGTCGCGTTCGTCTGCACTATCATGCTTACCTGAAGGCGGCATCACGTAATGATGCCCACGCTCGTGAGGCGATGGCCAGCGAACTGACGATGATTCATGGCGTCCCTCCGGGTTGCGATGAGCGTGAGTTCCTGCGTGAATTGCAGAACGCGCTGCTGTGGATCAACTATCGTTTCTACCTCGCTCCGTTGTTCTGGTTTGTCGTCGGGGGCGCCTGGGGGCCGGTGGCGCTTATGGGCTATGCGTTCCTGCGCTCGTGGCAGTCCTACCTCGCGCGCTACCAAACGCCGCACCAGCGTCTACAGTCGGGGATTGACGCGATTCTGCACGTGGTGGATTGGGTCCCTGTACGCCTGGTTGGCGTGGTGTATGCGCTGATTGGTCACGGTGAGAAGGCGCTTCCTGCGTGGTTTGCTTCGCTGGGCGATCGCCATTCTTCACAGTATCAGGTGTTGACGACGCTGGCGCAGTATTCGCTGGCTCGCGAGCCGCATGTTGATAAAGTGGAGACGCCAAAGGCGGCGGTTTCGATGGCGAAGAAGACGTCATATGCGGTCGTGGTGGTGATGGCGCTGCTGACTATCTATGGGACGCTAGTGTAGTTTTTGGCCGGATGGCGGCCTCGCCTTATCCGGCCTACGATCAGTCTCGACGGCCCGGTGAGGCGAAGCGCCACCGGGCAATGCTTTTACAGCGTATCGGCTGGCGGAATACCAAAGTCCGGCATCCCATCTTCTTTCCAGCAGACGGTCTTCAATCGGGTATGGCGATTCGGGTCATACAGCGGGTCGCCTTCAATTTCCGTGTAGTTCCTCGCATGATAAACCAGCACATCCTCACCTTCCGGCGTCTGCGTGAAGCTATTGTGTCCAGGGCCATACTGGCGATTTTCATAGCTGGTGGTGAATACCGGTTCCGGTGACTTATGCCAGTTTTCCACCTTGGTCATATCGGCGTCTTTATCAATCCACAGCAGGCCCATGCAGTAGTTTTCGTCGGTGGCGCTGGCGGAGTAGCTGATAAACAGACGGTTGCCGTGGGTGACGACGGCAGGCCCTTCGTTCACCAGAAAACCGCGGCACTCCCAATCGAACTCAGGTTTGCTGAGCATCACAGGTTCACCTTTCAGGGTCCACGGGTTTTCCAGTTCGGCCAGATACAGGTTGGAGTTACCGGCAATCTCCGGCGACTTTTGTGCCCACAAATACCACAGTTTGCCCTGATGCGCGAAGGTGGTGGCATCGAGGCAGAAGGTGTCGAACGGCGTTTTTACCTGACCTTTCTCAACCCATTTCCCGCTGAGCGGATCGGCGTCGCTGCACTCCAGCACAAACATGCGGTGCTGGAACATCCCCAGACTGTCGAACGCCTGAGTGTGGGCGGCGGCGAAGTAGATATACCATTTGCCGTTAATGTGGTGCAGCTCCGGCGCCCAGATAAGGTTGCTCATCGGGCCGCTGTCCGGCTTGCGCCAGACCACCACCGGTTCCGCAGTGCGCAGGCCGTCGAGATCGTCGGCGCGGCGGATCTCCAGCCGGTCATATTCCGGAACAGAGGCGATAAAGTAGTACGTTCCCTTGTGACGCAGAATAAACGGATCGGCGCGTTGCTCAATAAAGGGGTTAGGCCAGTTCTTCATCAGGCTTTCCTTACGTGTTCAGTCGTTTTCAATTCTTGCTGGTATTCATTCAGCTCGCGGTAGTTATTGCGGCGTTTTTCGAGATCTTCCTGAATCTGTTTCATCAGGTTGCGGTCAACTTTCAGCAGACGAACCACGCCTGCGGTAATCAAATAGCCCACGCCAGGAATCACGGTGAATAACAGCATGATACCGTTGAGGGTGGTGTCGCTTTGCGCTTTGGCACCCGCGTCGTAGCCGTACCAGGAGAGCAGGAAGCCGACCATGGCACCGGCCACCGCAAGACCCACCTTCAGGAAGAACAGGTTGCCGGAGAAGCTGATGCCGGTGATACGTTTGCCGGTCTTCCACTCGCCGTAATCATCAACGTCGGCCATCAGCGACCAGTGCAGCGGGGACGGGATCTGGTGCAGTACGTTCAGCAGGAAGTAGAGTACAACAATAAGCACGGTGGCGTGTGGATCGAAGAAATAGAAGGCGATAGAGAATATTGCCAGTACGATGTTGGTCCAGAAGAAGACCTGCAGTTTACACCAGCGGTCGGTCAGTACTTTGGCCAGCATACTGCCGATCATCATGCCGACCACGCCCAGGCTGATAAAAATAGTGGCGAAGTGAGTGCTTTCACCCATTACCCAGGTGACGTAGTACATGGTGGCCGCCATGCGGATAAAACCGGGGCAGACGTTGCACAACGTCAGCAGCAGAATGCGTACCCACTGATCGTTCTTCCAGACGTCTTTTAAATCTTGCTTCAGTTCATCGTTGGTCTGCACTGCCGGGCGCACGCGTTCACGCACGGTGGCAAAGCAGAACAGGAACATACACATGCCGATAAAGGCCAGCACGGTCATCGCCATCTGGTAGCCTTTGGCTTTGTCTTCACCGCCAAACCAGTCGGCCATCGGCAGCAGCGTCAGCGATAACAACAGGGTCGCGATACCTACCAACACGAAGCGGTAAGACTGACAGGCGACGCGCTCTTTTGGATCGTTGGTAATGACGCTACCCAGAGAGCAGTAAGGAATGTTGATGGCGGTATAGGTGATCGACAGCAGGAAATAGGTGACAAACGCATAGATAACTTTGCTGCTGTAGGTCCATTCTGGCGTGGTGAACATCAGCACGCTGAACAGGGCATAGGGGAAGGCGATCCATAATAGCCATGGACGAAAACGACCGTACTTACTGCGGGTACGGTCGGCCAGCGCACCCATAATCGGGTCGGTAACGGCGTCGATAACGCGGATTGAGAGCAGCAGTACGCCCACCAATGCCGGCGCCAGACCAAAAATATCGGTATAAAAATAGTTAACGAACAGCATGATAGCGCCGAAGATGATGTTGCATCCTGCATCGCCCATGCCATAACCAATCTTCTCTTTTACTGACAGTTTATTCGCATCCATCGCCAGATCTCTCTTGGGGAATATGGCGAAGATTATTGCCAGTTAAAAGGGGAAATGCGTAGCAGGATAACGTTGTTGATATGGAGAAAGCTGCTGCGAAAATGAAACTGTGAGGCAGGTAACATCAGGGAAAAAGCCCCCTCCGGGAGGAGAGGGCCTGTCAGATCAGTGCGCTTTTACGGTTTTGGCGCTCTTCTGCTTAAACATAAAGCCGATACCCAGAATGGCGATCCATACCGGAATCAGCCATACGGAGATCGCCATGCCCGGGGTCATGACCATAATGACCAGCACGGCAGCCATGAAGACCAGGCAGATCCAGTTCCCCAGCGGGTAGAACAGCGCCGGGAAGCGCGTGGTGACGCCCTGCTGCTGTTTGGCTTTGCGGAACTTGATGTGCGCCAGGCTAATCATCGCCCAGTTAATCACCAGCGCAGAGACCACCAGCGCCATCAGCAGCCCGAATGCGGACTCTGGTGCCAGGTAGTTGATCAGTACGCACAGCGCAGTCACGACGGCGGAAACCAAAATGGAACTCACCGGCACGCCGCGTTTGTCGACGTTCAGCAGCGCTTTCGGGGCGTTACCCTGCTGCGCCAGGCCGAAAAGCATACGGCTGTTGCAGTAGACGCAGCTGTTGTACACGGAGAGTGCGGCGGTCAGGACCACGATGTTCAGGGCATTCGCCACGAACGAGTCGCCCAGTTCATGGAAGATAAGCACGAACGGACTGACGTCTGCGGTGACGCGTGTCCACGGCATCAGCGAGAGCAGTACCGCCAGCGAGCCCACATAGAAAATCAGGATACGGTAGATAACCTGGTTGGTGGCTTTAGGAATGCTCTGCTCCGGGTTATCCGCTTCTGCCGCGGTAATTCCAACCAGCTCCAGGCCGCCGAAGGAGAACATGATGATCGCCATCATCATCACCAGCCCAGTCCAGCCATGCGGCAGGAAGCCGCCTTGTTCCCACAGGTTGCGAACGGTTGCCTGGGGGCCCGCGCTGCCGCTGAACAGCAGCCATGCGCCGAACAGGATCATGGCGATAACCGCGATAACCTTGATGATGGCAAACCAGAACTCCATCTCACCGAACACTTTAACGTTGGTCAGGTTGATGGCGTTGATAATCACAAAGAAGGCTGCCGCAGAAGCCCAGGTGGGGATCTCGGGATACCAGAACTGGATATATTTACCCACTGCCGTGAGTTCCGCCATGGCAACCAAAACGTACAGCACCCAGTAGTTCCAGCCCGAAGCAAAGCCCGCGAAGTTGCCCCAGTACTTGTAGGCAAAGTGGCTGAAGGAGCCGGCTACTGGCTCTTCAACCACCATTTCACCAAGCTGGCGCATGATCATAAAGGCAATAAAACCGGCGATTGCGTAGCCGAGAATGATACCGGGACCGGCGGATTGAATGACGGAGGCGCTGCCAAGAAACAGGCCGGTGCCGATAGCGCCGCCCAGAGCGATCAGCTGGATATGGCGGTTCTTCAGGCCGCGCTTCAGCTGCGCGCCTTGCTGTTGACCTTCCATTGTGAAACCTCATGTGTGGTTATTATTGTGACGCTGTTGTGCGTATGTACTTAAGAAATTCCGTTTTCTGTATTGTTATGTTTACGAAAAGCTTTTCTTAAAAAGAGGTAAGGCTCTTTCGTCATGAGCAGAATAGTGGTAAGCGCGGAGGAATGCACCTGCTTTATGAAGGGATGATGACGGATTGGATAAAAAGACAACAACGGTCACGCCGCGCTGAAATGGTGATATCACGATAACATTGAATTAATAGTCACTAGATTGAATAAAAATTCATTTATGGCGGAATTGAAACGGTTCAGTTTGCTTAATATTGTTTTGTTTTAGTTAATTATACTTCTTTATAGGTAAAGTCATTTTTTGTGCAAAGTTACATTTCTGAAACATCATTTCTGTAATGTTGTTAAAAAGTGCCGGGTTTACTGATTTCAATCAAAACCTGTATGGACATAAGGTGAATACTTTGTTACTTTAGCGCTACGAACTTGAAATTGGTAAGACCAATTGACTCCGGGCTAATGGCAGAGACAGGGAACAATGGCCTACAGCAAAATCCGCCAACCAAAACTTTCTGATGTGATTGAGCAGCAGTTGGAGTTTTTGATTCTTGAGGGGACGTTACGCCCCGGCGAAAAACTTCCACCTGAACGCGAACTGGCTAAACAGTTCGACGTTTCTCGCCCTTCGCTGCGTGAGGCGATTCAACGCCTTGAAGCCAAAGGGCTCCTGCTTCGTCGCCAGGGCGGCGGGACTTTTGTTCAGAGCAGCCTATGGCAGAGCTTCAGCGATCCGCTGGTTGAGCTTCTGTCCGACCACCCTGAATCCCAGTTTGATCTGCTAGAGACCCGTCACGCGCTGGAAGGTATCGCGGCTTATTACGCGGCACTGCGCAGCACTGATGAAGATCGCGTACGCATTCGCGAACTGCATCAGGCCATCGAACGGGCTCAGCAGTCTGGCGACCTTGACGCTGAATCTGACGCCGTCGTCCAGTATCAAATTGCGGTCACTGAAGCTGCTCACAACGTGGTGCTGCTTCATTTGCTACGGTGTATGGAGCCGATGCTGGCGCAAAACGTTCGTCAAAACTTTGAGTTGCTCTACGCCCGTAGGGAGATGCTCCCGCAGGTTAGCAATCATCGTACCCGTATTTTTGAAGCGATCATGGCTGGCGAACCAGAGCAGGCGCGCGAAGCGTCTCACCGCCACCTGGCCTTCATTGAAGAGATTTTGTTGGACAGAAGTCGTGAACAGAGCCGCCGTGAGCGCTCGTTACGTCGCCTCCAGCAGCGAAAGGATTAAGCTTTTTCCCGGCAGTTGTTTGACCGGGAAATGTGAAAATGCGCCATTCAGAGCGCGGCAACTAAACGCAGAACCTGTCTTATTGCGTTTTCCCACGAAAGCGCAATGGGACAGGTTCCAGACAAATCAACGTACTAGATAGATAAGGAATAACCCATGTCAGAACGTTTACACAATGACGTGGATCCGATCGAAACTCGCGACTGGCTACAGGCGATCGAATCGGTCATCCGTGAAGAAGGTGTTGAGCGCGCTCAGTATCTTATCGACCAACTGCTTTCTGAAGCACGCAAAGGCGGCGTTCAGGTAGCGGCGGGTGCAAGTGCTAGCGGTTACGTCAACACTATTGCCGTTGAAGATGAACCGGAATATCCGGGCAATCTGGAGCTGGAGCGTCGTATTCGTTCTGCTATTCGTTGGAACGCCATCATGACCGTGCTGCGTGCGTCTAAAAAAGACCTCGAGCTGGGCGGCCACATGGCTTCCTTCCAGTCTTCTGCGACCTTCTACGAAGTGTGCTTCAACCACTTCTTCCGCGCACGCAACGAGCAGGATGGCGGCGACCTGGTGTACTTCCAGGGCCACATCTCCCCGGGCGTTTACGCGCGTGCCTTCCTGGAAGGCCGTCTGACCGAAGAGCAGATGGACAACTTCCGTCAGGAAGTTCACGGTAAAGGTCTGTCTTCCTACCCGCACCCGAAACTGATGCCGACCTTCTGGCAGTTCCCGACCGTATCCATGGGTCTGGGCCCGATCGGTGCTATCTATCAGGCTAAGTTCCTGAAATATCTGGAACACCGTGGTCTGAAAGACACGTCCAAACAGACCGTATACGCCTTCCTGGGCGACGGCGAGATGGATGAACCAGAATCTAAAGGTGCGATCACCATCGCGACCCGTGAAAAACTGGACAACCTGGTCTTTGTCATCAACTGTAACCTGCAGCGCCTTGATGGCCCGGTTACCGGTAATGGCAAAATCATTAACGAACTGGAAGGCATCTTCGCGGGCGCTGGCTGGAACGTTATCAAGGTTATCTGGGGCGGTCGTTGGGACGAGCTGCTGCGTAAAGATACCAGCGGTAAACTGATCCAGCTGATGGAAGAAACCGTTGACGGTGACTACCAGACCTTCAAATCCAAAGATGGCGCTTACGTGCGTGAGCACTTCTTCGGCAAATATCCGGAAACCGCAGCGCTGGTTGCCGACTGGACTGACGAGCAGATCTGGGCCCTGAACCGCGGTGGTCACGATCCGAAGAAAGTCTACGCTGCACTGAAAAAAGCGCAGGAAACCAAAGGCAAAGCGACCGTAATCCTCGCCCATACCATTAAAGGTTACGGCATGGGTGACACCGCTGAAGGTAAAAACATCGCGCACCAGGTGAAGAAAATGAACATGGACGGCGTTCGTTACGTCCGCGATCGTTTCAACGTGCCGGTTGCCGATGCGGATATCGAAAAACTGCCGTACATCACCTTCCCGGAAGGTTCTGAAGAGCACACCTATCTGCACGCCCAGCGTCAGAAACTGCACGGCTACCTGCCGAGCCGTCAGCCGAACTTCGATGAGAAGTTAGAGCTGCCGACTCTGGAAGATTTCGCGCCGCTGCTGGAAGAGCAGAACAAAGAGATCTCTACCACTATCGCGTTCGTACGTGCCCTGAACGTGATGCTGAAGAACAAATCTATCAAAGACCGCCTCGTGCCGATCATCGCCGATGAAGCGCGTACCTTTGGTATGGAAGGTCTGTTCCGTCAGATTGGTATCTACAGCCCGAACGGTCAGCAGTACACCCCGCAGGACCGCGAGCAGGTTGCGTACTACAAAGAAGACGAGAAAGGCCAGATTCTGCAGGAAGGTATCAACGAACTGGGTGCTGGCGCATCCTGGCTGGCTGCTGCGACCTCTTACAGCACCAACAACCTGCCGATGATCCCGTTCTACATCTACTACTCCATGTTCGGGTTCCAGCGTATCGGTGACCTGTGCTGGCAGGCAGGCGACCAGCAGGCTCGCGGCTTCCTGATCGGTGGTACTTCCGGTCGTACGACGCTGAACGGCGAAGGTCTGCAGCACGAAGATGGTCATAGCCATATTCAGTCTCTGACTATCCCGAACTGTATCTCTTACGATCCGTCTTACGCGTACGAAGTTGCGGTCATCATGCACGATGGTCTGGAGCGTATGTACGGTGAGAAACAAGAGAACGTTTACTACTACATCACCACGCTGAACGAAAACTACCACATGCCGGCCATGCCAGCAGGTGCCGAGGAAGGTATCCGTAAAGGTATCTACAAACTCGAAACCATCGAAGGTAGCAAAGGTAAAGTTCAGCTGCTGGGCTCCGGTTCTATCCTGCGTCACGTCCGTGAAGCAGCACAGATCCTGGCGAAAGACTACGGTGTGGGCTCTGACGTGTACTCTGTGACTTCCTTCACTGAACTGGCGCGTGATGGCCAGGATTGTGAGCGCTGGAACATGCTGCACCCGCTGGAAACGCCGCGCGTTCCGTACATCGCTCAGGTGATGAACGACGCTCCGGCTGTCGCCTCTACCGACTATATGAAACTGTTTGCTGAGCAGGTTCGTACTTATGTACCGGCTGATGATTACCGCGTACTGGGTACCGACGGCTTTGGCCGCTCTGATAGCCGTGAAAACCTGCGTCACCACTTCGAAGTTGATGCTTCCTACGTGGTTGTAGCGGCACTGGGCGAACTGGCTAAACGTGGCGAAATCGATAAGAAAGTGGTTGCGGAAGCAATTACCAAATTCAACATCGATGCAGAAAAAGTTAACCCGCGTCTGGCGTAAG
>ERZ1026892.405-NODE-405-length-20508-cov-12.890823_pt1 | contig 20508 bp, 34 predicted proteins | sample MGYA00380176_ERZ1026892 | MGnify/ENA primary metagenome ERZ1026892 (study PRJEB33269, sample SAMEA4719812) | human gut metagenome | biome: human-associated habitat; feature: organic feature; material: feces | place: Cameroon | collected 2013-10 ... | reverse complement strand
GCCGTGAACTGGCTGAGGGATGATGATAACCCTTATGGCAAGTGCAAGGCGTGGGGGTACTTCAATCACTAATGTTAACTTTGTGGGAAATTCCATAATACCTAAGATATAAAAGAAAACTATCAGAAGAAGAGAATGCAGGCTATATTTGGGGCTTGTATTCTCTTTTTTCGTTCAGATTCCGCTATTTATCAATATGGTTTGGGGAGGATGGGTTAAATTTGCAGTGTCTTCATAATGTTGTGGGGCGCTAAACGAATTAAACATGAATGATATTAGAGGTTATTTTGTGATGGCATTGGGGGCGGTGCTTGCTATGCTCAGCCCGATTATGGATTTTATCTATGCCATGTTGCTTCTGCTGTGGCTGAACTTTCTGTTCGGACTTATGGCGGCCAGGTTTAATGGTGAGAAATGGGACTGGAAGAAGGCTGGCATGTGCTTTGTGATGGCGGCAATCTTTTTCGTGATCGTGGTGAGTATCTTTATTCTGGGCCGGTGGCTGCACTGTGAGCACAAATCGGTGAGTGCGGTGCAATATGTCTGTTGGGCTACTACCTATTTCTTCGGGACGAATATCTTGAAGAACTGGAGGAGAATCTTGAAGAAGGGAACGACCTGGTATAAACTGGTGGATTTCCTGTATTACATCCTTTCGGCTAAGTTTATAGAAGACTTGCCTTATTTCAAAAGTTATCAGGAATATAAAAACAAACAGAATGATGAAAATGGAGCAAATAACTAAGGAGCAGATTCTGGCTATCATGCCGAATGCAAAGAAGAGGGTGGATAAGTATCTGCCTTACTTCAACGAGCTGGCTGAGAAGTATCACATTGATACGAAGTTGAGGTGGGCGCACTTTCTGGCGCAGATAGCGCATGAGAGTGGTGAACTGATCTATACTCATGAGCTTGGGAAGGACTCTTATTTCTTGAAGTATGAGAAGGGAGAGCTTGGCAAGATGCTGGGTAATACGCATAAGGGCGATGGTGCCAAGTTTAAAGGCAGGGGATTCATCCAGTTGACCGGGCGAAGCAACTACTCGAAATTTCAGTCTTACAGTATGCAGCCGGTATTGGAGCAGCCGGAACTGCTGGAGGAGCCGGAGCTTTGCGTGGATGTGACGATGTGGTTCTGGGAGACGCATGGGCTGAATGAGCTGGCTGATGCGGATAAGGTGGTGAGTATTACGAAGAAGATTAACGGAGGCACGAATGGGCTGGCGAGCAGAAAGATGTATCTTGCCAGGGCTATGAAGGCCTTATAAAACTGAATGGCGTATGAAAACAAGACATTGGATATTGTATCTGTTTGTATGGATAGCGTTCTTCCTGACGCTGTTTCTGACGAGCTGCAGGACGAAGACCGTGACGCAGGACCATTATATTACGGACACCAGCGTGAGCAAGGGATTGGATCTGACTTGGCAGGAGCGGTTTGTGGCTGCTTTTGAGCAGATGGCGAAGGTAAGGACACAGGAGAAGGAGAGTAGCTATAGGGAAACAACGCATACCAGGGACAGTACTTCGACCATGGTGGATGCTGCTGGAAAGCCTATCAAGACGGAAAGCTGGCATGAGGTGATTACCAACAAGGAATCGAAGGAGGTGACTAGGCTGCAGGATTCGCTCTATGTGGTGAATAAAATGGTGGATAGGCAGCAATCTCTTATCCTGCAGAAGGATTCTCTTATCAGATTGAAACAGGACTCTATACAGGTGCTGAGCAGGGAGCTTACGAAGAATGAGCAAAGGCTTGTATCGCTAAACAAGTTTTCGACAGGTGTAGTTAAAGCTCTAATTGCTATCATTCTCGGACTTTTTATCTGGTTATGGCATAGAAAGAAAGGATAAAACAATGAAGACAATTACGATAAATATTATCAAGAAAAGCGTGATGGGAGTGGTGGAAGGTCTTACTGCTACCATCGCGCAGCATAACCCGGAGGTGGATTTTCAGACAATCTGGGCTAGCGATAGCGAGGAGGGTAAGCTGGATATTCATTATCGGGAGGCAGTGAATGACCTGGAAAACGAACTGACGAAATGGCTGGCGGCAACCAGTACTCAGTTTGATTTGCAGGCATTGGCAGGGAACCTGATGCTGCAATTGAAGGTTCAGGACTTCTGGCCACCTAAGTTGAGCGGTCTGTTGAGCAATCAGATTCAGAACTATCTTGTGCATGCCGTTATGGCAGGATGGCTGGGTGATTTCCCGGATATTAAGACTGCTGACTATGCCGGTATGGGAGCAAGTGATCTTGGTGCAATCAAGGAGCTGCTGCTTAAAAGGGAATTTCTCTTTGAAGAGATTGCCCGGCATGAGGATTCTGTTGCCAAGGATGGAGTTGGCAGTGCTGTGGTTGCTAACAGGACTACTGATACGGAGAATAAGGTGGCGGATGGAAACCTGGTTCCGGGAGACAGGGCATCTGATGATACTCAGATGGCAGTAAACGATGTGCAGACGGCTGTACGCAAGGAAGATGCTGAGGAGAAGGAAGGCATCGGGGTGGCTGAGGCTGGTTCCAGACGCGAGGATAATGCCAGACAGCATTTCTGCCATGAGAGAGTGGATTGGAGCGGTGGCAGACCTCCTTTTGAATTGAGATAATGTTTCATTTATAAATTGTTGAAGATATGGATATTAAGAAAATTTCGCTAGACTTTGATATGGGGCAGGTCTGCAATGACGTGCTCGTAAAATGTTTCGTGATCAGCCAGAGCCTGATGGATGAGGCTCAGCAGGAGATTAAGGCCTCTATCCAAAGTCCTGATGCGCCTGAAACACGGAGTATCATCAATCGTGCCGTGACGGAGGCCATCGGTAATTTGAAGGTGGCTGCCCAGAGATACCTGACTACTGGTAGGACTGAGGACAACAACAGTCTGGAGCGACTTGTTGCCGGAATCAAGGAGTATAGCTATGCCGATAATGGCGATGGTACTTGGACGGAGATTGTTACCATTACGAAGGATGGCAATCAGAATGATGAAACTCGTATTGTTTATGAGAGGGGCAAGGAGAGGGCTGATCTGGAATATGAGAAGGTGAACTTCCTGCTGGAGATTCCGAACTGGAACATCGCTATGACTGATCCGCTGAAGAATCATATGCATAAGTATATCGTGGACTATGTGATGGGGCAGTTTTTGGCTGACCAGTATGGGGATAAGGCTGCTGAATATGTGGAAAAGGCTAGCGCTGACTATAAAAACGTGATGACCGACCTGACCAGCAGGGATAACTATACTAAGAGAAAGCCTAGCTGGACTTAGGAAGGGGATTTTCTTCTTTCTCTTTTGGGATTCTTTTTCTTTTAGGTGTTTATGGAAGAGCCTTCGCTGGACAGGGGTGGACCCTGGAGGCGAAGGCTCTATTCTTATGAGGGGATGGATGGGGGGACTAGCGATTAGAACTTGCCGAAGCGACGGATGACCTCAAGGCGAGTGGCGAAGTACTGGGACATGGTCTTCATTTTCAGGTAGAGGGCTATGCGGAAATAGCGGTAGCTCTTGCTGACCATGTAGCTGGACTTCATTCCTCCACAACGACCTAGATAATGCCAATTTTGGTTGTCGTGGCTTCCGTAGAGCCACATAATTGGAACGGAATCGGTGGTGAGGGAGTGGAGATAGCCGGTAATGCTGTCGGGTACTCCATCTTCATCGAACTTCAAGGTGCGAGTGACGATGATGCCGTGGTACTGGGTATCATCGCTGTAATCATAGCCCTTATCGAGACAGATGACACTACCATCACGGTACTGGATGTAGGGGTGAGGGTAGGAGTTGAGGGCCGTGAGTACGTTCTTGATGAGCAATGTGCTCCATGCCTGATCACGGATGGAATAGCAGAGGGCTACGGTATCTGCTGAGGCAGACTTTGTATTATTGCTGACATCGAGGCAGAAGATGCGTGAGTTCTTGTAGTCGTAGATGACCTGACAACGCTGGAAGAAGTCGATAGGTGACTCTGAGAAGTCTATGAGCTGTCGCATCTGGGATTTGATGAGCTTTGTTTCTTCGGAATCACTGCTAGCATCCAGGAAGTAGTTGAAGAACTTGCCCATGTGACTGACGATATTGAAGAAGGGACCATCAAGCATATCGGACATGGAAGCTATCTGCGACTCGGCTACCCTGTTGGCAGAACGATTTGTGACGAAGAAGACGGACTGATCGAGCTGCGTGATAGATAGCGGATTGGAGCAGACATCACGGCTGATAGGATGTATGCTGCTATATGTGCCCTGTGCAGAGACGTCCATCGCCCAGATACCATCGGTAGAGAATGCCATGAGAGGGTATTGGCCGAACTGACCCTGCGAGAGGGCGCGAGTGGTGGCTGCTATGCCCTGGATGGTTCCTATACCTACCGTATTGATGGCATTGACCGGGAAATAGAAGGCGTTATCAGTCTCGGAGGTGTAGATCTTGTTTGGCAGCTCTACCGTGTCATCTACCGTATATGTGAAGGATGAAATGATATAATCGCTTGGGTTGTCTTGGAAATCGCCCATGTGCATGGCTCCATTCAGCTCTTCACACTCTTTCAGGGTGAAGGAGTAGATATACTCATTCTGGTTAGAATCGACCGTGAAGATTACCATCTTTTCAGCCCTTGGATCTGGATAGAACTTCGGCAGATTGATGATCATGTATTCCTGAATGTAATCTTCATTACTACTGCTTCTCTGTTCAACATACTTTTTTCCGGACGTGGTGTTGAGTACTGTAACTATTTTGGTGATAGTTCTTTTCACTTTTGTGTAGTATAGCGATGCTGCATTTGGGAACATCGTTCTTCGTGAGAAACCGGAGAAAAGCTTTTCCGTGATTCCGAAGAGATTGAGGCGATGATTATAGACATAGCCACCATTGGCAGTGAGAAGATTGTGGGTCTTATAATCGTCTTTCATCTGTTCCTGTAGCGAAATGTTATATACAGCCGTCTTGTCTATCGGCAGATATTCATACGATTTTTCCTGCAGATCAGAAACCGGGAGAGAAGCCACCTTATAAAAGGCAGATGTATTGCGCAACTTGTTGTTGTAGGCATCCTGCGAGATAGTAGGGAATCTGACCGTAGTGATGAAGCTATTCTTGCCATTATCTCTAACCCATTGCTCGAGTACTGGCCCTCTATTAATCTGATAATAAGATGGTGGGTAAATCTCCAGGGAGTTGATTTTCTCATCGGTATCAATATTGGTGATAGGTGGCGTGATGAAAATATCTACGGATTTGATGACCTCGTTCCATTTCTTCAACTGCTCAATATTACCGGAAAGGCTGTAAAGAAGCTTCAAAGCACGTGGATAATACATAAATGTGATCTTGTTGATGCTGAAACTGAACTTTTGATTGTCGGCATCTACATAATACACATTATCAACCGTATCATCGAAACCGATAGAGCCTTCTACCTTTTCAATGATATGGTGGGTATCTTTGGCGGCTTCTGCATAAGTGATTCCACTCGTAGGGAAAAAGGCGTTATGGCAATATACCAGATAGCTATTCGGCACCTGAGTAGGCATGAACAGAGGAGCAGAATGCATAATCATACTGCCATCGAACATGCGATAGCAGTAACGTATCATGAAATTGGCATAGAACAGACCATTTCGCGCGATGAGATTGTTGGTGCGATGAATGAGGGCATAGATGCTGTCTGTGATTTCAGATTGCTTATCTGCCTTGATTTCTACACATTTATCACCACCCTTTAAGGTTGTGCTGCTAACTTTGATGAAAGCTTCACCGCATGTAAGATTGGTCTGCTGGAAGGCTTCTCTGAATCCCTTGTTGCTGGTTTCGGCAGTGATACCTCCCAATTCATAATCCAGGGCTTGGTCCCAAAAGTCAAGGATGAAGCTGAGTTCAAGGAATGGCGGTTTCTCACCAAGGAACTCGTAATCTCCTTCCGGATCATTATCTTTCTGGAAGAGGGCATAGTATGTGCCGGCAGAAGTGATGATGATGAGTGTATTGCCGACAGAGGTGATGGAGCGGATAGTAACGCCTGCATCGAAGGCAACGATTGTCTTCTTGTCTTCTCCATCAGAATTGTACCAACGTATAACTGGACTGTTGCCGGAAAGGTACATTCCTATGAAATGCTTGTAGCTGCCACTCTCGTGTATGTAGAGCAGTTTGGTATCTCCTTCATCAAATGTATTGATCTTGTTTGTGAGCGGTGTGCCAGCGATGATGGCAGGGCGCAGGGCGCCATCATGCAGCTCTAGATTGCCGCAAAGTGATAGCGCACCGTTTTCTACAGCCATTTCGTCTGGTGTAAGGCTGAGGCCTTTGTAACGAATTGATTGTTGCATAAACTTAGAATTTATATTTTACTTTGAATTATTTATCTGCAGTGGGCGAAATCAGCCCTGTTGATGACCGTAAGAGCCTGATATTCGACACTGTTAATACTGATGGACTGGCACTGATCAGACACGATAAGGTCTATCTCTGTGGCATTGGTGGGAATGCCGCTGGTGAAGATGAACAGGTGCCTGACCGTATTGACGCTGCATCCATGTAACTGGCCTTTTCTGCCGGAGAGCAGGATGGAGTCGGGGAGATCGGCCTTGATGATGTATATCTGGCCATCCATGAAGCCGAAGCTGATCTTATCGCCCCGGGACAGCCCCAGAAGCTTGCAGGGCTGTGTGCGGAGGGTGATACGGCCGTTGCGGTTGATGGTGAGTCCACGCTTCTTACAGCGTGGACGGTTGAGGATGATGAGTTCATGTTCTGTCTGCATAGTCTTTTGGTTTATGGAGCCAGAAACGGAAGTAATCGTTTTCGGCATCCTGATTGCGTACTTTAACATATTCGCGCGTGACATAGAAGTGCTGCTTCTGTACGGTAGGGTTCAGCTGATAGTCGTAGAGCATAGCAGCTGGCTCTATGCGGCCATCGAAGGTAATCTCATACCAGTAGCGATGGAGAAAGAACCATTTGCGCCTACGGACCTCCTGAATGGTGGTGTAGTTGCTCTTATCCACCCGGCATGGAACGATGCTCCAGGAACCATCCTGCCAAGTCTCCCGGGTCTCTATGGTTTCTCCCTTCTCGTCTTTTACTTCTTCGGTACTGTATGACTGCTGGATCTTGACGATGAGGCATACATCATTGATGAACACCTTTGCCATCTTGCGGTGGCAGAGCATGACGTATCTGCCTTTCCGGTCTCTGAGGAGGTCACGCTTCTTTCCTGGTCTATTGATTACGCATACGGTAGATAGATACTTTCTGCGGATCATGGTAAGGATCTTGGGGAGATTGGCCTTGGCGTGCATGCGGTCGATGACCTTCTGGACCTTATCAAAGTTCTTCTCGGCTTCCGTCTGCTTGATGGTAACGGCCTTCTGTTCACGTATCTCCTTGACCTTTTCGCGTACCTGCTTGGTAGTCGGTACTTCGAGCACGTGACCGGTCTTCTTGTCGAGTTTGAGGTTTGACTTCTTTTTCATACTAATATAGTTTAGATATTACCTGTATTCTTGATGATGATTTCCAGGCTGTAATCATCACAAATATCCTTGCCGTTAGCCATGCGGTGATTGAAGGTGCAAGGGATTCCCTTCTTGTAGAGAGGGCACAGGAAGCAGTGCTCAGGGATTTCGCCCAACTCGGTGACGTGGGTTTCATCGCTTTTCTTCTTGCGATGAGTGAACTGTACTACGTAGCCGAAGTGGTCGTATAACTGGCCAGGCATAACCGGTGTGACTTCTCGGAGCGATGGAAGCTTGTAGCCCATTCGCTTGATAAGCCAGAGGCGAAGGCATAAGAGGATTTGCTTAAAAAACTTTTTCATACTGCTAAATATTTACTTCAAAATTGATGTTGCGAAATTATGCTTTTTAGATGTAACAGGAGTGATAAGTTGCGCAACTTGGTTCTTTAACGACCAAATTGCGCAAGATAGCTGTTTACTTTTCTGATTCCTCGTCTGATTTCTGATCAGGTTCCTGGTCAGAATCCTCCTTCTTTACAGGAACCTTATGCTCGAAGACATCCATGATCTTGGTCTCGCTGAGGCTCTTCACCTCATAATCGATCATGGTTTTGCCCATCACCTCATCAACATAGCGTCTGGCACGCTCGATAGATTTTGCCTGAACGAGGTAGTTATAGTAGGAACGCTTCTCCTTGTTGGTCTTTTCATCAATGGTGATGAAGGCGAGGCGAGCCTTGAACCAGAGATCATCATCATCAACGTCTGAGAAGAAGATCTCTCCATAATTTGCCCGGTTGATGTTGGCAACTTTCAGTTCTCCTGAAACATAAGGCGCCATCTCCTCGATGATGCTTGCCTCTGCCTCGGTGAAGGAAAGAGCATCTACGGTATAGAGTTCGGTGACGGTCTTCTCGGAGCCATCTTCCATGGTCTTCATGTAGCGTACCTTGCACTCGAACCATGTTGAGGTACGAGAACGGAGTGAGTTTGTTTCTTTCTTGTCTGTCATAATCTTAAATCTTTAATTTGTTATACATTATTTAATAGATAGCGCTGAGGCTATTGCTTGTCTTCTATGGGCGGCATTCCCTTGGGTGGCAGGTATTTCTTAGCCTGATAGTACATCACACCGCCCTGGCATCTGCGGAGATAGTCGTTATATTCTATCTTTGCCAGATTTTCATCTTGTGAGGAAAATACGGAATGAGCCATTGCACGTGGGTATCTCTCCATGATGTGGTACTCGATGATGTAGCCCTGCTTGATGTACTGAGCATCCTGCCATTTGATGAGTAGGGAATCTATCTTTCTCTCTGACTTCTTGATGGCATTGTAGAGATCATACCTCTTTTGCTGATCAGCCCCCGGTATTTTCTTAAGCTGGAAGTACTGCCGGGAGCTGGCGCGAAGCTGGGCTACCTCCAGGAAGAAGCTGCCATTGTCATCCTCCGGCACATCATTCTTGTCGGCATGGAGTATGATTTCATCTACTCTCTTCTCCAGTTCGATGGATTTTTTGAGCAGGTCTTTATCGCGAGTTTTCCAAAACTCTCGCTGGTTGGTTCGCATTTCTGCGACCAGCTTGTGGAATGCTATTGCTTTTTCTTCGCTCATATTACTTGATACCTAATATTTTCTTGATTTTACTGATACGTTCTTCCTCCTGAGGGAGAAGATTGCCATTCTCATCCACCTGACATAGCTGTTTGAGATTGTTGCTTCCTTTGGACAAACGTACCCATTTGTGGCGGCCATCATGCTCTAGCTGACGGTTGCGATGCTGTGCCTCACGGAGGAGGCGCTGCTGGTGCTCTTCGTGGGAGACCTTGGAAACTTCATTTTGTACTCTGTTCATAATGCTACTTGTCTTCTGATTCTGAGTTCAATATCTCAATGCGATATTTGAGGGCATCGTAGTAGAGGCTCATGCCGTGATATTGGGACAGCAGTAATGCACCCTGCTCTGGTCCGATTTGCTCTGCAATCTTAGCAAAACCGTTTTTACTGATGTACTGATTGAGCTTATTGAAGCGTTCTGACAGCTCTTTGAACTCGATTTCAAGGCGGTCTTTGAAGTCTTCGGCTATCTGGTATGACTTCTCGAACACATCCTTAGGGGACCAGGAATCGTATGTGCTGCCATCCGGGTTGGTGTACTGGACGTGATAGCCTGGATCATTCAGGCATCCTTCTGACAGTCTAGCCCATCCTTTGGATACTGCGGCAGATTTTACCATGGGTTCTGCCTTTACCGTTTTGGTACCAATGTACTGCTTTAAAGTTGTTTCTTCCATAATTTTTATATTTTATAATGTTATTATATTCTAATGCTAATCTCTTGGAAATGCTACTGTTTCATGTACCACCTCGCTTTCTTTGTTAGAGGAATGAATGCCGGACGACTCTCGTCTTTCCGAGTTGCCAGATTAATAAATATTAAGTGAAAACATTGAGCGCAAAGATACAGTCTCAAATGTGTTGAACTTGATGTTGTTGCCGTTTGCGGTCATTCATTCGCTGATTATACACTTGCTCTAGAGGGCGCATTTCTGGGCTTGCTCATTGAGCTGTATCACTTTCTTATAATGGGCTGCAGTGGCAGGATCCTTGAAGATGTGGGCCAGCTTCTCTGTGTCGAAGTTTCTGGCTGGCTTCTGTCTTTTGGGACGCTTGGCAGCGATGCCAAGCAGCTGGTTCTGCAGGCTCTTTTCCCGGTATGCCTTAAACTTTTCGGGATGGGCTTTTCTCCATTCCTTTTGGTAGGCCAGTATCTTTTCCTTATTCTTCTGGTAATAGGTGTTCTGATACTGCCGTCTTTTCTCCGGATACCGTTTCTGGTACTCCCTCCACTTTTCGGGGTGCTTGGAATACCACTCCTTGCTATACGCTTTCATCTTCTCTTTATGTTTGAGATAATAGGCGTGTCGAGTGGCGCGGATCTTTTCTGTTCTTTCTTCCAGAGTCATATTGCCTAATCATCTATTATCTGGGAATCCTTTGAAATGTAATCTTGATCAATTCGGATATGGGCATCAAACATGATGCATCTTGCCAAGGCAAGAAGAGTATGGTCGTTGCTTACACCTGAGAACATTGGGAATGATACGGTACACTTCTCGGTTTTGAGCGTAATCTTCTTGTTAGCTGTGTAGAGATCATTATCATTAGACGTGTAAGGCATAGACAAAACACTATATGTGCCATCACTGCCGTTTGACATGAGAGTGAATTTATATTTTTTCTCTTCATCATCTTCATTGATTGTAACATATACATCCTTCAAATAGCTGTAACTGCCATTTCTTACCTCTAGCTCAAAGCTATTATCGTACTCAGAATCTTCAAAATCTATATAGGACATCATGTTTCCATCACTCTCTTCTTTCATGTGTGAGAATGCTCTGCGAATCTCCTGCGCAAAGTTTTCTACACATTTCTTGTTGACGATATTCTCTATCTCTGCAGACAAAGACTTGCTCAACAACTCTGCAAACTTAGGCAATTCGAGACGAGCGGAAGGAGCGTTCTTCTGCAGGTATTCACGTAATTGCTTTCTGTAGGGTGAATCAAATCCACAATAGTAATCTTCGATTTCACGTAATGCTGCTTTCGTTGCAGCTTCTTGTGCAGCCTTCTGGATAATATTCTTATCAAGAACAGGTGCAGTGATTTTAATTTCTGTGTCCATAATTATTTGAATTTAATGATGAAAAACTCTTTGTTTTCGAACTCCTTAGGGCATAAGCCGGGCTGGGGCTTGCCGATGGTGATGTTCTCGATCTTCTTCTCTATGCGTGGACGATTTTTTGCGTAACCATGGAAGAAACGGACGTAAGTGTAGGGGCGATAAAGCACCTTTCCACAATATGTTTCTGCTGCCACATCATAAGCTACTTCGCAATTGGTAGTCAGACGTTTTATCCAGTATGGTTTAATCTCCCGATACTCTTCTTTCTTTTCTCCGGAAACGATCATATCGAACCATTGTTTAGAGACAACGAGATTCAGAACGTTCTTCTTGGCTTCGGATAGATACTTATCCATAGCCTTCGTTAATCTTTCCATACGCTACTTCTTTTTAGTTTTGCGTTTTGTGTAATTTACAGCTTCTATTTCTCTTTTGAAGAATGAGATACGGCCATTGAATCTTCTGAGAATGGCATTTCTGATGTAGAGAATGCTTTCGGCATCGAGATACTTGATGATGTCCGTATCATCCCAATATTTTCCTCGGAGGGAAATATTGAGCTTTACAGGGCTTTCAAGTATAGACATATTGCTTGATGCGTCTATGCTCTCTATAGCATCCCTAATATCAGTAAGCTCTTCAATTGCTTTGAAATATTCGCCTACGGAGTCGATGGAGCTTCGGATTTCTTTGTATTCTTCTTCTGTCATATTCTTCTTTTTTTGGACCAGCGATAGAATCGCTGGGAACGGTGGTGAACTGGGTGTATTTTCTTAATTTCTTAAAATTCTACATTTTGTTATTTTGTTGGCACAATGGGGTTGAGATTCGTTCAGCGCTATGGTGATGCGGCTCTCTAACTCTGATTGTGTCTCACGTTCTTTACGCTGTGGGGGGGGGTGAGCAAATCGCCTATGACTTTGGCACCCGATGAGAAATACATGATGATCTTCATATTGCTTCTTTATTTGTGAAACTACTCATAGATGTTATGGCTCCTCCTCCTGATTATCTTGTTTCTGCTTCCAGCCTTGGCAGGCTGGCTCCCAGAAGAAATGGTGGTCAAAGAAGCGAGTGCAGTTGCCCAGGCGCTTGGACTCTTTTCTGAGGGTGAAGAAACGGCAGTTCTTGCACTGCTTATTTTTGTTTCTTGTCATCAGCCACAGAAAGAGGACTGCTGTGGCGATGAGGAGCATCATAAAGATGATGAATGTGAGTTCTGATTTCATTGTTACTTTTTCTTTTGGGTGATTTTACTTAATAGCTTCTTGTTTGCCTCGGTGTCGGGATCTGAGTGATAGATCATGCTGACGGACTGCTTGGCTGATAGGGGGACGTGGTGCATGTAGTCGTTGACCTGCTGCATCACTTCTTCCAGGGAGCGGCAGAGGACGTATTTGTAGCCGGCTGCATCCCAGTATGCCTGGAACTCCTTCTGATGGGCTGACTGCTGATTGGTGTGGCCGTACTTCAATTCTATGCCCAGGGCGTGATAGAAGACCTTGTGGGGGCTGAGATCTCCGATGTTCTCTTCTCGGAAAGATGGGAGAGCAAGGATGAGGTCGGGAACGCCCGGAACTACTCCTGCTGCAGCATTGATGGCTATCTTCTTGCCGGTGGATTCTGCCTCGTTCTTGGGATGGAAGAACAGATGCCAGAAGGATGGGTACTGCAGGCGGAACCATTTTACACATGCTATCTGCAATGCGCCCTCACGCTGCACCTTCTTCTGCTTGGATGAAGGCTGCTTGGTGTATTCGGGATAATTGCCGTTGAGACGGTCTATTAATTCTTGTTTGTCCATATTCGTATGATTTTAAAATTGTTTGTTACTTGTATCTAATCGCTGAGGAGACTTTGGAGATAGCTCTGGGTCTGATCATCCAAGTCTGCCAGCGATTGCTCTTCTTCTGCTACCGATGGATTCCAGACGATGCCCAGTTCTGCCAATGTGCCATTTTCGTAGGCTTGCTTTAGCATTCTTGCCATAGAGCCGTTTGGATCCTTTGCAGCGTATTCTATGTAGCTGAGGTACTTTTGCCTGAGGGCTTCGGTTTCAGCCTTCTCCTTGGCTTGCTTTGCCTCTTCCTTCTTCTGCAGGCGTGCTTCTATCTCCTCGCTGGTTTCCTCATGCTGAGGCTGAGGAGGGGATGGAGGAGGGCTAGGCTGCTTTGGAGTGGACTTCTTGGAGGCTGAGGCTTCGATGGTAGGGTTATCGAAGGTGCCTTCCATCAGCTGCTCGTAGTTCTCGGGGTCGAAAATCCAATTGAAGGAGATATAGCAGCCTCCATCCTTGCGCCCTGATAACAGATCAGAGTCTAACGCCTTGCGTAGCATCGGCTCGATGTCTTCGAAGGAGTAGTCTGAGATAAACTTGGCTACCATCTTCTTGCGGTCGGGTGTCATCTTGGATATAGGCTTAACCCCGGTACCAAGAAAGAGACGGTTAAAAAGTCGAAGGACTTCTGAGAATTGAGCATCCGCATCGTGCAACTTTTTTTCTTTTTCTTTTTTTTGTGTGGGGGTGGGTGCTCTCTTTTGCCTTCTTTCTTTTCTTTCTTTCTTTTCTTTTATAGGGGGTTCGGGGGAAAGGCTTTCTTTTGTTTCTTTCGTTTCTTTCTTCCCTTTTCTCGCAAGTGTGCCCTTGCTAGTGCCCTCATCTGTGCCCCTGATTGCTGCGGAATCTTCTGAATCTCCTTTATTTAAAGGGGTTTCGGGAGTGTTAATCTGTGCCCCTATCTGTGCCGTAGCTTGTGCCCTTGGCTGTGCCCTTGGCTGTGCCCTAGCTTGTGCCCTTTGCAGTGCCCCATCTGTGCCCTTGTCGGGTGGCTGACCCACCAAAACTATTTGGCTAGCAGACGTTTGCGGCTTTCTTTTCTGTGCCCTAGAGTGTGCCCCTATCTGTGCCCTATCCTGTGCCCTTACGTCATTTCGCCATGGTATGATGCAGTGGGCGAGGGGATGCGAACTGTTAATATACACTATGGTTGAGGCTCTGGGCGAAGAACACTTTGTAATAATCTTGTCGGCAACCAGCGTATCTATTGCGACTCTGATGGTCTTTACCGTGGTACGGAGCTGCAGGGCAAGATCGCGATAGGAGAGGGTTACAGCAGATGCCTCGTTGTGGACCGAGGAGAGGAGCAAGTGGATAAGAACCTGCACGACAACCGGGCGATGGAAGTATCTCCATTGCAGCAATTCGGGAGTCAATATGTAGCCATCTGATTTCATTTACGTTATTTTATTTGGAATATATTACTTTACCTTGATCTATGTAGTTTCTGCCTCTATAGCTCTAAATATTTCGTATGCCACCTGCGTTAAAATGCTTGTAGTAGAATGTTGCCATTCTGCCAAATACAGTAACGAGTAATGTTTAAATGTAGGTATATTCACCTGCTAAAAGCAGGACTGGCTCACCAACTCCCATTACCCATTCTCCACGTTTGTTATCACATCCATGAGGTGGATCTATAATAGTATGAATGCTTCCATCTTTCAAATTAGCAAACTGTGCTCCTACAGCTTGGCAATGTATGACTTTAACTTGCCTTGTATTTTGTTGTCCTTTGCATTTTGAAAGTTTTGCCTTGTATTGCTCTGGGACTTCAATCATCCCCAGAATGTATGATTTTCCTTTAATTCCACAATTTGAACATGTGTACTCATCAAACAACCCTTTACTATTCTCTTTGGTCACCAAATTTTGTTTTACCCATTGGTGACCACCGTAATTCATTGTTACTTTTCTCATATTTTCTTCTTTTTACCCTCTCCCTGTTGCCAAGGAGAGGGTGGTTAGTTAATCTTCTACCTCCTTTACAGAAACATTACAGCCATAAAGAGGTGACTCGTCATATTCTTTAGCCTCACACTCAATAGCTTCACTAATAGCTCTTCTCAATGACATTTCAGACTCATTAATTTCGCCTTTTACTATTACTAAAAACATTTTTTCTTCCATATTACTTATATTTATGTATGGTTAGTTACTCTGTTACTTCAATGTACTTAACTGGATGTTTCGGGTCTGCACAACATGCGTGCTGAGCACACTCAAACTTACCATCATACACACATCCCTCACACCTAAGAGTAGGGTCTGGAACTTCTTTAATCATAATTCTATCTATTTATATCCTTTGCAGGATGGTTACTAAACTATGTTACAAACAAACTGTCTTGCCATCTTTAGCAAGTTTAAACTTCTCGATATCAATAGAAGATAATAGCCATTTATCTTGGTCTCTTCTAGATGGATGACCATCCTTGCATATTTTGTTAAGAACCAGATGTATCATGCCATAATAACGATATGTATGAGAAGTGTCCGTTCCTTCGTCCCAAGGCTCAATCTTGCTAACCATATAAGGCTCATCTTTATAATATAACACAATATCGCCTTCCTTGAAAGGTAGTGTGCTAATTAACTGTTCTGTCAAATCACTTATATCAAAATGGTTTTTCAGAATGACCTGTTCAATATCAGAGATTTTAGAAAATATTTCTTTCTGTTCTTTTGTTAAGTCCATATTACTACTATTTATGCCCGAAGGCGGTTATGTAATCATTCGCACGGAAGATGCTTTCTGTGGTGGACGTAGCACTTATGCTTAAGGCAGAACTTGCCGTTGATGCAGTTGCGACCATCCTTGCATAGGAGGCATTTCCGGAGTGCGTAGTTATTATTTGGTGAAACGCTCATAATAGTAGGTTACTATCTGGTGCTCGTTTGGCTTGGAACCGTTGTTGCGCAGGGTGAGCGTATCTACAATCTCATCGTATGTACTCTGAGACATTTGGGCAACCACGTTTTCATCGTGTATGCCCTGGGATAGCATCTTGATGCCGGTGAAGATGATGCAGCTCCACAGGCTGATGCATAGAATCATTTTCAATTTCTTCATAATCGTTCAATTTTAAAAGTTAGTGGACGGTTAGGGATTCGAACCCATCGTCTTCTCTGCTTAGTCCTTTTTCGCATATGTGTAAAAAAAAGCAAAACACATAGTAGTCAAGTATATCAATTTGATTTTTAATAATGGACATCGCCCCCAATGGGCAAAGACACTACCGTCCGTGTTGTAGGGTAAAGGATGCCTGGATGCAGATAAATTGCAAGAATCATAAAGAGATCGCCAGTCTTCGCATATTATCTGGTATATCCAGGCACCCTTTTGAACCTTGAAAAACTAAATAGAATCAGCTTGTCACTTACTCACGCAACCGACAGCATATTTTACAACAAAAATACGTTATATATATTAATTAATGTGTCCGGGTGAATGTTTCACGAAGTCCTGAACCTTGTTGGCACAAGCATCCAGCTCTGAGATACGGAGGTGGCATCTGGTGGGCTTGCCTTCCTCGTTGTATTTCCAGTGTTCCTTGACATATCCCATTTTTACCCATCTTTCTACGTTTCGCCTGCCGTAGGTGTTGAACGCCTTGGCCTGGCTCACGAAAGGCCGCTTGCCAACAGCCTTTCCCAGTTCCTCCTGCACCACGTTACGGATGGCAGACAGGAAGGTGTCGAAGGACATCATCTTATCCTCGAACTGAATTTGTACTACCTGGTTCATATCTTTTGTTATTTGATGCGGGTTACACTTATTGTTTTCTTCACTCTGTTGGTCTTGGTCTTGAACTTGCGTTCATAGATGAGTCCGAGATCTGTGCAGGTGGTTTTGACCGATTGCAATCTGTCGATTGGAAAATCTATGGATTCTCCTTCGGACAGATCTCTGATAACCGATCTGAGTGGAGTCTTGTTTCTTTCTTTTGCCATATCTATTATACCTTAATTATATTAATACCTGTTCCATGAGGGAGTTGATGGACTCCTTGATGGTCTGATTGTCACTTTCCATATTCCTGGCGCATCTTCCGATGATGAGCTGGATGAGTACCTCCTTGATTTCTTCATCGGTCAGATCCGTGAATATGTTATTCTTGAATCTTTTCTTGTAATAGCTCTGTATTTCCCCCAAAGACATTTCGTCTAAAACATCTTCTGGATCAACTTCTATACATACATCAACATCAGTCGTAACAGTCTTACTTATATACATTATTTGCCTCCTTTCTTGATAGTGAATCTTTCTTTGTTTCCATCTTTCTTGTTTTTAATGGGTGATACGTATTTATTTGAGCTTGTTGTAGAGATCCTCTGCATCACCAATGACACATCTTATTGATCTTTCCGAGTGATATATTTCAGCCAGGCAGAAGATCTTTCCTTCCCATTCTATCGTAGGGGAATCGTAGATCCAATCGAAAAAACTTTCAAACCTAGACCAATTGATATTTTCGTCAACCGTTAGCCAATTGCTTTTCTCAGGGTGCATAACCTTGAACAGTCTCTTTCTCAGCTCAAATCTCTTTGCAAGCTTTTCCTTATCATCTTCCTGCTGCTCTGTGTCATGTATGTAGGAGCCATCCTTGATGCCGAGAACTTTTGTAGCGAAGCTCTTGACTTCTTCAAGGCTGAAATATCCTCCGGGTGGTGTACAGAGATGATGAATACGACCATCTCTGAGGAATGTTTGAAGAGCAAGCCTTGGTATTCCTAGAATCTCACATACATCCCACTCTGTGAGTGGACGATTGCCATATTTATCTTCTATGGCTTTCCAGTCAGCATGAGTTATTTTCAGATTTTCCATCATTTTTCTCCTATTTTATTTGGTGTTTATTTATTTATTTATTAACTTTACGGTGCAAAGATAATCATTTTAGCTTGAAAGTAATCAAAATAGATTGATTATTTAAGAAGTAATAAGCAATATTGATTGATATTAACAATTTAAATTGATTAATGTTATGAACAGAACTATTAATGTTGGACTAGCTATTGAGCAAAGAATCAATGAGTTAGGTATTACTAAGTCTGAGTTTGGACGTAGAATCGGCATTCCTAATCAAAATGTCAATCGTGTTCTATCCAAGTCTTCAATCGACTCTGATAAGTTGGTTGAGATATGTAATGCTCTTGATTATGATTTCTTTAAGTTGTTTTCTTCTTCTGTAGAGGAAAACAAAACCTCATTGCTGAATATCTTAAAGTTAAAAGCAATCTTGAAAGAAAAAGGCATAGGGGAAATCAAACTTGCTTCTATGCTTAGCATGTCTCGCTCTGAGGTTGAGGCTATAATGGGAGGAAATGATTTGACCCTTGGACTGGTTGAGAAGATGGCAGAGGTGTTGGGGATAAAGCCTGTTGAATTGATTAATGGTGCATCTGTAACAGCTGAGGCTCCAGCTAATGTTGATCATGCGATGTATGAAGAGTTGATTGCTCTAAGAGCAGAAAATAAGGTGCTGAGGGAAATCCAGGGTCTTTCTGCAAGAAGTCAGGTACATGTCGGATAATTAAAATATGGTGATATGGTATTTATTTTATTGTTGTTTTGCAGATTGATAATATTGGTGTCTTTTTTAGTTACATTATTCGCTTCAAATGATTTGACTATGAAAGTTGCTTTATGGAGTATGTTTATCTGTACGCAATATATATTGAGGGTTTCTATTCATGATTTTCTTATGCTTAAGGAAATTAGAAAGTCTTATGTTCTATCATATTGGAAGCAGCCGGATTTGATTTTCAGATTTACTCTTGCTTTTCTTGCTTTCTATTATGCTTTATTTGAGTATTTGAAATTTGATATAGCTTTGTCTGTTACATGTGTGTTATTTTTTAATTTCTTGTTTTATAAAATATATAAAGCAGGTCCCACACAGGCAGATTTGATGGATGCACAAAAGATTGTTAAGTATAAAAAATTAGAACGGCTTAATTAAAATATGGTAAAATGGGGTTTTCTAGAGAAGATTTTGAAAAGTATGCCTATGATGGCCCTGTGTATAATACAATAGGTGAAAGTATCAAAGGTTCACAAAAGGACTTAGACAGAAAACTGAGGCTTTCAAAGAAGTTCTTTTGCTTTGGTCTAGTGACCTTCTGCATAGGTTTCTTGATGATTGGCTTTGCAATAGGTAGGTTGGCATCTTCTTCAAGTAGTGCTGAGGCTGATGCCTTCCAAACAGAGGTAACTGCAGGAGGCAAGGTATATGTTTCAGATAGCCCAGGTTCCAAGCGATACCATAAGGATCGGAATTGTCAGGCATTAAAGCGAAGTACAGGCCATATAACTGCTACGGATGAGGCTAATGCCATCGGTCAGGGCAAAACATTATGTGGTTGGTGTGGTAAATAAAAAAAATGGAATCAGATGAAAAAATATAGTATTTATTTTCTAGCACTCTTATTTATTGGTGTGCTATGTTTCTTAAGTTCATGTAGCAAGGAGTCGCTGGATGGAGAATCCGGATCGGCTGCAGTGGTATGGGATAAAACTTCCTATAATGTGAGTTATGTTGAGGTGGGTTCTCCTTATACTTCATTTCCTGTTACTGACAAATACTTTATTTTGGATTTTGCTTTAGAGGATTCTGAGAATCCCCAGAAGCAGCTTTCTTTTAGTTGTACGAACTATATCTATGGTGAGAAAGTTGATTTGACCACAGATAAATATTCGTCTCAGATTAATTTCAAAGACGGACAAAAAACGTATTGGATGAGAGGAGGTGACTCTAATGTTAAGGCTGGAAGCTATTATAAGCTGACTAGAAAAGGAAATCATATAGAGCTTACCATTGATTTGGTCTATTCAGGAGATCATGGTTATGAGCATACCTTAAAGGTAAGGTATAGTGGTGAACTTCCGGAGAACAGCTATTTCCCATCTGAGAACTGGCAAAATGAGCCTTCTTATAATTATACATTTAGCTATGATGAGGCTCCGTATAGTTATTCGAGGTTTGCAAGCTATGGACCAGGAGGTTTTATTTGTGATACAGGAAATGAAAAAAATGATGTTCATTTGCGGATAAGTACAAATAATGAAACTTATGGCGAAAAGATTGATTTAACTAAGAAAGAAAATGATTGTGTAATAAACCTGGTATTTGTAGATAATGAAACTGGTACGCAAGAATGGTATGAATGGTATCATAGCTCTATTCTAGAAGGAAGCTACTTCTATATAAAGAAGGGTGAAGGTTCTTCGAAAGATGAGCTGACCATTGATGTTAAGTGCAAGGATAAGGATGGCACAGTTCATCATATCCAGGCAGAATATAATGTTTTTAAATAATAAATCATAAATTGTTGCAGAATTGTTGCATCTGGTACATTTGATATGTTAGTAAATAGAAGTAAATATGACAATAACGCTTATTATCTTAATCATTACGGTTGCCATGTTTATTTGGGGCAAGGTGAGAGCCGATATCGTGGCGCTCACAGCCCTGGCAGCACTCCTGGTTTTCGGAATTCTTACGCCAG
>ERZ1026892.404-NODE-404-length-20591-cov-9.816566_pt1 | contig 20591 bp, 17 predicted proteins | sample MGYA00380176_ERZ1026892 | MGnify/ENA primary metagenome ERZ1026892 (study PRJEB33269, sample SAMEA4719812) | human gut metagenome | biome: human-associated habitat; feature: organic feature; material: feces | place: Cameroon | collected 2013-10 ... | reverse complement strand
AATATAATATAGGTATACTATCGTTTTGAATAGATACGCTACGTTGGTTTTTGTTTCGAAATGGTTTGGTTTTGTTTATTTGTTTGTTTCTGTTTTGTAATTGTTTGTTATTTTTAGGTTATTATTAGCATTACGATGGCAAAATTAGCGTGTTTTTACGAACCTCAGTGTATCATTTGGTTAATTTGATGTGTATAAAATGTATTTTTAGCATGATTTATTAACAAAAAGAACCCATCTTTTGAGGGCTTAGATGAATCTTAGGTAAGCAACAGGGCTTCTTCCGCAGTGTTATTCATAGTTATTTTTGCTTTATCCAAAGAAGTCAGTATCTTTGCAATTGTAAACGCATTTAGAAATGAAGGGTAACTTTTTTTGTGGCTATAGACATCAGTAGTCAAAGGGAAAATACGGGACGAAAAACGCAAGTACTTGCGATGGTCGATGAAAGTACTTGCGATGGGCAACGAAAGTACTTGCGATGGGCAACGAAAGTACTTTCATTTTTAGAGGCTGTTTTCTGCAAAAAGACAGGCTATGCCCGATGATAGTCTATAAGCCCTTTCATGGGTGCTTGCAAAATCTGAACAACAGAAAGCTGATGAAATTCTTCGAACACCTGTCGAAGTGGATGTTCAAAGTGGTGAGCGATGCTTCCCACAAAAGCCACCTGGCACGGTGAAGCATCTTGTTGTCTGCCTGCAGAAGACAGATAGGGAGTGATGTTGCGCTGATAGAATTGCTCGAAAGCCTCAACAACTAAGAGGTGTAACGCTTCTGCATGCTGACGAGAGGTGACAGAGGCATCAGGTGCTGTACCATTTTTTATCTGCATGGAGATGAAGGGAGCTATAGACGCCAAATAACGGTTGGCGAGTGGCTGACGATACACCTTATTTATAATAGAGGGATAGTCGAGTCCCGACCAGGACAAATATTCCTGCTTTAGGGTTTCGGGAAGACTGCCCTTGAAGATGCCATTAAGGAATATACGACCAAGGACTGCCCCACTTCCCTCGTCACCAAGAATATAACCTAAAGGTGGTGTGTTGAGAACAATGCGCTCACCATCATAGAGACAGCTGTTGGCTCCTGTACCTAAGATGCAAGCTATGCCGGGCTTTCTACCCAACACGGCACGAGCTGCTCCGAGCAGATCACTCTCTGCATGTACCTCAGCCTGTGGGAAACGTTGCTGCAGCAGGTTCTCCATGCGCAGCTTCATAGCCTCGGTAACTCCACTGCCATAGAAAGACACCCTTTCTGGCAGTAAGTTGAGAGTGAGTTCTTCTTTGAGCACACGTAAGATATCATCATCAGAGAGATGGAAAGGGTTGATGCCCTGTGTCTTGTCTGACCACAAGATGTGACCTTTGGCATCAATAAGTGCCCAATCGGTCTTGGTGCTTCCGCTATCCGCTATCAGTGTTGTCATAATCATTCGTCTTAGTTATCAATCGTATCTGCAAAAGTAATAAAAATAAGGATAAAAACAACTTATCGGATGTAAAAATGTAAAAAAGGAAATATCTTTTTGCTTCTTTCTTCATTTTTGCTTAACTTTGCAGTCAAATAAAAGAGACCTTATGAAGAAATTATTGATAATCATCCTGATGTGGGTAACATTCCTGCTGCCAAGCCATGCCGTACTCAAAGAGGCCAACCTTGACACCACGCTCTATATGCTTCGCACAGAGCTGGCCAGCTATCATCTCGACTTCGAGAAACAGAATGAGTTTGCCAAACGACAGCAGCAAACCATCATCAAGGAGCTGATGACCATCATGGCACAAGCCGACCAAAACTCCATCATGCTCTATTCGCAACGCAATGGTTATATCTTCGACCTTACCTATGCCTGCCATGAAGCCACCGAGCAGTTTGAGAAGTTCAAGTCGAAGGCTGCACCCTTCAGAAGCCTTATCAACAAGAACAACGTTGAGGTGGCACGCTTCGACTCGCTCATCAACTACCTATACAACATGAACACCATGTTCATGACGAAGGAGGCACAACTCAACCGCAACGTAAACCTCACGTTGGCTGTCAACATACGCCGACAATTGGTGGAACGACAACAACAGTTGCACGACTATATCCGTGCCTACGATATGACCGAGCGTAAGTTGAAATCGCTTAATGATTATGCCAACCAGCGATATGCCGAGATACAGAAAAGCATCTTCAATAATGGCGGGGACAACTATATTACCATCTTGCGCCATGTAGGCAACCACTATAAGGAAGCCAAAACATCGGTAAGCGAAAAATACCGACCTGCACCAGGCATGATGTCGCAATGGGATGTGAGAATTATCTTCATCCTCTTTGGTATCATCGTCTTCTATGGCATTATCTCGGTGGCTCTCAACCTCTTCACCATCCGCATCGTGGTGACACAACTGGTGAAAAGAGGACGTTTTGAAGGCATCAAAGACAACTTCTTGGCTAAGCGCACTTGTATCATCATGGCGATGACCATCGTCACCTTTGCCATTCTCTTAGGTATCATACGTGTCACCGCTCACCAGAACTTTGTCATCATGGCATGCGGACTGCTCGTAGAGTTTGCGTGGCTGATAGGTGTCATTCTTATCTCGCTTCTGCTGCGCGTGGGCAACGACCAGATAAAGAGTGCTTTCCGCATCTATTCTCCATTGATGTTGGTGGGCTTCCTCGTCATCACATTTCGTATCATCCTGATACCCAACAGTCTGGTCAATTTCATATTCCCTCCCATATTGCTACTCTGCACACTATGGCAGGCCAACGTCATCAAGCGACACAACAAGAAAGTGCCTCGCAATGACAAGACATACGCCTACATCTCGCTCTGCGTCTTCACTGTAAGTACCTGTTGTTCGTGGGTGGGCTTCACCTTGCTCTCTGTGCAGATTATCATCTGGTGGATGATGCAGCTCACTTGCATTCTGAGCATCACCTGTCTGAAAGACTGGATGGAGGTCTATGCTGAGCGCAAGAACCTGAAGCATAAGCCGATAACCGACAAGTGGATATTCCGCTTTATCAACAAGGTGCTCATACCTTCAGGCGCAGTGTTGTCTTTCATCATTGCCATCTATTGGGCAGCAGACGTATTTAACATGAGCGACACCACATGGATGATATTCAACAAGGAGTACATCAAGACCAGCAACTTCACAGCTTCACTCTACAGCATCAGCTTGTTGGCTTGCATGTTCTTCCTGTTCAACTATATCAACATCACCACCAACGACCTGATGCGCCATCACTTCGAGAAGCAAGACCCTGCATCGGCAGCCAGCAAGATAGTGATGTTTAAGAACGTGCTACAGGTCATTGTTTGGGGCATTTGGCTGATGATAGCTCTCAACGTGTTCCAGGTGGGTAAGTCATGGCTCTTAGCCATCTTTGCGGGTCTTTCTACTGGTCTTGGTTTCGCATCCAAAGACATCCTGGAGAATATCTACTATGGTGTTTCTCTGATGATGGGACGTGTGAAGGTGGGCGACTATATCATCTGCGATGGCACACGCGGACGTGTAAGCAGCATCAGCTATACATCTACCATGCTTGAGGCTACCGACGGTTCGGTGATAGCCTTCCAGAATGCACAGCTCTTCTCTAAGAACTACAAAAATATGACTCGCAACCATGGTTATGAGCTTGATGTTCTGGAGGTGGGCATAGCTTATGGTAGTAATGTAAAAGAAGTAAAACAAATACTCATCAATGCGCTTAACCAACTCGACTGCATCTATCACGAGAAAGGCGTCAAAGTGGTACTGAAAAGTTTCGACGATAGTTGCATCACCCTCAAGATATTGGTATGGGTGAATGTTCTCACCCAGTATGTGGACGATGGTAAGATTATGGAGTGCATCTACGATACACTCAACGAGCACAACATAGAGATTCCATTCCCACAGCGCGAGATAACTATCAAGAAAGCTTCGACAGAAGAGGCTAATGCCGTTGCATCGACACTGAATGCGAAAGCATAAACATTTCACACTTAACATTGAACATTTAACATTATAAAATAACGATATGGCAACATTCATAGCAGGTCCTTGCGTCATCGAATCGATGGAGTTGTTGGACACAGTGGCCCAGAAACTCGTACGCATCAACCGGAAATTAGGCACAGACATCATCTTCAAGGCTTCATTCGACAAAGCCAACCGCACAAGCATCCATTCCTTCCGCGGTCCAGGACTGGAAAAAGGACTGCAGATGCTTGCCGATATCAAGTCGAAATATGGTCTTCGCATCACTACCGACATTCATGAAAGCTATCAAGCAGAAGCTGCTGGAGCGGTGTGCGACATCTTGCAGATACCTGCCTTCCTATGCCGACAGACCGACCTCTTGGTGGCTGCTGCCCATACTGGTAAGATTGTAAACATCAAGAAAGCCCAGTTCCTCAGTGGCAGAGACATGAAATATCCTGTAGAGAAAGCGCTGGAGAGCGGTGCCAAGGAGGTGTGGCTCACAGAACGAGGCAATAGCTTCGGCTATAACAATCTGGTGGTCGACTTTCGCAACATCCCCGACATGAAAGAGATAGTGCCCACGGTCATCATGGACTGCACCCACAGCGTACAGCGCCCCAGTGCAGGCAACGGAAAAACAGTAGGCGACCGAAAGTTTGTACCTGCTATGGCTATGGCTGCCAAAGCCTTTGGTGCTACGGGCTATTTCTTTGAAGTTCATCCCGACCCGGACAATGGAAAATCTGATGCTGCCAATATGCTGGAGCTACATAAACTGGAAGAGCTGATAGCTACGTTACTGAAATAAATAAAAGAAGGAAAACCGATATGATTAACAACATAGACGACAAGACTGTTCGCCACTATGGTGAGCAAGCTCTACGAGAAGAAGCACAAACCATCCTGGACCAGATAGAATTATTGGACGACAACTTCGAGAAAGCTGTTGACCTGATGTATCACTGCCAGGGCAAGATTATCGTGACGGGTGTGGGTAAGAGTGGACATGTGGGTGCCAAGATAGCAGCCACATTAGCCTCTACGGGAACTCCCGCTTTCTTCATCAACCCCCTCGATGTATACCATGGCGACTTAGGCGTCATGACCGACAAGGACGTGGTATTGGCACTGAGCAACAGCGGACAGACTGATGAATTGTTGCGCTTCATCCCTATGGTACTACACATGAATGTGCCCATCATATCGATGACAGGCAATCCCCAATCACTCTTGGCAAAATACTCAAACTATCACATCACGGTGAAAGCCAAAAAGGAAGCTTGTCCGCTGAACTTAGCTCCTACAAGCAGCACCACGGCTGCGCTTGCCATGGGCGATGCCTTGGCTATAGCTCTGATGCAGGTACGCGACTTTAAGCCACGCGACTTTGCACAGTTCCATCCTGGCGGAGAACTTGGAAAACGCCTGCTCACCACAGCCGAGGACGTGATGAAGAAGGAAGATCTGCCTATCATTCCTAAAGACATGCACTTGGGCGAGGCTATCATCCACGTGAGCAAAGGTAAGTTGGGGTTAGGTGTGTCGCTCGATGAGGAAAATCGTGTCATTGGTCTCATTACCGATGGTGATATCCGTCGCGCTATGGAGAAATGGCAGGCTGAATTCTTCAATAAGACAGTGAGCGACATCATGACCACTACTCCTAAGCACGTGGCACCAACCACTAAGATTACAGAGATACAGCACATCATGCACCAATACAAAGTACACACCGTATTGGTCATGGACGACGAGAAACACCTCTTGGGCATCGTTGACCATTACGCATGTATGGTGTAAAGTAATGCAATAACATGAACTTTAAGAATGAAACTCAGATACCTATTATTAACGGCAAGCATCCTACTGTTCTCCTCGCTGTGTAGCGCACAAGACAGTTTACTGCTTGCCGACAATCATCACACAATAAAGAGTAGCGACTCAGTCATTGTCAAACAATTAAGGGAGAAGGGAATTCGTTTCTCCCACAACAACTCTGTCACGCTCCTAATGAGCGGTCAAGAGAAATTCGACGATATGTTCCAGGCCATCCGCCAGGCTAAGAAGAGTGTACACTTAGAGTATTTCAACTTTCGTAACGACAGCATCGCAGGCTTGCTCTTCGAACTGCTTGCCGAGAAAGTGAAACAAGGTGTCAAGGTGAGAGCCTTGTACGATGGCTTCGGTAACTCATCCAACAACAAGCCGCTGCGCAAAAGACACATCCAGGAGATACGTGCCAACGGCATAGAGATATTCGAATACAAGCCCGTGAAGTTTCCATGGGTTCATGCCATCTTTAACCGTGACCATCGCAAGATTGTGGTCATAGATGGACAGATAGCCTACACAGGTGGCATGAACGTAGCCGACTATTATATCAAAGGCACCGAGGTAGTGGGATCGTGGAACGATATGCACTGCCGCATCGATGGCGACGAGGTGAACACGCTGCAAGCCATCTTCTTGAAGATGTGGAACAAGGTGAGCGGACAGAACGTACATGGTGCCGAATACTTTCGTGCCAAGCGACAAGACTATCTGGTAGATGGTCTCAAACCTGACACCACAGCCACGGCATATCACAAGATGGTAGGCATCATCAATCGTGAGCCTCATATCTCGAAAGACATCATTAGATACTTTTATGTGAATGCCATCAATGCTGCACAAGACAGCATCAAGCTCATCAGCCCTTATTTCACTCTAAGCCCTAAACTCAAGAAGGCACTCAAAAAGGCAGTGAAAAGAGGTGTGAAAGTGGAAATTATGCTCTCCACCAAGAGTGACATACCTCTTACTCCCGACTGTGGATTCTATAATGCCCACAAGCTGATGAAGGCAGGATGCCATATATGGATGTACACACCAGGATTCCATCACACCAAGATTATCATGGTGGATGGGAAATTCTGCACTGTAGGTAGTGCTAACCTCAACGCTCGAAGTCTGCGCTGGGACTATGAGGAGAATGCAGTCATCATAGACTCTCATACCACGAAAGAGCTTACCGACCTCTTCGACAAAGATAAGGCAGACAGTTTTCTACTCGACGAAAAGAAATGGCGCGAATGGCGAACGGGATGGCAGAGATTCAGAGGATGGTTTGCTGCCAAGGTGCTGACGCCATTCTTATAACAGGAGGAGTTAAGGAGTAAGGAGTTAAGGAGTTAAGACATATGCTTTATTGCTAAGAATCAGCAGACTATAAAGTTTTTGTTTTGAACATTACACATTGAACATTCATATCCTCAATAACTCTACAACTCCTCGAAGCTTTCAATAAAAACAAAAATAGAACTCATGAACGAAGAAGCAATAAAATCTAAGCATCCTGGCGAAGCGATGACGAGTGGCATGCCCGAAATGGCGATCATAGAGAGCAACACCCTCGCCATGATGGGCCTCAAGCAACTGTTAGAGGCTGCCATGCCCATGATGAATATTTGCACCTTCGGCAGTTTTAACGAGTTTGAAGCCAACCACCCCGACCGCTTCATCCACTACTTTGTGTCTATGCACATAGCTTTGGCTCATCGCCACTTCTTCATACAGGGGAAAAGGGCACGCCAAACCATTGTGCTCACACCCAGCAACGACCCTAACTCGCAACTCAACGATTTCCATTGTCTCTGCGTAAGTGTGCCTGAAGAAACTCTTGTAAAGCATCTACTTGCCCTACAGAAGATGGGACATCCACATGGTGAACACTTACCCACCCCATCTGCTACCATGAAAGAGAAGAATCTTTCGGACCGCGAAATAGAGGTTTTAGCCTTGGTGGCGCAAGGAAAAATCAACAAGGAGATTGCTGACATGCTGTGTATAGGTATCTCTACCGTCATCACACACCGTAAAAACATCCAAGAGAAATTGGGACTGAAATCAGTTTCATCACTCACTATCTATGCTGTGATGCATGGCTATGTGGATATCAATCACATTTCTGGATAACAGCACAGAAACAGCCATACCTATTTATAATGACAGCGCCTTCCCTGTAGCATTACAAGGAAGGCGCTGTTGGTATATGCGACATCTTACAATTTTACACTCGATATGTCGACCAAATTGTTGACAATAGCATAAATGGTAAGACCTGCTGGCGAATGTATCTGCAACTTGCGAGCAATGTTGCGGCGATGGGTAATTACGGTATTGATGGAGATGAACAGATGGTCGGCAATCTCCTTATTGGTCATGCCTTGCACCAATGCCACGATAACATCCTTCTCACGATCGCTCAACTGCTCATCGCTCTGCGGTGTCTGGTTGATCATATTGGATATTTTAACACTCACATCACTTTGTTTCAGCTTTCGTTCCTCGTTGCGCACGGCAGGAATGAAGATTTCCTCCTCTACCTGCGAATGCTGGTTGAGCCATTCCTCGTTATTATATATGTCGTAAAGTGTGGCGCTAAGCTGATTGTTGTGCAATCCGTCAGAAGGCAAATACTTGATGATGATATTCTTCAACTCTTTCAGTTTGACATCTATCTGCACATGATGCTTAGAGAACGTCTCGATGTCGAAGTTGGCTGGTGCTGTACCGTCGATAAGCGACTGCACGTAAGGGAAGACGGTTTTTTCCTCATACTTCATATGATTGGTGATGCTGTGTGCATACTCATCGTATAGTTTGAGAATAAGTCGGGCCAGATTGTCGTTCTCGTCAAGCGCCTCCACCAACTCTTTGCGGATGAAAGGCAACTGAAAATCAATGTAGTAAGCATGCGATGCCTTGAGATAATGCAGCAATGTAGGCAACGACAGGCGCGAAGCATTGTCGTACTCCTTATAGCCATTGATGGTGAAGTTTACCACCGCTAAAAAAGTATAAGTATCCACCGCCTGTTCCTCGCAAACCTCTCTCACCGTTTTGTCGCCAAAGCCCAGATTTATACCGAAACTACCTAAGCTCTGAAGAATGTTGTAATTATCGCGAATAATGCTGATCATCTTGTCATCAGCTTCATACATCTTTTGATTTTTCATCGTTGTTGTATACTTTTAAGACCTAAATCATGTACGTTTAAGAGCGGACATTCATCATGTTTTTGTTTCCGCTGCAAAATTACAAAAAACATCCGAAACTCGCAATACCTAAAAATGGGGATGCAGCAGTTTACCAACTTTTAAGTATTGCAAGATTTTTTAAAACGCCTTACCTTTGCACCCGAAATCGAAAAAAGAGCGCGGTGATGATTGCCACTCCCGAGCGGCAGAGCTGCGTAATTCCTTATCAAGCTTCAGGGCTTTAAGGAGATACTAAGCCTCTAAAGTGTCGAGACCGCAAGCAGACATCCGCGCTCTTTTCTTTTATTTTAGGATAAAAAAAGATAACATTTCTAAACAAATAAAAATGAATATTTTAAGAATTGGATTGATGTCCGCTGCGTTGGTTGCAGGGTTGGCAAGCGCCAACGCACAAGTAGTTGCAGCCGACAGTGTGATGCAACATGCCAACGGAAAGCGCCTCAGTATCGGCGGTTATGGCGAGGTAGCCTATAGCCGTAATTTTTATAGTGACCATGTAAGCCGCTATAGTTTGGCAGATGAGCACAAGAATGATCCTAGCCACGGACGCTTCGATATTCCACACGCAGTCATCTATGTAGGCTATGACTTCGGAAAAGGTTGGACCATGGGTACAGAGATTGAATTTGAACATGGTGGCGTGGGTATGGCTTACGAGAAAGAAGACGAAGAAGGCGGCGAATGGGAACAGGAAACCGAGAAAGGCGGCGAGGTTGAGCTTGAGCAGTTTTGGATTCAGAAATCATTCGGTCGTTGGGCTAACATCAAGGCAGGTCACATCGTTGTTCCAGTTGGCTTGAACAACGCATATCACGAGCCATTGAATTTCTTTACCGTTTATCGTCCAGAAGGTGAAAACACAGTTTTGCCAAGCACATGGCATCAGACAGGTGTCAGCTTCTGGGGTCGCACCAAGGATTGGCGTTATGAGGCTCAATTTCTCGCTGGTTTAAATGCCAACAATTTCACAAATACAGGTTGGATCAACAAGGGTCCTGGTAGCCCTATGGAATTTGAGATTGCCACCAAATATGGTGCAGCAGTTCGTGTTGACAACTATAGTGTAAAAGGTTTACGTTTGGGTTTGAGTGGTTACTATGGTCATAGCATTGGTAATGCATATCCAGTAAACAAGAATGGTGTTGACGCACAATATAAAGGTGTCGTAGCCGTTGGTGCTTTCGACTTCACATATAATGACCACAACTGGATTGTAAGAGGTCAAGCTGACTACGGCTATCTTGGTGATGCAAATCAACTGAAATACATCTCAGACCGTCGCGACAACAAGTCTCCATACCATCATACAGTTTCTGTTTCGAAGAATGCTTTTGCATACGGCATCGAGGCAGGTTATGACGTATTCTCTCAGATTGAGAAACTTCGCCAGGACAAGCAGAAGTTCTATGTGTTTGGACGCTATGAGCATTATAATCCATACGCATCAAAGTCAAACAACACATCCTACGATTACACCAATGTGAAGAGAATGGCAGTAGGTTTCAATTACTTCCCTATCAAGCAAATCGCCATCAAGGCAGAATATTCACACCGTTTCTTGGACAAGAAGTACAACAACGAACCTTCCATCAACATCGGTGTAGCTTATGAGGGATGGTTCCTTTAACAAAAAGACAACAAACAATATTTTTAAATAATTTTACAATTCAAACAAAATGAAAAAGGTATTTAAAAGTGCGGTAATGCTCATGGCAGCCATTATGTTGCCAATGGGCTTCAACTCATGTAGCAGTGATGACAATGGCGGTGACGACATGTACCACAACAAGAGCTATGGTAATGCAGCCATTGACGCTTGCTCTGATGTACAAATTCAATTGGGTAAAGCTAAGCAAGCTATCACCAACAGCAGCTTGGATGCAGACCAAAAAGCATACTTGGACAACTGTATCAAGGGATTCGTCAACGATGTAGTTATCCCAACATATAAAGACTTGGGTACAGCTGTAGAGGAAATGCACACCGCATTGGGTACACTTTCTGCAAGCCAAGTAACTCAGAAGAACGTGAACGATGCTTGTAAAGCTTTCAAGAAGGCACGTAAGCTCTGGGAGCAGAGCGAAGCTTTCCTCGGTGGTGCAGCAAGCGACTTTGACATCGACCCACATATCGACTCATGGCCATTGAACCGTACAGCACTCCTCAATTACTTCAAGAATCCTACAGGTGAAATCGAAGATGAATCTATCTTAGGTTTCCATGCTCTTGAATTTATCCTCTTCCGTGATGGTCAGCCACGTAAAGTTGCAGAATTCCAGGGTAAAGATACCTACAAGAACTTTGAGAACATCAGCGGTGCGGACGAGTTGGCTTACGCAGAGACTGTCATCGAAGATTTGTTGGCTCACGTATATGAGTTGCAGTGTGCTTGGCAGGAGACTCCAGACGCTAATCGTCTCAACGTAGTAACATCTAAAGGTCTTAAATATCGCACAAAAGACAAGAACAAGTCATACGGTTGGAACATTATGAACTATGGTAACAGCCTTAGTACATTCTCTGACATCAATGCAGCCTTGGAACAGATTCTCTCTGCTGATGAAGGTAGTGGTCTTGCTATTGCCAACGAGGTTGGTAACAAGAAGATCGCCAATCCATTCACCAAAGGTGATATCAGCTATGTAGAGTCTCCATACAGCTACAACTCTATCACCGACTTCCAGGACAACATTCGCAGTATTGAGAATGTATGGTATGGTGGCCGCAACGGCAAGTCTTCTAATGCACAGTACAGTTTCCACAAGTTCTTTGCTCAGACAAGTCCTGCCATAGGTCAAGCTGTAGAGAAAGCCATTGAAGATGCCATCAACAATATCGGCAAGATGCCTAGCCCATTTGTTAAGTATGTAAGTATCCTCTGGAACAAGGAGTTCGTTGACGCACCTCTTGTTGACTATGATGAAGACTAAAATCACATATAGATTAAAGGAAAAGCATCTCACCTCTACTCACTAGTAGGTGAGATGTACTTTTGCATTTTTAGCAGTACTAATAAAACATATACAAAATACATTATCAATTTACAAAGTATGAACTATTTCAATCATTTAAGCAAGCTCGCCATTATGGGTCTTATGATTGCACCCACATTGGTTAGCTGTTCTGATGACTCATCAAACAATGAAGAACAAGGTGGTGGCCTAAAGCCACTGACTCCTACAGAGACCGATTTTGGAAAGGCTACAGGAAACTTTACAGCAGAAGAGTGGTATCCAGGTGGCGAACTGGGAACAACCACCAATCGCAGCTACTCAGCATCTACAGCACCTGTTGACAACGATGCAGAAATGTTGAGAAGCTTCAACCGTGGTGAAGACTCATTTGAGAAGATTTACACCATCAGCGACGCTCCTCGTAAGGGCCTTGGTCCAGCATGGGTACGCACAGGCTGTATCCAGTGTCACCCATCATACGGACACGGCAAACGCCAAGACAGCTACAAGGCACAAGATTTCGGTAATGGCTATCTGCTCGTGGTATATCATCCAGAGTATGCCACCACATCGGATGGAGTACAATACACAACAAACAACTCCTCATACATAAGAGAGGTTACAGGTATGCCTCAGACCAAGGCAATGGCTCCATTCAAGGCTCCTATTGACGAAAATGGCATACACTTGAGTTGGCCTAATGTCTATGAAATGCCTAGCGGTTTGGCAACATACAAGGGCAACGGCATCTTTGCATTCCCTGACGGAGAAGAATTTAGCCTCATTTATCCTGAGATTACCATCGATGAAAGCGCATTCAATACCAATCCTAAGCCAAGCAACTACGAAGTTCGCCTGGAGTCAACTATCGGTATTTACGGTACAGGACTTCTTGATGCCATCGACCAAGATGAGATGAAGAAGCAATACCAGAAAGAAGCCAATGCTGGCATCGAGTTGAATGAATTAATTTGGAACAAAACCAATAATGATTGGGCAGATAAGGCGTGGTATACACTTGCTGACGGAACCAAGAAAATCAAGAAGTTCACATACGCCATGACTCGTGCCTCTTTGCAGGATGGTCCTGGTGCCAATGCCATTTGGAACATCACCAACGTAACACGTTCCGACCGTCATTATCTCTATACCACACCTGCTTGGGCAAAAGCTATGTCAGAAGACGATAAAGTGATTAGTTATATCAAGGACAATGGCGCATCAGAATCTTCCATCCTCCACCCATACTATGCTGATGGTACAAATGAGGGTATCAAAGATCGTGTAAACGAAATCTTGAGTTGTAAGTCTGCTGCCCAAAAGGAAACTTTTGAGAAATATCTCTTGAATGGTGCCCCATATAATGGCGAGGAAGAGCAGAGTGACCAAGACTATTATGAGTTTATGGTTTGGCATCGTGGTTTGGCTGTTCCTGCAGCCCGTAACCTGGGTGACGCTACAGTACAACGTGGAAAAGAAATCTTCAATAGTATTGGATGTCAGTACTGCCACCGTCCATCTTGGAAGACTGGCGCAGACAACTATTGGGTAGATAACTCCATCAAGGCATACGCACAGAAGATTGGCAAGAACGCCAATGAGATGCTTCCTAAGTATCCTAACCAGACCATTTGGCCATATACCGACTTGGTACAGCACCGCTTGTTTATGAAGAATGACATCAGAACTGGTTGGTGTCGCACCACTCCACTTTGGGGTCGTGGCTTGTCTCGTCAGCTAACAGGTGCCGATGACCGTTTGCACGACTGCCGCGCTCGCACAGTCATCGAAGCTATCATGTGGCATGGCTACAGCAAGGATAGTCAGGCATACGATTCTGCCAAAAAGTTCTACAACTTGCCAAAGGCTGACCGTGATGCTGTTGTAGCATTCATCAACGCCATCTAATCTATAGAACAGAATATTTCAGAAAGCTGCCAAGCCCCATCGACTTGGCAGCTTTTTTCTGTCACGTAGCAAAAATACAAGTCGTAAAGCATTGTCTTCTCAAAAGAAAATCGTAACTTTGCAGCAGAAATACGAAAATCTATAAAATAGGAGCTTCTAATAGTGCTTGGAAAAAAGCCATGAAGTTATTTCCTCATGACAAACATTTTAGTAGTAATCCTGCTATTAAAATAGGAAGACTAGCTGTTGCCTTGCAATATAGAGAAGCGGGAATCGGTAGTAAATTGATGTCATACATAAAAAAATTCTAATAAAAGAAAACAATTTATCCGACTTTCGTTTCCTCACAGTTGATGCCTATCTGCCTGCTGTCCCATTCTACGAGAAAAATAATTTTAAATTCCTGGATGCCGAAGACAAGAACAAACATACGCGACTTATGTTTTTCGATATGAACGAATTATACTAGTATGGTTAAAAAGATAATTTTCACCCTTTACATTCTTGTACTCATCAGCATGGCTGTCGCCACTATCGTGGAGAAGAGCCAGGGTACAGACTATGTCCATGCCCACTACTATGGCGCATGGTGGTTTATTTTGATGTGGGCAGTGATGGCAGCCCTCGGTGTATTCTATATCATCAAGCGAAAGGTGAAGCGTGCCTCTACGCTTGCACTCCACCTCTCCTTTGTCATTATCCTCGCAGGCGCACTGCTCACGCATATCTCCGCCAAAAGAGGAATGATTCATCTACGTATTGGGCAACCGACCGATACCTATATGGCTGCTTCCGATTCGCAAGATGGCATGGGGATGCAAGAGGAGAAACTACCTTTCTCGCTCTGCCTGCAAAACTTCGAGACAAAGATGCACGATGGTACACAAGCGGTCGCTGACTACTCTTCCAAGTTTACTGTGACCGACGGCAACGATAAGAGCGAAGGACAGGTGTCGATGAATAATATCTACTCTCATCGCTCCTACCGCTTCTACCAGTCTTCCTATGATGAGGACGGCAAGGGAAGCGTACTCGCCATCAACGCCGACCCATACGGCATCCCTGTCACCTATACAGGCTATGCCCTTCTCTTCATCTCACTGATTTGGATGCTCATCGACCCTAAGGCAAGCTATCGCAAACTATTGGCTAGTCAGCTGCTGAAGAAGGGGGCATTGATGATGTTGATGTTTATAAGTATGGGAAATCTGCAAGCAGCAGAAGTCTTGCCAAAGGCTACCGCAGAGAAGTTTGGCGAGTTGAATATCCTCTATAACGACCGCATCTGTCCTGTTCAAACCTACGCACTCGACTTCTGCAAGAAGATATATGGTGCTAGGAGCTACAAGGGACTGACAGCCGAACAAGTCTTGACCGGTTGGATATTCTACGGAGACGAATGGGCAAGCGAACCCTTCATCAAGGTGAAAAGTGGAGAGTTGAAGACGGCTATGAACTTGCCGGATTATTGCTCCATCAACCAGTTCTTCAACAAGGAGATGGGCGGTTACATCATCGGGCAATATGTGCAGGAATATTACAATGGGGCACAAGACAAGTTCCATCAGCAAGCTGCCGACATCGATGGAAAGATACAACTCATAATGGACTTGCGCCGTGGCGTATCGCTCAAGGTATTGCCTTATACCTTCCCTAAAAACATACGTGCCACGAATGAGAATCCATTCATCAAGGCTGGTACTACCACTTGGTTCTCGCCTTCCGACCGATTACCTAAGGCGGTGGAACATCAGCATGCCCTCTATATCACCAATGTGTTCACGCTGCTTTATGGCGACGTAAAGGCTGGAAACACGGAGCGAGTAAACATCTTCTTCGACAAGATGAAGAAATACCAGGAAGTGAGCGGTGGCAACTCCTTGCCTTCGAAGACCCAATATAAGGCGGAGCGCATCAACAATGCCTTCCCCTTTGCTACCATCCTCTTCATGGTGAACCTGACGCTGGGCTTCATCGCCCTCTTCTATACCATCTACCACATGACCAAGAAGCGCAGTTTCAAGGCCTTGGACATCGCCCTCCCTATCCTATTGGGCATATCCTTCCTTGCCTTGACCTTCGGACTCGTGCTAAGATGGATCATCAGTGGCAACATACCTCTGTCGAATGGATATGAGAGTATGTTGAGCGTAGCATGGCTTGTGATGCTGATAGCCCTCCTGATGCAGTTCAGAATCCGCATCGTGATGGTATTTGGTTTCTTATTGTCAGGCTTCTTCTTGCTCGTGAGCCACATCAACCAAATGGACCCAGCCATCGGGCAGATGATGCCAGTATTGAATAGTCCGCTGCTCAGCATCCACGTAAGTATTATCATGATGAGCTATGCCTTGTTGTCACTCACTTTCATCTGTGGCATCATGGGTATCTGTATGCGCAGCCACGGCGAAGAACTGCAAGCATTGAGCCGCCTTTTCCTCTATCCAGCCTTGACCTGTATGGGCTTCGGTATCTTCATCGGTGCAATCTGGGCAAACGTGAGCTGGGGCAACTACTGGAGTTGGGATTCCAAGGAAACCTGGGCGCTCATCACCTTTATGATTTACGCCGTAGTGGCTCATACACAGAGCCTGCCCCTGTTCCGCAAGCCCCTCGCCTACCACGTCTACATGACCCTTGCCTTCCTGAGCATCGTCATGACATATTTCGGAGTAAACTACTTCCTCACGGGGATGCACTCGTATGCATAAAAAAATGCAATAGGCTTCGATGACAAATGAAGCTTATTGCATAGACCAATGAATGTAGCTTCATGAGTTTATGAAGCTATACAGAAAAATATGAGCGCCAAAGGCTATAGCGGGCTTCGGGATTTAATTGTTCCAACTGCTGGAAGATGGCTTGCATATCAGCACGGCGCGTTGTCTCTTCATAGGGACAAAGTATCTTCTGCTTGTTGAACAAAAGCGCTTCGGCTACTTGTTTAATATCTGATTCATGAACCAAACAGAGCGGACGGATGATAGTAAGGGGATAATGTTTTAAAGGTAGCCTTGGCTGCATGGTGGAATGAGAACCCTCAAAAGTGATATTCATCAATAAAGTAACGAGAATATCATCCATGTGATGTCCCAAGGCAATCTTATTGAAACCATTGTTTACAGCAAACTCAAAGAGGGTCTTGCGACGATTCCATGCACAAAGGAAACAACGGGTCTTGCGAGGATCAGTAGATTCATCAAAAGAACTATGTAGGATATGGAGACGGATCCCATTCTCTTCACAGAAATTCTGAAGATAGGTACGATCGGTCTCATAAAGGATGTTATCCATGATGATATGAGCCGCTTCTACTTCGATATGCGGCTTATAGATACGCGCACGCTGAGCTAACAAGCGGACTAACTCCAGAGAATCCTTACCACCACTCAAAGCTATAAGAATACGATCACCATCCTCAAGAAGATGATAATCCATACAGCCTTTATTAAAACGCTTCAAAACTTTCTGTTCTGCCTTTATCATATTGTCAAGAAGAGATAAGCCGCTGTCTCTTGCGAGTACAGCGGCTTATCAAAATATATTCCCTTACCTTAGATTAGGGAACGACTATTTAAATTCATTATTCTCTAACATTACTTAGCGTATGCCACACTGCGAGTCTCACGAATGACAGTAATCTTCACCTGACCAGGATAAGTCATCTCGTTCTGAATCTTGGTAGCAATCTCATCAGAGAGCTTAGTGCTCTCCTCATCGTTCATCTTATCGGCTCCTACGATGACACGAAGTTCACGACCAGCCTGGATGGCATAGGTCTTGGTAACACCAGGATAGCTCATAGCAATGGCTTCCAAGTCGTTGAGACGCTTGATATAAGCCTCTACAATCTCGCGACGGGCACCTGGACGAGCACCAGAGATGGCATCACATACCTGAACGATGGGCGCCAAGAGCGTGTTCATCTCCATTTCGTCGTGGTGAGCACCGATAGCATTGCAGATATCTGGCTTCTCCTTGAACTTCTCTGCTATCTTAGCACCATAGAGTGCGTGTGGCAACTCGCTCTCCTCGTCTGGCACCTTACCGATATCGTGGAGAAGACCGGCACGCTTAGCTTTCTTTGGATTCAAGCCCAACTCGGATGCCATAACTGCACAGAGGTTGGCTGTCTCACGTGCGTGCTGCAAGAGGTTCTGACCATATGATGAACGATACTTCATCTTACCGATGATACGAATCAACTCAGGATGCAAGCCGTGGATACCGAGGTCGATGGCTGTGCGCTTACCAGTTTCTATGATTTCGTTCTCAAGCTGCTTCTTCACCTTGGCAACTACTTCTTCGATGCGGGCTGGATGAATACGACCATCAGCAACCAACTGATGCAAAGCCAAGCGACATACCTCACGACGCACAGGGTCGAAGGCTGAGATAACAATGGCCTCAGGAGTGTCATCAACTACAATCTCGACACCAGTGGCAGCCTCTAAGGCACGGATGTTACGACCCTCGCGACCGATGATACGGCCCTTCACCTCATCATTATCAATATGGAATACGCTAACAGAGTTCTCGATGGCTGTCTCTGTGGCCACGCGCTGGATGGTCTGGATAACGATCTTCTTGGCCTGCTGGTTGGCATTGAGCTTGGCATCGTCCATGATCTCATTGACGTAACTGGCAGCATCAAGCTTGGCCTGGTCTTTCAGGCTCTCGATGAGGCGCTGTTTAGCTTCCTCAGCACTTAGACCAGATAGCTCTTCGAGCTTAGCCTGCTCCTGACGCTGCATCTTCTCAAGTTCCTGTTGCTTAACAGCCAAAAGCTTCTTTTCGTTCTCAAGACGCTGGTTGTTTTGTTCTACCTCTTGCTTACGGCGACCCAACTCTTCCTGACGTTGGTTGAGAGAAATCTCACGCTGCTTGAGTTTGTTCTCGCTCTGCTGGATGCGAGAGTTGCGCTGCTGCACCTCCTTCTCTAATTCAGCTTTCTTGTTGAGAAACTTCTCCTTTACCTCAAGGAGTTTCTTTTCTTTCACTACTTCAGCCTCCTTATTGGCGGCTTCTACCATTTCATTATATTTTCCCTTAATCACATAACGGAAAATGAAAAACCCCACAGCACCTCCTAATATAAGGGCTACAAGGCCAACTATTATTGTTGCTACCATTTATTATTTATGTATAAAGTTTGTTTATTAATACTCTCTCCTCGTGTATGCAATGTGCCATAGAGCTAAAAGGGGGAATACAGAGCAACGCAAAGAGCGCCTTACTTCAAGGCATCCTCTATCTCGGCAGTAAGTTGGGTGAGAATATCAAGATAAGGTGCAGTATCATTACGTCCCGACTCTTTCTCATATCTCAAGGCGATATCGATAAGAGCCATATAAAGTATCTCTTTATCGCTCTTACGACCCTTGAAAATCTTAGAGTACGAGTTGACAATATCGTTGATCAGTTTGCCTGATCTACGATAATACTCCTCGTCCGCTCTCGGTATCTTGACCGAGAGGTCGGTGTCATAGATATGTAATCTTATGAGTAACTTCTCTTGTTCAGAATCTGCCATCGCTCCGACTTATTGATTGCTCAGTAGCGTTATACACTTGTTGACATCACGGATGAGCTTAGCGATACGTTTCTGCGTCGACTCCATGTCTGCATCCGATATGGTCATCATCTTAGCCATCTTCAGGCTATTGTAATCTCGTTCTGCTTGAGACAATCTTTCCTGCAACTCCTTGATTTGGGCGTCGCGCTCATCTACCATCGCATAAAGTTCAGCGTTCTCTTGTTTGACTCTGCCAAACTCAAGAATCATCTGCCTTACTCGCGTGGCAAACGTATTGATTGTTTTCTCATCAGCACTCATTACACTTGTTTTTGGGTACAAATATAACGGAAATATTTCAAAAATACAAATAATCCGTCAACATTTTGTGAAATTTGTTAAATAAGGCTCTTTTTACTTGCCCATCTTGGCTTTGGCCTTCTCTACATCCTCATCGGATGGACGTGGCTCCTTCTTGGCCAACATCAGTACCTGATAAGCAAAATCGGTAACCCACTGCTGGCTAAAACCCAAATGCTTGTCAAGCTGTCGCAACTGCATGATAGTCTTCACCACACTGGCATCGTTAAAATCATTCTTATTGAAGATGTCATCAACGGTTTTTTGCGTCATGGTGTAAAGTGCCTTCTTCATGAAACTTGGCAGACGGAGCTTAAATTTCATCAGGTTGCCTAAGAGCATCATGAGGTCTTGAGTAAAGGTCTGGAACTGTACAAGATAAACGTTAACATCCTGCAGTTTCTGACACTTCCTGCGAATACTCTGATCTATCTCCTTGAAAAAGCTATCATCGGTACCATAGACGTTCTTCATCATTTTCTTAACATGCGCTTTCTCTCCCAAGCCCAACTTGTTGTTTTGTGTAGGAACACGGAAAGTAGTTTTAAACGCACGAAGGTCAGGCAACATAGCCAAATTGGTAATACCCAACTGCGATGCCAGTGTTGCCTGGAAATATACTCTAACAAGCGTCATGTAGTCTTCCATGCCGCCCACTTTTTTATCCTCGGCCTTACGACCGAATAGTTTTGAAAATACTCCCATTGAATTAGCTATTAATAATTCGTACAATAAAAAATTACTTGCAAAAGTACAATAAAATTACAAGATATCAAAATTGACAGGATGTTTTTTGAAATAAAACACTTTTTTTCGACTTTTCTGTCCTACTTTATAC
>ERZ1026892.400-NODE-400-length-20663-cov-94.707347_pt1 | contig 20663 bp, 10 predicted proteins | sample MGYA00380176_ERZ1026892 | MGnify/ENA primary metagenome ERZ1026892 (study PRJEB33269, sample SAMEA4719812) | human gut metagenome | biome: human-associated habitat; feature: organic feature; material: feces | place: Cameroon | collected 2013-10 ... | reverse complement strand
CCTTCCTTACCACGCTTGGTAGTAATCAGGATGACACCATTACCACCCTTCACACCATAAACGGCAGTGGCAGAAGCATCCTTCAATACGGAAATGCTCTCTACTGAAGAAAGGTCAACGGTGTTCATGGCACGCTCCACACCATCCACGAGAACGAGAGGGTCGTTGGAACCGTTGATAGAAGTCTGGGTACGGATTACGATCTTAGGATCTTCCTCACCAGGCATACCCGTAGAAGAGAAAGTAACGACACCAGGAAGATTACCCGTCAGTGCCTGACCCAAAGATGAAACTCCGGCATGACGATTCAAGGTTTTCGCGTCTGTCTGAGCAATAGAGCCGACTACAGAGGCTTTCTTCTGCTGACCATAACCAACCACTACTACCTCGCCCAAGGTATTGTCATCGGTCAAGGTAATCTTAAACTGTCTTTTCTTACCTACTTTAACAGTCTGCGAATCCATACCGATGTAGGTAATGACAAGGGATGAATTTTCTGAAGGCACAGAAATCTGGAAATTTCCATCCATATCCGAAATGACACCCGTAGTTGCATTTCCCTTCACTTTCACAGTAGCACCAATCAGAGGCTCTCCTGTGCCGTCAACAATACTACCCTTCACGGTAATCTTCTGGGCTTGTGCGTTCAAGCTGCAGAAGGCTCCCACGAGGCATAGAGCTGCTGTCCGTTTAAATGTAAACACTTGTTCAATCATGTTGTATCATTTTAATTAAGTTTGTTCCTTTGTTTCTAGGTGTTATTACTTCTTGGTTAAAGAACACGGCTGCAAAGGTAGAAAACTGTCATGAGAACGTGTTTTCTTGATGTTCCAAATGTTTTCACTCTTGTTACAACACACCGCAACTATCACATTTCCTGCACTTTATGATAAAGAAGAAAAAGTAATATAACATCACAAAAAAAATGGCGCATATCACTATGCACCATTCTCGTAAACAATTAAAACTTGTTTCACAACAATCTTGTAATTCATCAATATGAACTGTTTTCTTTATATAAAAGCATAAATCTAAAAATAAATTCATCAATTAATTCTTCACAAGTCTCACACCATAAATCTGTCCTACCTGCTTGCCCTTGTGAGCTACAAACTTCACTCTTACTTCCTTCTTGCCCTTAACAAACTCTGAAGGAATGGCATAATCAACGGTCTTAAACTGAGTGGTGCGCCAACGATGGCTATTGTTTACACTCGTGAGAAGATGGTCGTCGATATAGATGTCAAACTCACTGGTGCGCCATTCATCCTGACCCCAGAACTTGAGCTGGAGACTAAGGTTAGTCTCTCCCTTGGTCTGCATCAGATAGCTGAAATAATGACCATCCCTTGCATCACGGAAGAAGATACCCTCTGTATTACCCTTGTCCGAATTATCGGTCTCCATACGATGGTCAGTCTCCGGCTGTTGTTCACCTGGGCTCACCTTATCCACAGTTCTAGCCTCCAAAGCCTGACGGGCTTTTTCCTCATCAGCCAACTTCTGCATATAAGCCTTGTACTCATTCTCGCCAAGTGCCAACCAGTACATCATATATCGAGAATCGTGAATTTCGAAGAACGGCTGCAACTCGCCTTCGATGGCATTCTCCATGTGGGTGGCAAGCTTAAAGTGCAATGGCTTGCCAGGAATTGGCTTCAGGTCTTTGGCAATGTCGTCGAGATGTTTCGGCAACAGAATAGGAGCCTTGTCAAGAGCCAGTTTCTTTCCACTGGCATACTGTCCGAAACGGCTGTCATCGGCAATGAGTCTACGCATATCCTCCTTACCGGTCTTCATGCCGAGCAGGATAGGACCATACATGATTGCCACATACTGAGGCACATTGATCATCGGTTTGATATAAGCGTGCATAGGCATCGAAATCTTTACCTGGTCACCCTTCTTCCATTTGCGCTTGATGCAGACAAATCCATTCTCCTCATAGCTGTCGGCATCAAAACCTATACCCGTCACGGTGAAGTTATCACACCAGGATGGCTTGCGGACTTTCAGGATGAAAGTTCCCTTACCCTTGGCTACTTCGACAACAGATGTCTCAGCATACGGGAAGGCGGTCTGCTGACGAATCACCATCTTTCTATCCTTCCAATTCAACTCGGATGCCACGAAGAGATTCACGTACAGGGCATCGTTCTCCGCCTTCACACCTTTATCGTGCGTCCAGACAAACTGTCCATACTTTCCGTGGTCTTCCATTCCTGTTCCCACGCAGCACCACATCGCCTCATTAGGGGCAGAATAGTTGCGGTAATGGCGAGGACGGGCGGGAGTGAAATAGACATAGCCGCCATGCTGCGGATGCTGGGCAGAGAGGATATGGTTGAACATCGCAGTCTCGTAAAAGTCGCCATACATGCCATTAGGCTTTACTCGGTTCAAATCCTCGGTAAGCTTCAGCATATTATAAGTATTGCAAGACTCCGGTCCATCGATGTCGTTGATATAGTCGATGCAAGTTTCCTTAGTCGGGAAGTGCTCACGCCTGCTGTTACCTCCCAAAGCCAGCGAGCGCTGACGTGTCACAATTTCCCAGAAATACTCGCTGGCATTGTGATATTGCACATCATGAGCCAACTCAGCGATGCGCTGATAGCCGATAACCTTCGGAATCTGCGTATTGGCATGCATATTGTCAAGGCAGTCCTTGCCGTTTTCCAGAGGAACAAGCAACATTCTGTGGGAGAAGCGGCGGGCACAATCCAGATATTTCTGCTCTCCGGTAATGGCGTATGCATCAGCAAGCACCTCGTTCATGCCTCCATGCTCGTTGCCGAGCATTTTCTCCATCTGTTCGTCGTTCAGATCACGCGTAATGTCCACAGCCCAATCGCAGAACTTCAGAAAGAGATTCTTTGCCTGTTCATTGCCGCAATAGAGCCATGCATCACGAAGACCTGCATACATCTTATGAATATTATAGAAAGGTGCCCATGTTCCAAAGTAAGGTCCGAAATCTCCTTTACTGAAAGCCGTCCACATCTTGGCACTATTCGGAACACCACCTATATAGTTATGACACCAGGCTTCAGGACGCTGATTGTTGGCATCAAGCACCAGCTGGAGTTCGGATATCATATATTCCATGCGCTTGCGGCATTCCTCATTGCCTGTGGCTGCATTGATGGCAAGGGCCGACAGATAATGTCCGCCCACATGTCCGTCCAGTCCATCCCAGTTGGGATAAGAAGGTTTGCGAGGCTGCAATCCGGCCTCCTTGCGATAAGGAGCCAGCATGCGGTCGCAATCATATTTCAGGAGCACCTGCACGTTCAAGTCGCGAGCATGCTTCAATGGTCCGTCCAGAAGGGTGATGTCGCCCAGCGGGAACTCATCCTTATAAAGTTTATCTTGTGCCACAACACCCAAGGCAGGCGCAATGCTCAGCAGAGCAATCATCAGTTGTTTCTTCATAATTTGATATTATTTTAAATTCTTAATAAAGGTGTATAGCGGACATCTAGTCATTTTATGATTTAAATTAATTATCAGTTGATTAAATTGTTATTTGTGGTTGCAAAGGTAAGCCAAAAAACAGAATTCTACTTTTTCACATGTTTCAAATAGTTTATATGAGGTTACACATAAGAAGAGGGTGCGTCATAATATGATTTAAATACTTGATATATACAGAAAAACAACATCAATGAAACGTCTCGGTTTTAGTGCCGAGAAGTCTCATTGATGTATCATGGAAGTCTCACTTAATATTCTATCTCAAAACCACCTTCTTGCCATTATGGATATAGATACCCTTGGTTGGGTGTTCTACCCGCTGACCCTGAAGCGTGTACCAGCCGGAGTTCTCTTTGGTCTCCTGACCGCTGATATGCTCAGCACTCTCAACCTGCTCGATGCCCGTAGTGCCATCGTTCCAACCACCATCGATGCTTCTTGAACGGGAAGCACTGGTCATGGAAATCTTCAGATGACCTACCACTACCTCAAGCCATGAACTACTGCCACCCCAGCTGTTTGCCACAGGAGTGAAGCGGAAGTGATAGTAACCCGTGTGAGAAGCGGTGAATCGTACCTGACCACTATTGCTGCCATAAGTATTTGCACTGGTGTTCTTGTTCACATTCTTGGTACACTGGATAATCTGAGAGCCCAGCACGTTGTTGCTCTCGTCGAGAACCTCACACTTCAGATAAGGAGACCCCGACCACGCCACGGCATTATAAGAGAATACATAGCTGCCCTGCTTCAACGAGAAGCCATAGCCCCAAGTAGAACCAAACTCAGCGTAGCCTGCCTTGCTGGCATCGCTCTGACGGATGTAAAGACCCGTAGAAAAATCACCACCGGCAAACTGGAAGATGCGTGGACCGCTGCCAGCAGCTCCAGCCGCTTTCTGCTCTCCGGCATCAACAATCTTCCATCCGGCAGGAACCTGTCCCACGGCATTCAGTGCCAGCGGATTTCCCTTGAAGTAAAGAGCCACATTGCCTACCAGAGCCTCAACCCAGGCACCACCTGTGCCCTTGGCATCTGCCACAGGGGTGAAACGTACACGGTAATTGCCCTTGATCATGGAATAGAACGAGAGAGAAACCTTGGTGGTACCCGAGAGATAAGCACCCGCCTTGCCATTCGCATTGCCATTTGCCTTGACGATGGTAGAAGCAAGAACAGCATTCTGAGGGTCGAACACCTCTACCTTCATATATGGAGCACCCTTCCAGGCAGCCACATTGCAGCTCAGCTCATACTCGCCATATACCAGAGGCAGGGTATAACCGTTGGTATTACCATATTCTATATAGCCAGCCTTATCGGCAGAAATACTTCTCACATAGAAAGCATTCTTGAAATCACCAGAGAAATTCATGATGCGTGGACCGCTCGACTTATTGCCGGCATAAACCTGGTTACCATTATCTGCCACCGTCCATCCCGAAGGAACGAATCCGCTGCCATCGCCCCACGACTTGACGATGTTCTCGCCCTGGGTATTGGCAGAAGTAGAAGAACCGGTAGAAGGCTGAGTATTCTGGTTTGAAGAAGACGTGCCAGCAGACTTATGAGCATAGTCTTTCTTGGAATACTCGTAATACCAGTAGAAGCAGGTCTGACCGCAAGCCTCCGGATTAGCCTCCAATCCAGCCTTGATTTGACCAGTTTTCAGGAAGTTGTCGATATCAAGATAATCATCAGTGCTGGTCAGCGTCATGCTGATGTTTCCGAAATGATCCATCACCTTCTTCCAGGCATTACCCCATTTGCTGGTAGTGGCAGTTCCCCATGAACCCAGGTTGCTGGCCACCCACTGTCCAAACTCATTATACTTACCTGCACCAGGTTTCTCCGGACTCCAGTCTATCTCTGAAACAAGAATCGGTTTATTTTTTACAACAGGCACCTGCTTCTGGAAATTATAGATGAAAGCATTGGAATCATAGTTCTTATCACTTGCACCATACCATCCTGGATACACATGAACGGCATAGCCGAAATTACTATCAGATACAGGATAGGTGGCATAATTCTCATACTGGCTCTGATAACCAGTGCCAGGAATCCATATAATACCCTTGAAACCATTCTTTCGGATGATATCAATCACTGGTTGGAAATAATCTCGCATGGCTGTGGCAGAACTCTGACCATACCTATTATATATATGAACAGGCTCGTTGGCAAGTTCCAGGGATACGATGCCTGAATTATTCTTCACCCAACTGTTGCTGGAAACGATGTTCCACACCGTTTTAAGATAATTCTGATAAGCATCGCCTACCTTCAAATCCTTAGGACATACGCCTGGAGGACGAATCACCACATACAAGCCATGATTGATGGCCTTCTGCGCAATAGGCAGATAAAGGGCATCAAGATACTTCTGCAAACGGGTAGCACTGAAACGCGATATATTAGCCTCTCCAGTATCAGAACCCGTTGACTTCTTGTTGGGATCATTGGTCCAGCCTGGTTCGAGATGAAGACGGAAGATGTTACAATAAGTGCCTTTAGCAGGATTTTGGAGTGCTCCGAAAATCTTGTCGTAATAGCTAATGCATGGCTGAATATTGTTATCAGTACAAGTATTACCCCAACGGTATTTGTTGAAGTAAGGACTCGGTGTATCCATCACACCATGCAAAACCACTTTGTTGCCATAGGCATCATTCAACTGATTGCCATTCACATGAAGCGGAGAAACCACTCCAAACTGGGCGAACAGACATGACGGTAGCAACGCAGCCGCCAATATCGCCAAAAATCTCTTTTTCATTTGTTTTTAGGTTAAAATATAAATGTTTAAAATTGTTATGATGCCGATGATTTTCACCGGCTTTTGTTATTTAAGTTGTTAAAACGCCGCAAAAGTAGCGATTTATTCGATTCATAACTTTATTTCATGTAACAAATGCTTTGTTATGGCTATCATGTCGAATAATTATCTAAAAGTGTCTGTTTTATAAAACAGAAAAGATGCCCTCGCATCTTTTGCTAGGACATCTTTTCTGTTGCTATTCCCCAAACTTCCACCAATCCAATACGATCGTCTTATCTTCATCAATCATAAAGTTCATACCAATCTTTTCCACGGTTTTGCCTCTTAGGGCAAAAGCATCAGCATAATGCTTGTTGTTGATTTGGTCAAGAGCCTCTTGTGCCGACTTATTAAATTTCAGTTCTATCACATAGATGGTATCCTTTGTTTCCATCGTAATGTCTGTTCTTCCCCGGAAAGTATGCTGTTCCACCAATATACGGAAATTCGTAAGCAGGGCAAAGATGATATACATTGTCTGCTGATAATGCCCCTCATAATCGGTATTATCGCAATAAGGTACCGTCTCCCAGAACGTTTTCAATAGCTGAAGAGCACCATCCATGTTACCCTTATTGATAAGAGCCGACATCTTGGCCACGGTCGTATTGCACATTGCAGACTTTGCCGCCAAATAATGCGGCAACATACTGCGATACAAACCTATCCTCACCTCTTTGTTTGGCAGAGCCAAGGTATAGAGTTCCGTTTCCGGATCATAATTCTTGATAGTGATATAACCACTCTGATAAAGCAAAGGCATGATAGTAGTCATCGTCTCAGTGGCTGCATCGAAATCATCCTTTGATGCATCCATCTGTTCACCCAGGTCAATCGGTGTAAAGTCATATTTCCGCATCATATTAAGGAGATAGGTAGGAGTGCCTGAGCCAAACCAATAGGAATCAACCTTTCGCTTTGAAAAGCAAGTGAGCAAGCTGTATGGATTGAATATGTCAGAAGAAGGCCAAGCGAAATGATAGCCATCATAATTTTCCTTCAACTTTTCCAAAGTTTTATCATACGACAAGCCCAACACATCTGCCATCTGCTGAATATCTTCATGCATTTCTGTCACAAGTTCCTCCTTGGTAATGCCGCAAATGCCAGCATATTCTGTATCCATACTCACATTTGTGATATTATTGAGTTCACTGAAGATACTAAGCTGCGAGAACTTGGTAATGCCTGTCAAGAAGACGAAACGCAGCATACGGTCGCTATCCTTTAGGGGGACTATAGAAATTGCGCATCACCTCTCTCAAAATATCCAAGCTAGTATCCTCATGCACCACATCAAGCAAAGGAGCATCGTATTCATCGATGAGCACAACGACCTTCTGCCCAGTCTGTTCATATACTGTTTTTATTAAATTAAGCATACGAACATTCGGGTCAGGAGAATCATTGACGATGCCAAATTTTTCTTCATTTACCTTCAATATATACAAGAGATAGCGCACTAATTGGTCTTTCTCCATGTGCTTTCCACCAGCCAAACTAAAATGAAGCACAGGATATTCCGTCCAATCTTTTTCTAGCTTTTCGATGGCAAGCCCCTTAAAGAGTTCCTTCTTTCCCTCGAAATAGCTCTGCATAGTAGAGACGAGGAGTGACTTTCCGAAACGACGTGGACGACTCAAGAAGAAATACTTTCCACTCGTATGAGTCATACGATAGATGTACTCCGTCTTATCTACATAGAGAAAGTCCTCCTCTCGAATCTCAGAGAAGGTCTGCATGCCTATTGGATATAACTTCGTTGCCATATTATCAACTATTTACTATTTACGTTGGCAAAGATAAGCAAAAATCCCGAAACCGCCAAGCGATTTCGGGATTTATTATGTTGACACACCCTCTTTTATTTTTTTACCTATCTATCAGATGCTCATGCCTCTATCACCCAATCCTCAATAGTACCTTGGGTAGAATCAAAATTGATGCCAACCTTGGTAATTGGCAAGCCACAGAGAGCGAATCGCTGGCGATAGTTCTTCAGATTGATTTGCTGCATTGCCGCCTGAGCACTCTTATTCAGCTTCAATTCAACCACATAGAGGTCGGTCTTGGTAAGGAGCACAATATCTACCCTGCCACGTGGCGTATGCACCTCCACGTCCACCAGGTAATTGGTCAAGAGAGTAAAGATGATGTAGAGCATCTGCTGATAATGCCCCTCATAATTGGTCACGTTGCAGTATGGCACCGTACCCAGGAAGTCTTGCAACAGATGCAAAGCACCATCCATGTTGCGCTTGCCAATAAGCAATGCCATTTTGGCTATTGCCACATTGCCCCGTTCGGCAGAGACACCATCCACGTAGTTTGGCAGAAGATTATCAAACAACCCTACCTTGATTTCCTTGTTTGGAATATCTAGAGTATAAATCCTCGTTTCCGGATCGTACTCCTTGATGGTAACATATCCGCTCTGGTAGAGCAACGGCGTGATAGTCTTCATATTCTCCGTTGGTGCATTAAAGGATGAACTTACAGCTTCTGTCGGAGCTATCTCCGTTGGCAACACGCCAAACTGCCTCAACATATTGATAAGATAAGTTGGCGTACCAGAACTGAACCAGAATGCCCCCAATTCCTTTTTCGAGAAACAGTTGAGCAGACTGTATGGATTGAAAACGTCTGGCGATTTCTTAGAGAAATGATAGCCATCATAATTCTCCTTGAGCTTTGCAATCATCATTTCTCTAGAATATCCAAGTGCGTCAGCAAGCATATTGATATCATCCGACATATTTTCCAGAAGTTCTTCTTTTGTGATGCCGCAGATTCCTGCATATTCATCGTCCATCGACACATTTGTGATATTGTTCAGTTCACTAAAGATGCTAACTTGCGAGAACTTGGTGATACCTGTAAGGAAAACAAAACGCAGTTTTGCCTCACTATATTTCAGAGGACTAAAGAAGTTACGCATGATATTGCGCAACACATCCAGTTGCTCTTTCTCGTGAGCCACATCCAGCATAGGCGCATCATATTCATCGATGAGCACAACCACTTGTTTTCCGCTCTTCTCATAAGCAGTATTGATGAGGTCGATGAGTCGGTTATTTGCCCCGATACGTGGCTCGTTTATACCCCATTTCTTCTCTTGATCTTCCAGGATATAGCCCAAATACAATTCCAGCTGCTCTGGTTCCATGTGCTTGCCACCGCTCATGTCAAAATGGAGGACAGGGTATTCCGTCCACTCCTTTTCTAACTTATCAATTGCCAATCCCTTGAACAATTCCTTCTTTCCCTCGAAATAGCTCTGCATAGTAGAGACGAGGAGTGACTTTCCGAAACGACGTGGACGACTCAAGAAGAAATACTTTCCACTCGTATGAGTCATACGATAGATGTACTCCGTCTTATCTACATAGAGAAAGTCCTCCTCTCGAATCTCAGAGAAGGTCTGCATGCCTATTGGATATAACTTCGTTGCCATATTATCAACTATTTACTATTTACGTTGGCAAAGATAAGCAAAAATCCCGAAACCGCCAAGCGATTTCGGGATTTATTCAGTATAGAACTGTGTACCCAATACCTTGAAGGGAATTTTATCACTCTATCAACGTCTATTAAAGAGCTTATATGATGTAACAAGTAAGAAGAGGGTGCGTCATGAAATTGATAGTGTCTACCTTTCTAGTTTATAAAGTAAAAAAGTGTCTACTGAAATCAGGAAAAGTCATTAAACCACAGGTTCCCTCTATGCCCTTCGGTTGGTCTGCTTGTGCCCGTTACACGGGCATCCGTAGCCCACCAAGTGGGCATCGACAGCCCCTGTGCTGGGCAACCACTGCCCATAACGCGGGCAACGAGTGCCCAAACATCGGACTTATTTTTGGGCAATATTCTTTTGATTCTTTGCGATATTTAAAATGCCTTTTTGCCATGTTTAAAATGACTTTTTCTGATGTTTAAACAGGTTTAAACTGGCTTTTCTTAACGTTCAAACTGGCTTTTCGCATGCTTTGTATTATCTTTAATGATACTTCTATGATTTTTAATGATACTTCTATGATACTTCTTTCTACTTTTCGCAAGAAGTCTCATTAGTTATAAATATCTTTATATCAACGATATAACGTGATATTTGCGGCTAAAAATGAGACTATGAGACTTTTTTCTAAAAAAAATATATACGTGTGCGAAAAAGAGGATTATTTCTTTTTTGCATCATCATAGGGTTATGGCAACATCATCCCGTTATGGATGTTTGGCATGCTCTATTGATAGATAATCCTTGATTACAGAAAAGATGACCCCGCATTTTGCGAGGCCATCTTTTTCTTATTTACTCAGTTCCTTGATGATTTTCTCCAGATTGTCAAGCTGGCGGGCATCCACTTTCACATCTACCAGATTTCCTTCCTTGTCGAAGAGGCGATAGGATGGGAAGGAGCGAATGTTGAGATAGTTCTCGATGGCACTCTGCTGAGCCGCTGGCAAATTGTAGTGGGCGATATTGTCGCCAACCAGATTATTCAGTTTGATGAGATTTTTCCATGACTCTTCAGGACTGTTGCTTGCCATGTAAAGATATACCACATCGTATGGTGCCAGGCGTTCGAACTCTTCCTTCGAATGGGCTAGAGCCATCTTGCACGGGGCACACCAGGTTCCCCAGACATCCAGCAATACAAGCTTTCCCTTATAAGGCTCCAATATATGGCGAAGAAGCTTCTCCCCATCGCTCATATCCTGCGGAGCTGTCTTGATACTGGCAGTAATGTCCCTGTTCTGCAAAGACAGGTACTTACGGTGTTCTGCCAATACTTTTTCCCTGATAACTTCAGAACTGATGCTGTGTTCAGCCAGGTCAAGTCCATAACTATTGAGTGGCATGGCAAGTCGTTCCAACATCTCAAGAAAGGCTTTGGAGATGATGACATCTTTCTGCTGCTGGCTGCACCCCATGTTATCAGCTATATGCTGGGCATAATATACATCGAGGAGAGGAGTCTCATCCTTAAGCATCTTGGCAATATCTTCTCTTCCAATGATAGCCGTAGCGCGCTTGGCAAGGGCTGAGTTGGAAAAAGCATTTTCTATTTTCTCCTGCTCCCTGGCATCTGTCGTCTGATATTGCTTGATAGTCATGCTATCCAGATTCTTAGCCCATTGTTCCACCGTAGCAATTTCTGAATCGGTTATCGCAATATCCCCCTGAGCCTTGTGCTTTCTCAACAGTTCCGGATAATAATTGGTGAATAAGAATCCATAGGTCTTCCCCATGGGTGTACTGTACTTTAATCTTACTTCCTGGAAGATGAGATCTTTAGTCAGCGCATTATAGTCACGAAACTGAGTATAAGGCTGCGGAATCTCCTTCCATATTTTTTCCACTTGGCTCACATATTCCTGAGGGAAAACATAGTCTTTCACGTGATATGCTCCTTGCAAGATATCCGAAGCATAAGTGCAGAGAAGGTATTGAGCCGCATACTCCTGATAACATCTGGAAATAGATGCCGATTTTTCTATCTGTTTCCGTAAGTTCCCTTCAGCCTCCTTATATCTGGATTCAAGAATCTGCATCATCTCCTGGGCTGGAACCTTATTTTCATACTTTCCTGCATATTCTGCGTCAATCATTGGAATAGGATGCGCGAGCAGTTCGTTTTGCAAGCGGCATTTTTTGCCCATGAAGATGGAATGTCCAGACTTGAAGTCATAGAGCAGATAATAGGTCTCACCTGGCTCCAATACCGTGTTGATATAAGTATGTTTCCAGTCCATGAAAACCTCGGTAGAGTTGATGAGAGGCACTTTGATCTCAAATCTGCCAAGAGAATCGAGCTTGCTATAACTGCCAACTTCTTTGAATGTACAGAAAAGATCCTCATACTTCACACAATACTCCTGCCCTCTATCCCAAAGTTCCTTAGGCATATTTCTGAGCCATCCCACAACAATAGCCGTATCGGGCTTGTTATGAGTATCCTTCAGACATGTGGTTTCATCTTTCTGCGGATAATCCGGAAGGGTGGAAGTGGTAATGAGCGAATATTCTGCTTTCTTGCCGTTGATGCTCATCGTGCGCTTGCCATGTTGAGGTTTGTCGATGTTGACAGCCAGGTCGCTCTTGCCATCGGTAAGGATGAAAGAGTACTTGTCGCCCTTCTGATTCTTCTGCTTGTATTGCCAGTAACGGCAGTCGTAGATGGCGAAATCTTCATAGAATCCTATCTCCCAATCGCCGGTCGCATCGTTTCGCCAAAGCGAGGAGAAGAGCTGTTTGATACGGGTATCGATGCTCTCGATGCCAAATATCTTGAAGTTCTTTTTGCCGTCACCTTCCAGGAAGTCAAACTTTCGGGTCTTCTTGGGGAGCGGTGCGAAATGGAAGACCACATCCTCCTTGCCTGAGCTAGGCATATAGTGTTCTTCGTCAAGTTTCAGTCCATCACAGCTCTTGACGAGATATTTCTTGCCATCAGCAAGAAGATAGGTTTCCTTCACAAACTTTACCCAATAGTGTGGGCGAAAAGTGATGTGCATGAACACTCGTGTTTCATCATCTGCGAATTCCACACGATAGATGTTGAGTTGAGATTGAAAAGGATCATTAAATAGCTGGTTCGATTCAGCTATCGGCTGTTCCCAGACAATAGGTTTCTTGCCATTCCCAGCCCAGCAAGTGCAGAGCCAGATGGCTGTGATAAGTATACAAAGGATTCTTTTCATAAATTCGATAATTTTATTGGATTGATACTATTGAATGCTGCAAAGTTACGAACAAACAATCTAACTATTTTATTGAAAAGTTGTTCATAGACTATTCATTTTATTGAGGTTCGATAATCTGATAACGGCCACTCAGATGCATGAAGGCGAAAAGACGCAACAGTCCGTCGTAATAGCCATCGAAGAAACCTTCCTTGTCTGGCTCATGCTTGGCATTCCAGAAATGACTGACGAATTCCCTGCCCTTCACATGATTGCTGACCAATGAAGCCGCAGCCGCAGTGGCAACAAAACCGATAGAATGACGGAGTGCCTTAGGAGCCGTACCTGCCGGCAGAATATCTTCTACCATCGTTCCATCTACATTATACTGGTCCAGGAAAGAATCTATACCCTGACTATACAGGAAGTTCTGCAGCGTATTGGCATATTTCTGCTGCCACTCCTTATCCTTACAAGCCCAGGAATAATCGAGCGCTATGTTCATTGGCACTCGCCATGAGTCATAACGGAAAGCATCACCCAACAACCGACCGGTCTTCATCAGACTGCCATCATAGTTGCAATAGTCCGGGTTCAAGCCCGTCTTCTCATTGATGCACTTATGCAGGAACTCACGGCTTTTCTCAGCACACTCCTTCCAGAACTGGGAACGTCCGTCGTTAGCCCATTTCGCCCAAACCTCGTAAAAGGCAGGGAGATAGTAAGAAGGGTCGGTAAACTTCCCGCCCCAATGATCGGGCGTAAAGGTGATGAGCTGATGTTCAAGATTGATGAGCGGAGCTGTGCGGTCCATTCCCGCCTTCTGCATGCTGCAATCCAGAATATGCTGCGCTTCCTTCAGATAGTTGATGCCCGTATCATTGCCCCATCGGTTGGATGCAAAGATGAGCGAAGTTACGAAATAGAGTTCACCATCCGATGCGGCTCCCTGCGCATTTCTCGTTCCATCAGTCTTACAGCTCCATGCGAAATAGCCCTTATAAGGTCCTTCCTGATGCTGCATGTATTTCTTGCTCCATCGCCAGAGGCGGTCGAAGATGTCCTTCTTGTCAAACTGCACGGCAGCCATCATTCCATACGACATGCCCTCGGTTCTCACATCATTGTTCTTTATATCGCTGACATATCCCATGGAATCGCCCACCTCGAAATAAACCTTGTTCTTACCGTAGAATACATCATTGAACACTTCGTTCACCTTCCTGTCAATATCAGCCTGCTTATAGCCCATTTCGGCAAAGAGATTGCGATACTGATGAGTTTCGAAAGCACCCTTTTCCCAAGGCAACGCATCAAAGCCCAGCCAGTCTACCTCAACATCGGCTCCACTCTGCAAGGATACATGGAGAGCATGAACGCCCAGAGGAGCATGGAGCACCTGAGCACGGACATTCTTCCAGGCTGCCGACTTCGGAATCTTCACTTTAGCGATGATATTGCCCTTCTTGCCATCGGCTCTGACTACGAGCACACCGCCCTTTGAAGACTTGGCACGAACGGTGATTTCTTCCACCTTCTCGTTACCGAAATCCACCTTATTATATATAAGAGCAGTATTCGATTTAGAGAAGAGAGTCTTCCATCCGGCAAAACAATTGTTTTTATCCAGATATTCAATACCAATACCCTTGCCTTGCAGCGCAGAATAACGGTCAATCTGAATATGCGAACGTGCCTTCGTCAATCCCACACCTCTTAGCGTAGGTATCACCTTCTGTATCGTTCCGTCAGGATTGAAGTTCAGAGAGTCGATTCGCACCGAGCGGTTCTTGTCGAACTTAGGCGAATAATCATTATGATGATAGAAGAGATACCACTGTCCCTGATATTCTACGATGCTATGATGATTGGTCCAGCACTTCGTAGGCGACTCATCCATGATGATGCCCTTGAATGTGAAAGGTCCCATCGGATGGTCAGCCATGGCATAAGCCAGTGTTTCCGTGCCATTCTTTTCACGCACCCAAGGAAAAGTGAGGTAATATTTGCCATTACGCTCGAAGGCGAAAGGTCCCTCTTTTAATCCCTCAGGCAACCCCTCGATAGGCTGCGGCTCAGAGGCGAGCTCCATCATATTGGGTTTCAACTTAGCCATGTGCAGCCCCATGCCAGCCCAATAGATATATGCCTGTCCATCACGGTCGATCAGCACACAAGGGTCGATGCCATGTATTCCATCTATCGGTTTCCACATGGGCATAAACGGTCCTTCGGGATGATCGGCAACAGCTACGCCCACCCCAAATCCCTTCTCCTCACCTTTCGGAGCAGCAGGAAAATAGAAATAGTATCTGCCATCCTTGCACACACAGTCTGGAGCCCACATCGTATAGCTTCCATCCTGCACCCAGGGCACCTTATCTTGAGATACGATGACGCCATGGTCTTCCCAATCCCTCAAGTTGCTCGATGAGAACACGTGATAGTCGGGCATACAAAACCAGTCCTTCAGTTTTTCAATCGGACTGGGTATGTCGTGGGAAGGATAAAGATACATCTTTCCATTAAAGACACGAGCCGTTGGGTCGGCAGTAAACTGACCACTGATGATGGGGTTCTGAGCTGAGGCTGCCAGCTGCATAGCCAGCAACTGGGCTAAGATTAAAATATTCTTATATCTCATGATAATATCATTGTTGTCTGAAATTCCACTTTGAGTTGTCACTATTGAAGTCGAATGGTGCTAAACCTGGCGTGCAATCGCCTAGAGATACCAAGGCGAGTGGCTTATCTGTGCCCAGAACCTTCTTCGGCATGATGCGATAAGAGCCATCGGTCAACTGGTCGATACGCCATAACTGGGCATCCTCTCCAGTAAACTCAGGTTTGGCTATTACATCGCCTTCTGCCGTAGCCGTAAGACAACGAGTGGTACCCTCTATACATATCTTATAATAGGGACCTCCAAGATATCCACCCTTGCCAGCTGCAGTAATGGTCCATTTTTGGTGAGGACGGAACATATAGTCGTTCATTCTTACCTTCACCTCTCCCTTAGGCCATTCTGCCTCCACCTCCGCTAATGTCTGAGGCTTGATTTCTTTCAAAGGCTTGGTAGGTTTGATCCAGAATGGTTCGATGTCTCGTTGCATTCTCACAAAGTCCACAGCTATCTCCAAAGCATAGCCTCTCCGTTCTGATTCTATCTCGTAAGTTCCCTCATAAAATTCATCGCCAGCCACAGGCCAACCGTTCTTCCAAAGCAAAGGTCGGATGGCCAATACGCTCCTACCGCCCTGTTTGAAATCAGACTCATAATGGAACGACATCTTTTCCACACCATTTTCCACGATGTATCTCCCGAAATGGCCTGGTCCTGTCTTTAGGTTGTTGGCGGCTATCACCATCTTGCCACCTCCCTGCAACATTTCTCTGCCTACATTGTCAATGTAAGGTCCCGTTACCTGGCGAGAGCGCCCCACCACGATATTATAGGTAGAGTTAGGACCATCGCAACAGGTGCCATGGGTACCAAGAAGATAATACCATCCATCACGATAGATTAAGTCGGTGGCCTCACAATCGATGGCGATATTGATCGGTTCGTTGCCCTCCATTCGCTTACCGGTCTTTGGGTCGAGTTCCACCAAACGGATAAAACCGAAGTAGGTGCCATAGCTCAGCCAAAGCCTTCCCGTGGTTGGATCAAGCAAAAGACCTGCATCTATGGCATCGCAATCCTCATCATCCAAGGAAGATGCCACTACCACTGGTTCTGTGTATTTGAAATCAGGCGAATTGGGGTCGAGCGTCTTGTTCCACATCGTCAGCACATCGCCTCGATGACTGCCACCCAGTCCTCCGCCCGTAGCACTGTAAGCCACAAGATAACGGTCGCCTATCTTCAAGACATCAGGAGCTGCACCACGACCTGGGCGAACGGCACCTCCCTGCCAAGTCCATCCATCAGCAGACCACAGTCCACCCTCGCCCGTGCCAAAGGTATAATACTTACCATTACACTCGGCAATGGTGGAAGGGTCGTGAATAAAAGGTTCACCTATCTGAGCCTTTGCCTCTAGAGCAGATGCCATCAAGGCTGAACATAAAAATATATTCAATTTCATGATTCAAGTCATTTTTAGGATTTTGAGATTTCAAGAGATTGACTCTCTTCACTCTTGATTACTTTACATGGATGGAGAAGTTTCTCACAGGATTGCCAAATGCATCTATAAATCGAAGACAGAAATCACTCATACCCGGACCGTTGACTACGGCACCACGCAAGATGTTGCGACCTTTCTTCAAAGTAAGCTTCCTGGATATTACATCGTCTCTTACCATACGGCGGTCTCCCTCCAGCATCACAGCTTCCTCGCCATTGAGCCACCACATGGATGCTCCATTGGAGCCTACTGCCAATCGAACGTCCTTTATCTCCTCAGGACAATCTATGATGGTAACGGCAAAGAACAAGACTCCATACTTAGGTTTTTCATAAGAAGTGGCAAAGCGAAAGAGCTTCACGTTATAGAGTTTGCTATCGAGTGCGTGCCATCTGAGTTTTTCCTTTCCTGCCTTCACGATGGTTCCATCCTTGGGTAGCAGTTCCATCTGCTTAGGGAAATATTGTTTGGCAAACAGCTCTTTCAGATAAGAATCGGTAAATACTACGTTAGATTTCACATCTACCTTGATGGGCTCCAAGAGCAGCCAGCGCTGTATGAAGCCAGCAGCATGAGGTGCCACAGGTTGTTTGCCAGATGCAGAGAAATACGGTTCTATAGCTTGTGGTAGATTCCTATTTTGGGCATCCATCTCTGTCTGCCCAAAAAGGAATCCACATAAACACAACAATCTAACCATGCAATTATAATATTTTTTCATATCATCAATAAGAATAAGTTAGCATAATTTTCTTCAAGTCCTTGTCTGCCGAACTATTGCCATAATACAATTCATAGCTGCCAGCCTTGGCATGCACGGTATTGGTGGCGGCATCAAAGAGTTCAAGATTCTTGCTGTCGAGGGTGATTTCAGCCTGTGCGGTCTGTCCTGCCTTGACGGTTACTCGCTGATAAGCCTTGAGGCTCTTCAATGGTCCCTCGGTGTCGGCAGGATCTTTCACATAAACCTGCACCACCTCGGTGCCATCCTTTTTACCTACATTGCTCACTGGGATAGTAAGCTTGATTTGCTCACCCTTCTTCAAGGTATTGCTTGAAAGCTGGGCATCTCCTATTTTAAAAGAGGTGTAGCTCAAACCATATCCAAATGGGAAGAGCGCATCGTTCATATAGCGATAGGTTCTGCCCTTCATGCTGTAGTCCTTGAAATCAGGCAACTGATTGGAATTGCGATAGAAAGTGACTGGTAACTTGCCGGCTGGATTGTACTCACCAAAAAGCACACGAGCCACAGCCTCGCCACCTTCCTGACCAGGATACCAAGCCTGGAGAATGGCATCACAACTTTGGGACTCTGGAGTCAATGCGATGGCAGAACCAGAGCAGTTGACAAAGACAACCTTCTTGCCTGCCGCCTTCAATGCCTTCAAGAATTCACGCTGCACCTTTGGCAATTCGATGTTGGTACGGTCGCCGCCCTTAAAACCTTCAATTTCGATAGGCATTTCCTCGCCTTCCAGCTGTGGAGCGATACCGCCCACGAAGACTACTGTCTCGCAATCCTTCAACTGCTTGAGGGATGCAGAATAATCAATCGGAGTCTCATGACCGATGCTAATTTTCATATCGGCATTATAGTTTGGCATCTCAGCATAACGGATTTCTATCTGATACTCCTTGCCCTTCACGCCCTCAAACTCGATGCGAGATTCTGCTGTGCGCCAATCACTCTTTTCTGATTTTTTCTCACCATTCAGATAAACCTCATAATGCCCACAAGCGGCTACATCCAGCAACACCTTGCTGTTTTGCTTGGGACGGAACACGGTTTCATACTTAGCGGAGAATCCAGTGAGCTTCACGTTTGGAGCAAAGGCATGCTGACCGTAGGTAGTAACCTGTACAGGATTCTTTTCCTGGGTGATGGTAACAGGCTTACCATTCATTTCACGATTGTTCCAGAAAGTGCCCTTAAAGCCCATCTTGCCATCCATGCTACACTGGTCGAAGTAAGAATCCAAAGTCTGGTCGTTCACCAGGTCGCACCCTTTAAAGGTGACGACCTGGTTTTTCTTCAAACGACTCTTGATACCATCCAGGATGGTAATTGTCTGTCGTGGAGTACCATTATAGTTTCCCCACATCATCGGTTCGTTATCCACATTTGGTCCGATGAAAGCAATCTTCTTTACCTTTTTATCGAGAGGCAATACCTCATTCTTGTTTTGGAGCAGCGTCATGGTCTGCAGAGCCATATCGAGCGAGAGCTGGCGATGCGCCTTGCTGCAAAGCACAGATACAGGAATCTTCGACCATGATACTATCTTGTTGTCATCCATCTCACCCAAGTCGAAACGACCTTCGAGCAGACGAATCACATGTTTATCAACTTCTCCTTCAGTCAGGGCACCATACTTCACCGCCTCAGGCACCGACTTATATACATAATTAAATCCACATTCCACATCAGTTCCAGCCAATACACCCTTAGCTGCCGCATTTCTGGCATTGCTAGACACCTTATGGTTCTCCCAGAAATCAGTAACAGCGCCACAGTCGGAAACTACCAGATATTTGAATCCCCACTCATCCCTGAGAATCTGCTGCAAAAGACGGGTACTACCACAGCAAGGTTCATCATCCCAGCGCTGATATGCACACATCACTTCGCGCACCTTCGCATCCTGTACCAGTGATTTGAAGGCAGGCATATAAGTTTCCCAAAGATCACGCGGACTTACATCAGTAATATTATCGGTATGTCGAGCCCATTCTGGTCCGCTATGAATGGCATAGTGCTTGGCACAAGCCCAGAGTTTTCGATACTTAGTGGTCTCGGGACCTTGTAATCCCCTTACCACGGCGCATCCCATCTGAGAAGTGAGATAAGGATCCTCGCCGTATGTTTCCTGTCCACGTCCCCATCGAGGGTCACGAAAGATATTCACATTCGGAGTCCATACCGAGAGGGCATGGAATCGTGTAACATCTCCCCCATTCTTCTGCAACTCGTTCCACTTGGCACGCATTTCATCAGATGTGGCATCGAAAACCTTGAACACCAAGCCCTCATTGAAGGAAGCCGCCATGCCAATAGGCTCTGGGAAGACGGTAACATCGCCCATGTTAGCCACGCCATGCAAAGCCTCGCTCCACCACTGGAATCTCTTGATGCCAAGTCGAGGGATAGCAGGGGAATCATCCAACATCAGGGATGCTTTCTCCTCCAGGGTAAGACGACCACAGAGATCCAGTGCTCTCTCGTGAGCTGAGAGAGCGGGGTTCTGATAAGGAAGTTGCGCCATCAATGCGCTGGGCACTGAGGCTAATATAAGAGAGATGAAAAATGATCTTGTCTTCATTATTATTCTATCATTAGTTTTTATTGATAATTGTCGCTCGCAAAATTACAAGAAAAATATGAAATAGACTTTGCCCTATGTACCAAAAGCCTTACGATATGTAACATCATACAAAAAAGGAGCGTTTCTTTACGAAACGCCCCTCAATAAAATATAGAACTTTATCATTATTCCCAACCAGGATTCTGAACCAAGTTAGGGTTCATGTTCTTCACTGTTTGTGGATAA